>Ga0310342_100001296_pt1 | contig 15403 bp, 12 predicted proteins | sample S15DNA20500_MG_FD_206155 | JGI IMG/M metagenome (GOLD analysis project Ga0310342, IMG submission 206155) | Marine microbial communities from station ALOHA, North Pacific Subtropical Gyre - S1503-DNA-20-500_MG | ecosystem: Environmental > Aquatic > Marine > Oceanic | place: Pacific Ocean: North... | reverse complement strand
GTGCGGCATTGTTGGCATTGTCGGCCACTCCTACGTCAACCAGGCGATTTATGACGCTTTGACGGTTCTTCAGCACCGGGGACAGGACGCCGCCGGCATCGTGACCTGTGACGGAGACCGCCTGTTCCTGCGCAAGGACAACGGCATGGTCCGCGACGTGTTCCGGAACCGCCACATGCGCCGCCTGGTCGGCAACATGGGCATCGGCCACGTCCGCTATCCCACCGCCGGCAGCTCCAGCTCCGCGGAGGCGCAGCCGTTCTACGTTAACTCGCCCTATGGTCTGACCCTGGCCCATAACGGCAACCTGACCAATTCCGAGGCGCTCGCCGAGCACCTTTACCGGTCCGACCTGCGCCATATCAACACCACCTCGGATTCCGAAGTGCTGCTGAACGTGTTCGCCCACGAGCTGCACGAACGCGGCAAGGGCAAGCTGCGTCCGGAACCGGACGACATCTTCGACGCCGTGTCCGCCGTGCACCGGCGTGCCGAGGGCGCCTACGCGGTGGTGGCGATGATCACCGGCTACGGCATCCTGGCGTTCCGAGACCCGCGCGGCATCCGTCCGGTCTGCTTCGGCAGAAAAGACACCGAGCACGGCCCCGAGTACATGGTGGCGTCCGAGTCGGTGGCGTTGTCGTCGCTGGGCTTTCAGCTGGTCCGCGACCTGGCTCCCGGCGAAGCGATCTACATCACCGCGGAAGGGGAGTTGCATACCCGCTCCTGCCACGATCAGCCCAAGCTCACCCCGTGTATTTTCGAGCAGGTCTACCTGGCCCGTCCGGATTCCATCATCGATGATATTTCCGTCTACAAGGCACGTCTGCGCATGGGCGAAAAGCTGGCGGAAAAGGTCGAGCGGGTATGGCCGGATCACGACATCGATGTGGTGATCCCGATTCCCGACACCAGCCGCACCTCGGCGTTGCAGATGGCCAACCGGCTCAACGTGAAATACCGCGAAGGCTTCATCAAGAACCGCTACATCGGCCGCACTTTCATCATGCCGGGTCAGCAGCAGCGGCGGAAATCCGTGCGCCAGAAGCTCAACGCCATCGAGTTGGAATTCTCCGGCAAGAACGTGCTGCTGGTGGACGATTCCATCGTGCGCGGCACTACCTGCCACGAAATCATTCAGATGGCCCGTGAAGCGGGCGCCCGCAAGGTCTATTTCGCCTCCGCCGCGCCGGCGGTGAAGTACCCCAATGTCTACGGCATTGATATGCCTTCCGCCGGAGAATTGATCGCCCACGACCGCAGCGACGAGGAGGTCTGTCAGCTGATCGGCGCGGACAACCTGATTTATCAGGATCTGGACGATCTGATCAGCGCCTGCAAGGAAGGCAACGCGGACATCGAAGAGTTTGATTGTTCGGTGTTTAACGGCCACTATCTGGCCGGTAATATCGACGGCCAGTACCTGTCCGACCTGGAAACGCGCCGCAACGACGACGCCAAGAAAAGCCGGGAAAAAACCCGTGCCCTGGCGGACAATGAAGTGATTGATCTGCATAACTCCAACTGAACCGGCGGCGGTGACCCGCCCGCGTATGAGGTAACGATGAGCGACACACCGGATCCACGCGACCTGCACACCGACACCCTGGCGATTCGCTGGGCGCAGTTGCGTACCGATGAGATGTCGCATTCCGATCCGATTTTTCTCACCTCGAGTTTCGTATACGACAGCGCCGCCCAGGCCGCCGCCCGCTTCTCCGGCGAAGAGCCGGGCAACGTCTATTCGCGTTTCACCAACCCCACGGTGCGCGCCTTCGAACAACGTCTGGCGGCCATGGAAGGTGGCGAAAGCTGCGTCGCCCTGGCCTCCGGCATGGCGGCGATCAGCAGCACCTTCTTCACTTTGTTGGCGCCCGGCGATCACGTGATCAGTTCACGCAGCGTGTTCGGTACCACCAACGTGATCTACGATCGCTATCTGAAGAAGTTCAACATCGACACCACTCTGGTGGATCTCGCCGACCTGGATCAGTGGCGCGCGGCGATCCGTCCGGAAACCAAGCTGCTGTATCTGGAAACGCCGTCCAACCCGCTGTCCGAAGTGGGCGATATCGAGGCGCTGGCCCGACTGGCCCACGACAACGGCGCTTTGCTGATCGTCGACAACTGCTTTTGTACGCCGGCGTTGCAGAAACCCTTGGAACTGGGTGCGGATCTGGTGATTCACAGCGCCACCAAATATCTGGACGGCCAGGGGCGCTGTCTGGGCGGCGCCGTAGTGGGCCCCGAAGAGATCCTCAAGGAAATCCACGGTTTCGTCCGCTCCGCCGGGCCCTGCATGAGCCCGTTCAACGCCTGGGTGTTCCTCAAGGGATTGGAAACCCTGGGGCTGCGGATGAAGGCGCATTCGGACAACGCACTGCAATTGGCCCGCTGGCTGGAGCAGCAACCGGGCATCGCCCGGGTGCACTACGCCGGCCTCGACAGCCACCCGCAGAAAGCCCTGGCCGAGCGTCAACAGAAAGCGTTCGGCGCGGTCATCGCCATCGAGGTGGAAGACAGCGACGGCCAGCGCGACCGTCAGGCCGCCTGGCGGTTCATCGACGCCACCCGCCTGCTGTCCATCACCGCCAACCTGGGCGACGTGAAGTCCACCGTCACCCATCCCGGAACCACCACCCACGGTCGCGTGGCGGCGGAGGAGAAAGCACGCTCCGGCATCAGCGAGAATCTGATCCGCATCGCGGTGGGGCTGGAGGATGTCGGCGATCTTAAGAACGACCTGGGGCTCGGCATCAAAGCGCTCGGCTTCGAATAACAGCGGCTCGCGCCGCCGATACAGGTTGAAGTCCTGCATCCTGTGTCTTGTATCGGATTTTGGGGTTTTTATGCAGGCTTTGGATAAAGCGCTGACCCAGGTGGGCAGCGTGTTGCTGGGGAAACCGGAGCAACTGAAACTGGCACTGGCCTGCATGCTCGCCGGGGGGCATCTGTTGATCGAGGACCTGCCGGGCATGGGCAAAACCACGCTGGCGCATGCGTTGGCGCGGGTCTTCCGCCTGGATTACCGGCGCGTTCAATTCACCAGCGACATGTTGCCCGCCGACATTCTCGGCGTTTCCGTGTTCGACCCGGAAAGTCAGCAGTTCAGTCTGCGCGAAGGGCCGGTGTTCAGTCAGCTCTTGCTCGCCGACGAGATCAACCGCGCCACCCCCAAGACCCAGGGCGCGTTGCTCGAAGCGATGGAAGAGCGGCAGGTGACCCTGGACGGTGTCAGCCGGCCGCTGCCATCACCGTTCTTCGTGGTCGCCACCCAGAACCCGGTGACCCAGGCGGGCACCTTCGTGCTGCCCGAATCGCAGCTCGACCGTTTCCTGATGCGTATTTCCCTGGGCTATCCGGCGCCGGACGTGGAGCTGTCCCTGCTTGCCGGCGGCGATCTGCGCGACGCGGTCCGCGAACTGAAACCGGTGATCGAGCCCAGCGGCCTGATCAAGCTGGTCGCCCATGTGGGCAAGGTGCGCGCCACCCGCGACCTGCTGGACTATGTGCAGCGGCTGCTGGAAGCGACCCGCGCCGATGATCGTCTGGTCACCGGTTTATCACCGCGCGCGGGCCTCGGCCTGCTGCGCGCCGCCCGCGCCTGGGCGCTGATCCACGACCGCGATTACGTGCTGCCCGAGGACGTGCAGGCGGTGTGGCCCTCGGTGGCCGAGCACCGTCTGCAACCCCGCGATGGGGGCCAGGTGTCGGCGATGACCCAGGCGTTGCTTCAAACCGTGCCGGTGGTGCGGCACTAGGAGGACGCCGTGCTTAAGCAAGCCTGGCAGCGTTGGCTCGACCGCCGGCTTCCCCGGGCCCGCCAGGTGCAGCTCGACCAGCGGCGTATTTTCATCTTCCCCACCGGCTACGGCTTTCTCTATTTGCTGGTCTCCGTACTGCTGTTTTTCGGCGGCATCAATTATGAGAACAACCTGATCCTCGGGCTCTGTTTCCTGATGGTCAGTCTGTTCCTGGTCGCCATTCTGCATACCTTCCGCAATTTGTCCGGGCTGTCCCTGCGCGCCGGCGCCAGCCGTTCCGGTTTCGTGGGCGGGCAGGGCAGCGTGGAAGTGGTGCTGATCGCCCAGCGGCGGCCGCACCGCGCCCTGTGGCTACGCTGGCTGGACCAGCCGGCCCAGGAGATCAGCGTGGAACCCGGCGAGGAAAGCACCCTGTGGTTGAATCTGCCGCTCAGCCGGCGCGGTCGCACCCGTCCGCCGCGCCTGCGCGTGGAAAGCCGCTACCCGCTGGGGCTGCTGCGCAGCTGGTCGCTGGTATCACTGGATCAGGTCTGCCTGGCCTGGCCGCGCCCCCAGGAGAGCCATGATTGTCCCGCCGACGGCGGCGACCGGGAGCGCCAGGTGGCCAGCGCCGGGCAAAGCGGCAGCGAGGAGTTCCAGGGCCTGCGCGGTTACGTGCCCGGCGATTCCCTGGCCCAGGTGGACTGGAAAGGCTATGCCCGCGGGCGCGGGCTCAACGTCAAGCTCTTCGAGGAGCCCGCCAGCGGTCGCCTGTGGTTGCGCTATGACCGGCTTGAAGGGCTGCCGCTGGAGCGCCGCCTGTCCATTCTGTGCTTCTGGGTGCAGCGCCTGAGCCGCGAGAACCGGCCCTTTGCTCTGGCGCTGCCCGGCGCCGAGTTGCCGCCGGGGCAGGGCGAGGAGCAGCGTCTGCGGGCGCTCAACCTGCTGGCCGGCCACGGCGAACCGGAGGCGGACTGATGGCGCGCATCTATCAGATTCCCAGTCACGCTCGAGGCTGGCTCACCCTGGCGATCGTCGCCGCGTCGCTGCCGCAACTGTGGGGCGGCCCGCTGTGGCAGGCGGGGCTGCTCGCCGTGGTGCTCGGTTGGCGGGCCCTGATGGATCGTCAGCGGTTGGTGTTGCCGGGGCGCATCATGCGCCTGGTGCTGTTGGTCACCACGGTGGCCGCCACTTTTTATAGCTTCGGTCGTCTGCACGGGCCGGAGGCGGGCACCGCGCTGATCACCAGCCTGTTCGCGCTCAAATACCTGGAGCTGGTTAGCAAGCGCGACGCCTATGTGTTGATCGTGCTGGGGTATTTCGTGTGCGCCACCATCCTGCTGTTCCACCGCGGGCCCGCCATGGCCCTTTACGTGGTCGGCTGCCTGGTCCTGCTCACCGCGAGTCTGGCCGGGATCAATTACAGCGACACCCATGCGCGACGGCGTCAGCATCTTTCGGTGGCGACGGTTATGGTGCTGCAGGCGCTGCCCCTGGCCATTGCGCTGTTCGTGCTGGTGCCGCGCATCGCGCCGCTGTGGAACATGCAGCTGGACAGCGGCCAGGCGCGTACGGGCATGAGCGACAGCATGTCGCCGGGGCAGGTCAGCCGCCTCACCGAATCCAGTGAGCTGGCCTTCCGCGTCCAGTTCGAGGGCACGCCGCCGCCGCCCCGGGAGCGCTACTGGCGTGGCCTCACCTACAGCTATTTCGACGGCACCACCTGGCGACAGGCCAGCCCACCCGGCTGGAACCAGGAACAACTGTTCTATGACGGGCGCGGGCCGTCACCGGACTGGTACCGCACGCTGATCAACGCGGCGGCGGACCGCACCGGCTACCGCTACCGGGTGATCATGGAACCCTCCCGCCAGCGCTGGCTGTACGCCCTGGCGGTACCGTTCACCGATTTCGACGGCAACGCCCTGGCGCGGGACTTCCGGCTGGTGGCCGACGGCCCGGTCAACGGTGCCTTCAGCTACCGGGTGCGCAGCGTGGACGTGACCGGCGCGCTGCCGGCGCTTGGCGAGACCGAACGGCGGCTGATGCTGGACCTGCCCGAGCAGGGTAATCCGCAGGCCCGGGCCCTGGCGCAGCGTTGGCGCCAACGCCACCGCGACGACGGTGCCCTGGTGGACGCCGCGTTGCGCTATTTCCGCGAGCAGCCGTTCTTCTACACCCTGCAGCCGCCGCGCATCGCCGGCGACACCGTGGACCAATTCCTGTTCGGCACCCGCCAGGGCTTCTGCGAACACTACGCGTCCAGTTTTACCTTCCTGATGCGGGCCGCCGGCATCCCCGCCCGGGTGGTGGCCGGCTACCAGGGCGGTGAAATGAACGCCGGCGACTACCTGCAGGTGCGCCAGTACGACGCCCACGCCTGGGCGGAAGTATGGCTGCGCGGCCAGGGCTGGGTGCAGGTCGACCCCACCGCGGCGGTGGCCCCTGAGCGCGTCGAGCTGGGTCTGCGCGGTGCCTTCGAAAACGCCGCCGACGGCGGCGGTGGTCAATTCGAGGGCCTGAATCGCTTACCGGTGCTGTTCCAACTGCAGCAGTGGGCCGACTACGTGGACTTCAACTGGCAGAAATGGGTGCTCGGTTACCGCCAACAGTCGCAACGCGACCTGCTGGAACGCCTGCTGGGGGCGGTGACGCCGCTGCGCGTGGGGCTGGCGCTGCTCACCGTGGTGCTGGTGTTCAGCGCCGTGCTCGGCCTGCTGGTGCTCAGCCGCCGCCGCGACACCCCGGCGAGCCCCCTGGAGCGCGAGTTCGCGCGGCTGCACCGGTCCCTGACCCAGCGTGGTCTGCGAGCCCCGGCCACGGTGTCCGCCGCCCAGTTGGAAGCGGCGGTGACGCGCCGCTGGCCGTCGGTCGCGGGCGCCGCCGGCCACTGGCGGCGGCTGTTCGAGCATCTGGCCTACCGCGACCAGGGCAGCCCCAGCGCCGCCGACCTGGCCGCCCTGCGACGGCGTCGCCGGGCTGTGCTGGCGTCGCTGGCATCGCCACGGAGAGCGAAGTAGGCTCTTTTTTGGCACCGCTGATATAACAAGGAGAACAGAATGGCCGTGGCCCGCTACAAGGAAGCGCTGACGCTCACCGAACACGCCCCCTGGGCACAACGGTTCTGGGACGCCCTGGTCCCGCTCAAGGACCGGGTCGCTTGTCACCCCCTGTTCGTGGAAATGGGTGACGGGACTTTGTCCCTGGGCCGGTTCCGCGACGCTCTGCTTCACTTCTACCCGCTGGTGGAACATTTTCCTAAATACATGGGCCTGGCGCTGGCGAAAACCCGGCCCGGTCTTTACCCCGGCCACGAAGAGACCAAAAACTGGCTGATCGGCAACATCAAGATCGAGCAGCGCCACGCCTACTGGTACCAGGACTGGGCCGCCGGCTTCGGCCTCGACACCGAACGCCTGGAACATACCCGTCCGCCGGCGGCCATGGACGCGGTCAACCAATTCCTCTGGACCACCGGCCATCAAGGCACCCTGGAAGAAAGCATCGCCGCCACTAATCTGGCCATTGAGTGGGCCACCGGCGAATGGAGCCAGCGCGTGGTCAGCGGCATGAAGCGCTACGCCGAGCAGGGCGGCGCCACCATCAACCGTCACACCATGGCCTGGCTGCGCGCCCACGCCAGCTACGACGACGCCCACCCCCACGAAGCCATGGAGCTCGTCAAACGCCTGGCCACCGACCAACCCGCCCGCCAACGCGCCTTCGCCGCCGCCCAGCGCGGCCTGGAGTACTACGTTTTAGCGTTGGATGACTGCTATCGGTTCGGTGAGGACAGAAATCAGGAAGCGGTACCGCTGCTTTTCGATGCTGCCGTAGATAGCCAGTAAGCGCGGGTCCCGAGGTCTCTCCAGCGGGGTCGCGGTTCTGTGTCAGGCCCTTCCGGGAACGCCGCGAGTACGTCCCTGTAGGCTCCCTGTCGGACGTCCTGTCCTCCAGGGTCCCGGAAGGGCCTGACACAGAACCGCTCGGTGGGGAGATTCTGGTGCCCCGGGTTATCGCTGACGCCGCACCTTTCTACGAAGCTCGGATTGTGGGAGCGGGCCTTGCAAGCGAAAGGGTGGCTTTAGCCACCCGGCAAAGGTTGCCCCGCAGGATTCCAGAGACGCTGTTTGTGCTGCCGTTAGAAGTCTCTCTGGCATCCTGCCGGGAGCTTCGCTCCCTTTCGCGGGCAAGGCCTGCTCCCACAAGCCGGACTTCGTGGAACGCTGGGCGGGCTTTCTGGAGAGAGCAAGCGCCATTTCCGATAAGATACCACCATGACTGAACCCCGATATTTTGCTCTGCCGGTGGACGCCGTGCTGCCGGAGCTGTGCCGCTGTCTGGCGGAGCAGGGCGGCGCCGTGCTCGAGGCGCCGCCCGGCGCCGGCAAGTCCACCCGGGTGCCGCTGGTGCTGCTGGACGCGCCCTGGCGGGACGACGGCCGTATTCTGGTGCTGGAGCCGCGCCGGGTGGCGGCGCGGGCGGTGGCCGGTTTTATGGCCCACCAGCTCGGCGAGCCGGTGGGACGGACCGTGGGCTACCGCACCCGGCTGGACACCCGGGTGAGCGCGGCGACGCGCATCGAGGTGGTCACCGAGGGGGTGCTGACCCGCATGCTGAGCGCGGACCCGGCGCTGGAGGGCTACGCGGCGGTGCTGTTCGATGAATTCCACGAGCGTTCCCTGCAGGCGGACCTGGGCCTGGCCCTGGTGCAGGAGGTGCGCCAGGCGCTGCGCGAGGACCTGCGTCTGTTGGTGATGTCGGCGACGTTGGAGGTGGGCCCGCTGGCCGAGGGCCTGTCGCTGCCCACGGTGCGCAGCGAGGGGCGGGTGTTTCCGGTGGAGGTCGGCTATGCGCCACCGGGGCGGGACCAGGATCCGTGGGATCATTGCGCCCGCCAGGTGGAGGCGCTGGCCGGGGAGGGCACGGTGCTGGTGTTTCTGCCCGGGGTGGGCGAGATCGAGCGTCTGCGTGAGCGGCTGTCGGTGGCGATGCCGGTGCAGGTGCTGCACGGGCGCCTGGCCGGCGACGCCCAGGCGGCGGTGCTGGCAGCGCCCGCCGGACCCAGGGTGGTGTTGGCCACCAATGTGGCGGAGACCAGTGTCACCATTGAAGGCGTCACCGTGGTGGTGGACACCGGCCTGGAGCGGCGTCCCAGCTATGATCCGCGCCGTCATCGCAGCCGACTGGTGACGCGGCGGATCAGTCAGGCCAACGCGGACCAGCGCGCCGGCCGCGCCGGGCGCCTGGGCCCCGGTCGCTGCGTGCGGTTGTGGGCGCGGGAAGAGGTGCTGGCCCGGCATATCGAGCCGGAGATTCGCCAGACCGGGCTGGAAAGCCTGGTGCTGGATCTGGCCCGCTGGGGCTGCCGCGATCCGGCGCAATTGTTCTGGTTGGACCCGCCGCCGGCGGGGCCGTGGCGGGCGGTGGTGCAACGCCTGCGCGCGCTCGGCGCCCTGGACGCGCAGGATGCCATCACCGACCTGGGGCGGCGCCTCAACGATTTACCCCTGGCTCCGGAACTGGCGGCGTTGGTAGTGCGCGGTCGGGATGCGGGGCTGGCCGCCAGCGCCGCCCGGGTGGCGGTGCTGCTCAGCGAGCCGATGCCGGGCCTGGATCGTCAGGTGGACCTGGCCGAACGGCTGCGCCGATTCTCCGCGCGACCCGGTGACTGGCCGCTGCTGGAGCGGGCGCTGTCCCGGCTCAATGGTGACCACAAGGATCGTGCCGCACCAGATAATGCGTTGGGCCCGCTGCTCGCCGACACCTTCCCCGAGCGCATAGCACGGCGCCGGGACGGCGAGGAAGACCGCTATCTGCTGGCCGACGGCAGCGGCGCCCGGCTGCCGCCGGGCTCGCCCCTGGCCGGGGGCGAGTGGTTGGTGGTGCTGGACACCGACGGCCGCCCCCGCGACGCCGTGATCCGCCTGGCCTGGGCCCTGGGGCCGTCGGAGGTACCGACGCTGCTGGCCCGGCACGCGGAATGGCGGGACCAGGTCGCCTGGGACGACAAAGCACAGAAAGTCCGGGCGGAACGCCGCCATGCGGTGGGCGCCATCACCGTGGAAAGCCAACCGCTGCCGTCGCCCTCGACGGCGCAGGTGGAGTACGGGTTGCTGGACGGCGTACGCCAGCAGGGCCTGAGGGTGCTGCCCTGGACCGATGCCACCCGCCAGTGGCGGGCGCGGGCGGCCTGGCTGCACCGGCTTGAGCCGGAGCGCTGGCCGGCCATGGACGACGATACCCTGCTGGCCGACCTGGACACCTGGCTGCTGCCGTTCCTGGCCGGCCGCCGCGCCCTGCGCGATCTGAAAAGCCTGCCGTTGCTCGACGCCCTCAAGCTGCGAGTGGCGCCGGGCCAGGCCGGCGAGTTGCCACGGCGCTTGCCGGAACGGGTCACCGTCGCCTCCGGGCGGGCGGTGACCATCAACTACGAGGCCGAGGGCGGGCCGCGGCTGGCGGTGAAACTGCAGGAGTGCTTTGGCATGGAGAATCTGCCGGCGCTGGCCGAGGGACGCCTGTCGCTGACCGCCGAGCTGCTGACCCCGGCGGGCCGCCCGGCGGCGATCACTGCCGATCTGGCCGGCTTCTGGCGCAACGGCTACGGCGAGGTGCGCAAGGAATTGCGTGGCCGTTACCCCAAGCACCCCTGGCCGGAAGACCCGCTGGCGGCGCCGGCCACCGGCCGCGTCAAGGCCCGTGGCCGGCATTGAACGTTTCGGTCCTTTCCTTGGGCGCCCGGCTCTGCTATCAATAGCCGCTTTCGGTGGGAGCGCATTATGAAATTTGATTCCATTATTTACGCCGCCGCCGGGAACCGGATGACGGTTCCCGAGGGCTGGGGGCAGGGTAGAGCCACCTTCGGCGGGCTGGTGGGCGCCATTCTGATTCGCCATATGACCGCCCATCTGGGCGACGGCGCACCGCCGCTGCGCAGCTTCACGATTTCGTTCGTGGCGCCCATGGTGCCGGGCCCGGTGGATCTGGAGGCGACCACGCTGCGCGCTGGCAAGTCGGTGACCCAGGTGCAAGTGACGGCCCGCCAGGAGGGCCAGGTGGTGGCCACGCTGCTGGGCAGCCTCGGTCACGGCCGCCAGTCCAGCATCCGGGTGCCGGGCCCCGAAGCGCCACGCTGGAAAGCGCCCGAGGACTGTTTCAAATTGCCGTACGTGGAGGGCATGTCGCCCACCTTCTTGCGCTTTTTCGACATGCGCATCGCCGGCGGCAATATGATCTTCTCCGGTTCCAAGGAACCGGATTTCCATGGCTACATGCGTTTCGACGAGCCCGGCCAGACTCAGGACGCCGCCACCCTGGCGTGCCTGGTGGATACCTGGCCCGCCGGTGTGCTGCCGATGCTCAGCAAGCCGGCCCCCGCCAGTTCGCTGACCTGGACCATGGAACTGCTGGAAGACCCCCGTGAGCTGGAGCCGGTGGATTTCTGGCAGTATCAGGTGATCACCGATTCGTTCGCCGACGGCTACGGCCAGTGCCAGGCCACCGTGTGGGACGACCGTGGCCGGCCGGTGGCGCTGAGTCGCCAGACCGTGGTGGTGTTCGGCTAATGAGCCGGGTTCTGAAACCACTGACTCCGGACGCCATCGGCGCCACGGTGCCACGCCGGGGCCACCGGCTGGTGGCGGCCCTGGGGCGCGCGGTGTTGCGCCTGATCGGCTGGCAGGTGGTGGGCGAGATTCCGAACGTGCCCCGGGCAGTGATGATCGCCGCGCCGCACACGTCCAACTATGACGGTCTGGTGGGCATCAGCGCGATCCAGGGCCTGCGGCTGGATATCCGTTTCATGGCCAAGCACACCCTGTTTCGCGGGCCCGCGGGATGGTTGTTACGGGCGCTGGGCGGCATCCCGGTGGATCGGGCGCGCTCCGGTGGTCTGGTGGAAGACACCAAGAACGTCATGACCGGCGGCCAGCCGTTCTGGCTGGGCATTACCCCGGAGGGTACCCGCACCGGGGCGGACCAGTGGAAAACCGGTTTTCACCGTATCGCCGTGGATCTGGAACTGCCGATTATCGTGGTGACCTTCTGCTACCGGCGCAAACAGGCCAGAGTGCTTGACGCGTTCTGGCCGAGCGGTGATCAGCAGGCGGACCTGGAAGCGATCTACGCCATGCTTGACGACGTGCAACCGGCCCACCCGGAAAGACTGTCCGCGCCGTTGCGTCGGCGTCGCGACGAAACCGCCGCCGGTACCCGCCGATAAACGCGGTTCAGCCGGCTTTCTCCCGGTGGCGGCGGATATAGTCCTCTCGGCCGACCGCCGCCATCAGCGCATAGGCCAGCGGCGACGCCAGGGATTCCAGCAATGCGCGGGTGTGGTCATCGAACGGCTCCAGCGACGCCATTTCGATGACACCCAGGGCCTGGTCGCCTTGCCAGATCGGCAAGAATAGCAGTTCGCCGGGGCGTACCGCGCCGTGGGCGGTCTCCAGGTCCAGGTAACCGGCCGGCACATTATGCCGCACGCTGACGCCGGGACCGCGCTCCAGGGCACCGCCAAGCAACCCATCCAGGGGCACGCCGTCGCGCTCCAGGGCAGTCCGGTTCAGGCCCCGCGCCGCCTCCTGACGGAGACGCTCGTCGTCCAGCCGGTAGGCGGCCCCGGCGATCGCCGGGGTATGCTCCAGCATGAAGGTCAGCGCCTGTTCCAGCAGCACTTCGACCCGGGGGTTGCCGGCGATGTGCGCCATGAATTCATTCAGGGTGCGTTGCCGCAGCGCTTCCCGGTCGGCGTTGTCACGCCACTGACGCAAGCGCGCGGATTCCCGGCCGAGCAGCAGATTGTTGGCGTAGGAGCCACGCGCGCTGGCATCAAGCATGTAGCCGTTGAGCGCGCACACCACCAGCGGGAAACCGTAGAACAGCATCAACGACACCGGGTCCACGTCCCAGCGTTGCAGCAGCGCCACCGCCAGGGCCACCACCAACGAACCCAGACACCAGAACAAGGTGCGCGTGGGCGGCAGACGCAGAATCGAAAAGCCGATGATCAGCACGTAGATGGTTTCGAAGGCGGCCACCTGGCCCAGGAAAGTCCCGGTCAGATGCAGCGCGCCCAGCAGCGTGCCCGCCAGGGAGGTCATCAGCGCCAGACCGATCAGGGTCGTCACCCAGCGCTCCAGGGCCTTCACCTTCACCGCCACCATCAACAGCGCCAGGGAAATCGCGATCGGATAGACCCCGTAGGCCATCCACAGATCCCGGTTGTGCTCGTCCGACAACAACGATACCGGCACCGATACGATCAGAAACAAAGCGATCAGGATATACAGCGAGCGCTGAATCAGCTTCGCCGCGCGGCGCTCCGCGTAGTCGCGGTAGCGGTCTTCCAGGGAACCGGGGAAACGCACCCAGAGGGTCTGGACCGCCTGCTTGAGATCCCGCTCCTGGCGGGCGTCCAACGGCGGGGCGGACTTGGAAGTGGTGGAACTCGTCATCGGGGTCCCCTTTATTGTTGCGCTGTCCCGCGCGGTTGTTCAAAGTAAAACAGCGGGCCGCGTCGCCCCCCGACGGATCGCGGCCCGGGGAGCCATCACGCGGCTCCCTAAGAATCAATAGCCAACTAACAGGTGAGAATAATGGCCGATAAAGCCCAGTTTGAACAGGCCCAGAAGGACGTTAAAACCCTCTCGAAAAAGCCCGATAACGACGACCTGCTGTTCCTCTACGCCCACTACAAGCAGGGCAGTGCCGGCGACGTTTCCGGCAAGCGCCCCGGCATGCTGGACATGGTGGGCCGCGCCAAATACGACGCCTGGGCCAAGCTCAAAGGCATGAGTGCCGACGACGCCATGCAAAAATACATCGACAAGGTCGAAGCCCTCCTCAAAAGCCACAAATAACCGGAGCCGGGCTGCTCAGGCGAGCCACTGTTTGAGCACCCGGCGCACGCTGGCCCAGCGGTTCACCACCAGCGACAGGAAAATCAGGAAACAGCCGCCCACTTGCACCGCGCTCATGGTTTCGCCGAACCACAGGGCCGCGAACAGCGCCGTCCACATGGGCTCCAGCACCATGATCACCACGCCATGGCTGTGCACGGACAGGCTCTGAGCGTAGGTCTGCACGAAAAAGCGCGCGGCGGTACCGACGGTGGCGCTGGCGATGACCCAGCCGGCCATCACCGGGGTGAAGTTGCCGAAGGCGGTGGGCCAGTCTTCCAGAATCAGCGAGCCGGTGCCGGTCACCAGGCTGACGGTGAACAACACCACCGTGGTCAGGGCCAGCGCCGGCACCCGCTCGCGGGTGGTCACCTGGCCGGCGGCGCCGGTGATGGTGGCGTTATTGGCGGCGCGGGTATTGAGGGTGAAATAGAGCGCGAAAATGCAGGCCGCCGCCACAAAGAACAACTGCCCGGGCTCCGCGTGCAAGCCGCCGCGCAGGGACAGCAACGCCAGCCCGGCGGCGGCCACCGGCAACGCGACCCAGGTGCTTGCCGGCGGCTTTTCCTTGAACACCAGCCGCCCCATTACCGGCACCAGCACCACGCCCAGGCTGGTGAGAAAGGCGCCTTCACCCACGTGGGTGCCGAAATGCAGCCCCATGATCCAGAAGCTCATGGCCAGGCCGAACACCAGCCCCACCCGGGCGCTGCGGAGATACTGATCAACACTCAGATGCAGCAACTGCCGCCAGCCCACCAGGGCCAGCACCAGGCCGGCGAGCAGGAAGCGCAGCGCCATGAACAGCAGGGGCGGCATCAACAGCACCGCTTCCTTGGAGAACATCCAGCTGACGCCGGCCAGCAGCGTCACCGCCACCAGCAGCAGGTCGGCCTTGCCGGATGCCCCGCCGTTCCGCGCGGTCACGGTTAGAGGTACCGCCCGGCGGACGCGATCACCACCACGATCAGGCCGAGAATCAGATTGATCCCCACCAGCTTGCGAATCTGCCCGACGCGGCGCGCGCCCTCGCTGGTGTCGTTGGCCGCCACCGCCTGCTTCAGGCGGCGGAACGGGGCGAAGTAAACGTGGGCGAACAGCAGCATCATCACAATGCCCAGGCCGATCATGGCGTGGATGTGCCATTCCACGTTCGCCATGCCCTTATACACGCCGAACACCATGCCGAAGCCGGTGGCGAGAAGCAGCACCACCGCCGCCCATACCCAGCGGAAGAAGCGTGTCAGAGTGGCCGCCCACAGCGCCGGCCGGTGGGCCGGGTCAATCACCTGTACCACCGCCGGTCGCATGGCCAGATAGGCGTAGAACATGCCGCCCACCCAGACGACGGCGGCGAGCAAATGCAGAGCAAGGGGAAGGGCCATAGCGATAACCATGTAGGGCTCCGTGGTCGGGGGAATTCGGGGGCGCTTAGTGTAGCAGAGCCGTTCTTCGACGGCAGGCGGGGGTTTGCCAACGTCATCGCGCTTTAGTGGAAGTGGCGCTCCTCCAGCGGGGACGCGGGTCTGTGTTATGCCCTCCCGGGAACGCTGTGAATACGTCCCTGTACGCTCCCTGTCGAACGTCCTGTTCTCCAGGGTCCCGGGAGGGCATAACACAGACCCGCTCAGTGGTGAGATTCCGGCGCCCCGGGTTATCGCTGGCACCGGACCTTTTTGCAAGCCTCCGCGGCTTACCCCCAAGGGAGGTTCGGTCTCGGTGGCCGTGTGCAGGACAGGGTGAGGGGGGGGGCCGCACCCA
>Ga0310342_100001294_pt1 | contig 15406 bp, 11 predicted proteins | sample S15DNA20500_MG_FD_206155 | JGI IMG/M metagenome (GOLD analysis project Ga0310342, IMG submission 206155) | Marine microbial communities from station ALOHA, North Pacific Subtropical Gyre - S1503-DNA-20-500_MG | ecosystem: Environmental > Aquatic > Marine > Oceanic | place: Pacific Ocean: North... | reverse complement strand
CCTGGCAGGAGGGACTGCAGGCGGTTCCGCTGGCCGGATTCGAGGATTCTTCACTGCAGAACCTGCTGTTCATCGATAAGAAGGAGGAGGGAGCCCTGGTGGTGGTCCCCATGTGCCGCGCTGAGGGAGTCGGTTCAGCGGACGGCCTGACCGCATCGGTACGTCGGTCGGAGCGTTCCCAGGCTCCACCGGATCTGGATGCCGATACCATTCTGACCCTCCATGGCACCAGCTCCATCGTGCGCGATGCACCCGTTTCCCGACCCCCTGATCCTCCCATCTGTGCCACGGTTGAATCGGAAGATCGTGTCGTCTCTCTGGAACAGAATCTCTCTGATCTCTCTCGTGAGTTTTCGAGCATCGTGGTCCGGAGAAGATCGACCCGTCAGTTCACCGGTGCGAAAGTGGACCTACAAGACATCGCACGGGTGCTCGATTTTGCACACCGGTTCGCTTCCCCAGGGCCGGTGCGATACCTCAGTGCTCGCAGTGCACTGCAGGTCCACGTCGTTTGCCATCGCGTACGTGGGTTGGAATCTGGAGTGTGGCGTTATCTTCCCGACGAACATGAACTGCGATTAATACGTGCCGGAGAGATGCAGTCTCAGGCGCAAGAGGCGTGCCTCGGTCAGGAACTTGCCGGCGATGCTGCATGTCTCGTGGTCTACAGTGCCGATCTACCCGGCGCAGTGGAGGTGTGGGGTGACCGGGCGTATCGCTATCTGCATCTCGATGCCGGCTTCCTCGGTCATCAAATAAACCTCGCTTGTGTCCATCTGCAACTGGGCGTCAGTGGCATTGCTGGTTTCTTCGACGATTCATGGAATAAGCTGCTCGATCTTCCTACCGATCATGCCATCACCTATATCACTGCCATCGGAGATGCCGTGCCCGGTCCGTAGATCTGTCTCTGGAGAAGCGAGTAGGGTCTTTTTTTTGTCGTTTCACCCGGTTTTGCTGAAACAGCGGGTCGACTCGCTGCCGTGTACTTCCGGCGCGATGATTCGAGCCCAACGAATTCATCGGAGAAGTTGTAACTCGTTCATTCAAAGACGGTTACTGAAATGGTTTTGGAGTTAGTGTCCGCCGAGGAAGGGTCAGACTCCGAAGTTTAATGGTCCGGTAACGTTTGGATGTGGAAAACTTTTCTGCTGAATTCGGTGATTTCGGGGTAAGAGCCCTTGCCACTTTCCTTGATTCTGACTCTCCTATCGCCCATGGAGCGGGGGCCGGAGGCCTCGGGAGGCATGAACGAGTTCTCCGATCCCCGCTTTCGCCGCAAAGGAAGTGTAAAAAAAGGGAATCCCCTCAAGATCGACGGCAAGTCCGCCGGAGTGGGAGGGGGAGAAAGGGTGACCATGAATAAGAGCATTTTGCTCGGCCTAGTGTTGGCCATGATGGTTCCGGCCGTCGCTCTGGCGGACGGAGTTTCTATCGACGGAGATATCCGTCTTCGTTGGGACTACGGTGGAGCTGAAGGTGCGACCAGTAACAATACTGGTGCAAACACCAATCTGAATCTCGGATCGACGATCAACGAGAACATCAGTTGGTCTGCGTCCGTACGGCACGACATGTTGTTCGGTGCTGGTGGTGGCGCGGGTAACTTTGACGTCCAAGAGGCGTACGTCTCGATTGGCGACCTCGGTGGCGCAGCTTCCTTCATGGGTGGCTGGTCGATGAGCGTCGGTCGGATGAACCTTCCGAACCAGGGTAGCGGTCGCGTGATCAACAGCGACAACTGGGATCTTCAAGCGGCCCCGAACAATGCTGATGGTTACCACATGGCTTCGGACATGGGTGGCATCGGCGTGGACATCTACTACTACGGTGGTGGTGGTGATCCTTCCGGTACCGGTGACAACGCATTGGGAGCTTCCTTCGACCTCGGTGGCATGGGCGGATTCGCCGATATTGCCATCCATTACTGGAGTGGAAGTAATGCGACCAATGATGTCAGCAACCTGGCTGTCAACCTCGACAACATTGGTGGCGATCAGCTGATGGGTATCGACCTTGACGTTGAGTACGCGACCCGTGACAACGATGACGGTGGCGATGACGGCACCCTGACCTCCATCGGCTTTTCCTATGGCCTTGGTGATATGGGTATGACCCTTCACGTCAGCAACAGCGTTGCCGATGCGGACTGGGGCGGAATGACCGCAGCTCCTCACGGAACCCACGGTATCGCCGATCTGTTCGCTGATAACGACATCGACGACACCACTATCGGCCTTGATTTCTCGCCGATGGATGGGGTCGACGCGACCCTCAACTTCATCACTCTGGCTGAAGACAGCAGTGGTGATGATCTGGGTACTGAAGTTGACCTGCTGCTGACATGGGCTTGCACCGATGCCACCAGCATGGAGATCGGCTACGCCAGCTTCTCCTCAGATGCTGACGAAGGTGCCGATGAAGATTTCTTCTACCTGGGAACAGGCTGGAGTTTCTAAGGAATCCGCGCTGCGGGGGATCCCCGCGTCCCGGATTTCGAAGTTTGCTGGAGCGGGGACGTGCACCTTCGGTGCGCGTCCTCGTTCTCTTTTTATCAGGAGTCCAATTTCTTCTCTTGCCAGAAATTCTTTTCACGTCAGGATGTGGATCAGCGGGTGGGGAGCCTGAGGGTGTTCGAGAGCCCGGGTAAGGGAGTGGACATGATTCGATTTCTTTTCGTTTCGGTGGCGTTCGTCACGTTGATCCTTTTTCCGATCGTCGCCGAAGCCGATGGTCATCTCGATCTGAATACCGATCTCCGATTGCGTTGGGAATATTCCAGCCCTTGGGATCCAGGTGAGCCAGGAGATACCGTCACAATGATGCGGACTCATGTCGGAATGAACACTGACTTCACCGACAACATCCACTTCATGCTTGGTGTTCTCGATTCGCGTTCACTCTCCGGCCAAGATGATCCAGAAATCGGCGATGGCGTTCCAGGAGTTCACCAGGTCCATGTTCAGGTCGCTGACCTGAGTCGCTTGCATGAGTCGTTGGGTTTCCTCGCCGGCTGGAGTCTGGGATTGGGTCGTTCCGAATTGCCCAACTACGGTAACGGACGCATCATTCATAGCGCAGAGTGGAGCAACGTTGGGCCGGCCACTGCAGATGGTTATCACCTGGCCAGTCAGTTCCTCGATGGAGCACTGGACCTGAACATTCACTACCTGACGCTGGCCAAGGACCCGACCGGGGCCGCCGGTTCAGGCGATCACTTCTACGGGGCTCACCTCGATGTCGATTCACTGCCTTTCATCGAGGCCAGTTTCTACTACTGGAAATATCGTGCGGATCTCGCCAACGCGGCAGCAGCAGCAGCCAATGGTCTCGCTGATCCCGGTAGTTCCGATGAGGATACCTACGGTTACCTCTTCACCTTGCGTGATGGAATCATCCCGAGAGTCGGGGTGACCTTCGAGTACGCGCTCCAGGATGGAAACCGTTACGATGCCCTCGACGATGGGGCGATCCAGAAACTGGACTCTCTGTACTTTGCTTTCGAAGGTACCTATGACATGCCACAGATGGCGGGCTTCTGGGATATGGACTGGAGAGCTGGCCATATCATGGCCACCGGTACTACTGCCGGAGCAACCCGAGAAGAAGCCTTCCGATCAGTCTTTGGTACTCCTCACGGAACCCATGGCATCGCGGATGTGGTCGATAACAGTAATATCCGGGACACCTACTTCGGATTCAGTACAGTACTTTACGAGGCCGATGTGGCACTCAGTTTCCACAACCTGAGGGCCGATCAGGGTGAAGACTGGGGTAACGAGTGGGATCTGGTCGTCAGCCATCCACTGGGTGACCTGCTCGATCTGGAAGTCGGCTTGGCCAACTTCACCTCGACCTCGAGCCTGCGCGAGAGTACCGATTTCATCTACGCCCAGACCTACTGGCAGTTCTAGTCGGCGGACTGGGTAGTGAAAAAGAACCAGGGGAAACGCAGGGCTACCGTGCCCGCGTTTCCCCTGGTTCTTTTTCGACAAGAGTTGCTCACCGGTAGAGCTCTCGAATTAGAAGATGGTGAACTCATCGAGAGGCCAGAGTCTGAGTACCACTTTGCCCCGCATCAACTGCACCGGAATGACACCGAACTGACGGCTGTCTCGACTTTGAGGACGATTGTCCCCGAGCAAGAAGAAGTGGTCCGGCTTGACGACCGTCACCTCGCCGGGTCGATCAGGAAATAGGGTTCGGTGGATGTAGTTCTCCTCGAGTGGCTCTCCATTGATGAAGACTTTGTCGCCGGTCAGTTCCACCTCATCCCCTGCGATAGCGATGATACGCTTGATGAGATTCTTCGAAGGATCTTCTGGAGAGACGAAGATGACCAGATCGCCGCGCTGAAGCTCTCCCAGAGCCGGGCGAATCTTATCGACCACCACTCGTTCTCCGTCGTGCAGTGTCGGTTCCATCGAGTGTCCGCTGATGGCGTACACCTGGGTGACGAAGGTGTGAAGGCCCATCGCCAGCGGGAAGGCGATGGTGATGACCAGCAAGCCTTCCAGCAGCATTCGTTTCAGTGGCGACAGGAGCTTCTTGTCCTGAGCCGCCTCTTTTTGTCGTTGATCGGAGGAACCGAGTGGATCGTGGGGAGACTGGAAACCGGTCATGAGCCCGCCTCCTGATCCAGCGGTGCTTCCGAACTGGTCGCCGTCCCGCTCGAGTCCGTTTCCAGCTCCACCTGACCCTTGGAGATCTTCTCCTGACGTTCGAGCCACTGTTTCCACGGCAGTGGGTCGGTCCCAAGATCTTTCCCGCTCAGCTTGACCAGCTCTTTGTGGACCGATTTCACCATCGTTGGGTCGGAGGCGGAGAGGGCCCGGATCAGGATCCGGATCGCTCCGACGTGCTGTAGGCCCGGCTGGAGCCGCAACAGAGCCCGCGCCAGTGCCGATTGGCGCTTGCGTGTCAGGACGCCGAGGAAGTGCTCCCAGAGGACCCCTACCAGCGCCACCACCACAGCGCCTCTCAGCACCGCCTCAGGGCTTCCGACGAGCGCTACGGCGCCGTCATAGAGCCCCCAGCCCGGATCTAGCACTATCAGCACCACAAGCCCCTGGCATAGCAGCCAGAAGTTGCGAAATGCGGTAGTGAGGGCAATTAGAGTCTTCATCTGCTCCTAGTGACGGAAATGTCTCTCGCCGGTAAGTACCATCGTGATACCAGCTTCATCGGCCAGCTCGATCACCGTCTTGTCGCGAATCGAGCCTCCTGGCTGAATCACTGCGCTGACGCCCGCTTCGATGGCGGCTTCGACCCCGTCCGGGAACGGGAAGAACGCATCGGAGGCGAGTGACGATCCCTTGGCTCCGTCTGCTGCCTTCCGACAAGCGATGTGTACGGCATCGACTCGACTCGGCTGACCCGCCCCCACTCCCATCACTGCCCGATCTCGTGCCAGCAGGATCCCGTTGGAACGGACATGGGGGAGAACTCGCCACCCGAACAGCAAATCTTGCCATTCTTGATCGGTCGGTTGTCGTTGGCTGACCACTTCAAATTGGTCGCGATTACGGATCGGAAGATCTCTGGTCTGGAGTAACATCGCTCCGGGAATGGAACGGGCTTCGACCGTCGTGATCTGTTGTTGGCCGGTTTCTCCCCCTTCCAGCATTCGGCATGAACGTCCCCACTTCACTCCGTCGCGAATCGCTTCCCGAGCACCGGGTAGAAACTCGGGGCTGTGGATGACTTCGAAAAAGAGGTCGGTGGTTGCCAGTCGCTTCGCCAGTTCCTCATCGAGCGGATCGGAAAAGGCGAGTATGCCGCCGAATGCACTGACTGGATCTCCTGCCAGAGCCGCCTCGAAAGCATCTGCGAGGTTTTGTCTCTCGGCGGCACCACACGGCAGGCAGTGTTTCACGATCACTGCAGCGGGACCTTCCAGTCCACGACAGCATTCGATCGCTGCCGAAGCATCGAGCAGGTTGTTGTAGGAAAGTTCTTTTCCACCATGACAGTGGGTTTCAGCGATGGAAAAGGAATCTCCGTCGTTGCGTTGGTACCAGGCGGATTGCTGGTGAGGATTTTCGCCGTAGCGAAGTGAACCGACTCGAGTCCACTGTTCGGTGACGGTCTCCGGGAAGGCGCCTTCCTGTTCCTGACCGAGCCAGTTGGAGATGGAGCCGTCGTAAGCAGCAGTACGGCGAAACGCCTCCAGCGCCAGATCCTTGCGGGTGACTGCTGACAGGCCACCGCCTGTTTCTTTCAGCTCGGCGATGATCGCCGGATAGCGGTCAGGCTCGATAACTACCGCAACATCCTGGTGGTTTTTTGCCGCAGCACGGACCATCGCTGGCCCACCGATATCGATCTGTTCGACGGTCTCCTCGAACGAGGCTCCGGCGGCAACGGTTCGCTCGAACGGATACAGGTTCACCACCAGCAGGTCGATGGGGGCAATACCATGCTCACGACACGATTCGAGGTCGCTCGGGACATGCCGTCGCGCCAGCAGACCACCATGGATCCGCGGGTGAAGGGTTTTGACGCGGCCTGCCATCATCTCCGGGAAACCGGTCACATCCTCGACCGCACGAACCTCTATCCCGCCTTCGCGAAGAGCTGTGGCGGTGCCACCGGTCGATAGGATCTCGACGCCCATTTCTGCCAGAGAAGAGCACAACTCGACGATCCCACTCTTGTCGCTGACTGCCACCAGGGCTCTCTTCACACGACGAAGATCCAGATCTCCAGGGGACTGGTCGGTCATCAGAGGTGGGCCTTTCCGATACTCGGTGAGGTGCAGGAACAGCTACAGCTCCGGGTAAAGAGCGCGATCAGCTTGCCGGAGTCCTCGCGCATCTCGTCTCCCCGGGCTCCTTTTCGGCTGGTCGGGGGTTGATACCCAGATCCTAGCCCGGTTCCCTGTGAGGGTCCAGCAACGCGACAGGGGGAACTTGTGAAGAGAATGGATTGGAATGCCGAGCTCGCCCGGATTGTCGTCAGTTTTTCTTATGACGAGATGCTGATGCAGGAGGTGAAATCGATCTCAGGTCGTCAATGGCATCGAGATCACAAATTCTGGAGTCTTCCCATCGAAAGTGCCGGCGAAGCCGCGCGGATATTGATACCACTTGGTTTCGAGACATCGGAGCAGCTGGACAAGCTCCTGACTGGCGAGGTGGAGGGGTTGGCCGGGATGGCGCAGCAGGCGCCGGATTCGAGCGCTGTGTTGGACGACCCGCAACAGCACGGTTGGACCGTATCTCGACTGAACGAGACGGTACGGGAAGCACTCCTGCACTCGGTCCCCCGGAGCATATGGCTGGTCGGTGAGGTCCTCGAGTTTGATCGCAACCAGCACCGCGACAACATCTTCTTTCGAATCGCAGAGAAAGTGGAAGATGACGACAAGCCACGTGCTTCGGTGACGGCGATTATTTGGAAGAGAGATCGACAGAAGATTCTCGATCGCTTTGGGGAGACCGGTTCGAGCCTGGAGGACGGTCTCCAGGTGCGGGTGAAGATCCGCGTTGATCTATACGTGGCGAACGGGTCTTACCAGGTGGTGGTGGAAGACATCGATCCCTCCTACACCCTCGGTGAGATCGCCAGGCGGCGTGAGCGGATCCTGGCTGAGATCGAAAAGAAAGGGCTGACAGAGAAAAACAGGTCGTTGCCCTGGCCTGAGCTACCACTGCGAGTAGGTGTGATCACAAGTCCTGGTAGCGATGCCTGGAAGGATCTGATCGACGAGCTGAGCAGTTCGGGGTTCGCCTTCGATGTGGAGCTCTATGGCGTTCATGTTCAGGGGGAACGTACCGAGAGGGAAGTTCTTGCGGCGCTGTCGCATTTTGAACAGCGATCTGCTGAGTTCGATGTTGTGCTGTTGATTCGCGGTGGTGGTTCTCGAGCCGATCTGCTCGCTTTCGACACCTCGTCCTTGGCATTGGCGGTGGCGCAGCACCCATTAAAGATCGTGATCGGGATCGGCCATCAGGCTGATCGATCGGTGCTCGATGAGATTGCTCATTCAGAAAAGACACCGACTGCGGCGGGTCAGGAACTGGTACAGCGTGTGACCGATTGGTGGCAGCAAGTCAGAGATCAAGTCGCTCGCATCATGCTCGGGGCGGCTCGGTCCTTGCAGCTGCAACATTCTGATCTGAAGTGGCTTTGCGGTCGCGTCACCCAGGGGGCTGAGTTGACGATTCTTGACCAGAAGAACTCGCTGGTGGCGCGTGGAGGCGCATTGAAATCAGCGGCCTTTGGTCACATCGGAGAGGCTCGTGGGGGGCTGAAAGCTGACCGGGATCGTCTCATCTACGGCGGCCAGAGGTCAGTTCGGACCGTCGAGGTTGAACTGGTGCGTGGCAGGCAGTCGCTTCTGCACCTTGCCAGGCAACGAACGGCCCTTGAACGAGAGAGATGGAGTGCTCGTGAAAGACGGATTCGTGGTGCGGATCCGTCACTGATTCTTGCGCGCGGATTTGCCTGGGTGCGAGGGGAATCGGGTCAGACGATCCGCAGTGTTGGAGATCCCAAGGATGGAGAAGTGCTTGAGGTTCGACTCCGAGATGGTTGTCTCGATGCCAGAGTCGAAAGATCGAAGTAGGAACTTTCCGGGGGCCTGTCACGGTGGCCTTTTGCTGGCTAGACTATTTTTGGTATCTGCAAAGAAAGGAACGAGGTCTCGATGGCTGCGAAAAAGGTACCGGGATATCGAGACGCGACCCGTGAGATCGACGAAATCCTGAAACGGATCGATGCCGCAGATGAGATCGATGTCGATGCTCTTGCAGATGACGTCGAGCGTGCAGCGAAGTTGCTTGAGATTTGCGGAGACAAGTTAAAGGCGGCAGAGGTGCGCGTCCGTGAGGTCTCCAAGAGACTCGTTGAAGACGAAGACGAGGATTAGGAAGAAGAAAAGCATGTCACTGGTGGTCGTGGGAAGTGTTGCTTTCGATAGCATCCAGACTCCTGACGGTTTCATCGAGGACGCACTCGGGGGCTCTGCCGTACATTTTTCCCTCGCCGCCGCATTTTTCGGACCGGTTCAGCTGGTCGGAGTCGTGGGGGAGGATTTTCCCGAGGATCGCCACCAGATTCTCCGTCAACGTGGAATTTGCACTCGCGGTCTCGAGGTGATTCCCGATGGCAGTACTTTCCGTTGGTCAGGGAAGTACTTTGACGACATGGACCGTCGCGAAACGGTCAGTATTGATCTCAACGTATTCGAGAATTTCAAGCCCTCTGTCCCTGACTCCTACCGTGATGCCAGTCTGCTATTTCTCGGCAATGGCACCCCGGTGACCCAGGCCAGCGTGCTCGAACAGATGACCGCATCGCCTTTCACCGTGGTCGATACGATGGATTTCTGGATCAACAGCACTCGTGATGATCTGGAGCAATTGATTACGGGTGTCGATGCGCTGGTTCTCAATGACGAGGAAGCTCTTCTCCTCAGTGGAGAGAAGAACCTGGTCGTGGCGGGCAGGAAGATTCGTGAAAAAGGGCCGACTTACGTGATCGTGAAAAAGGGCCAGCACGGTGCGACGATCTTCCACGAAGGTGGAGAAATAGCCCTACCCGCTCTTCCCCTGGCCGATGTGACAGATCCTACCGGAGCTGGAGATTCTTTTGCGGGCGGGATGATGGGGAGCCTGTTGAGGAGTGCCAAGACCGATCTTGATTCTCTCAAGGTAGCCGTTGCCTGGGGCACCGTCACCGCTTCCTTCTGTTGTGGCGGATTTGGTGTCGAAGGTCTTCTGTCTGTTGACGAGTCAGCTCTTCAGAAGCGGTTCGACCTCTATCGCAAGATGCTCGATCTTGGACCGGTGGAGGTTCTTCTGTCGGCGCCCTGATCGGTACGGTTGTGGAGGCTCGATGAGTTCAATCGAAGATCTCGCTCTCTGCCACCAACCGGTCACGGATTTCTTTCAGCAACCGGTATCTCGCGATGAGTGGTTGCAGTACGCGCTCTCCCCGGAACAGGTTCAGACCTTTGAACAGCAGGGATTCGTTGCGGGAATCCCGATTCTCGACATCGATCAGGTGCAAGACCTTCGCCAGCAGCTCGGTCGTTTGATGGATCCTGGCCACCCCAGGAACTCGCTCTTCTACGAATACCATGTCGATGAATCGGAAGACCCTGACACGGTTTTATTCCATGCTCTCGGAGGTTGGCGCATCGAAAAAGGATTCCACGATCTCCTTTTCAGCCCCGCCATCCGGATGGCTTCTTACCAGCTGCTCGGTTCGGCTGTGCGTTTCTTTCACGATCAACTGTTCTGCAAGCCACCTCAGCAAGGCGGAGTGGTGTCCTGGCATCAGGATTTTTCTTACTGGACATGGACCCAACCGATGGCCCACTTGACCTGCTGGATTGCCCTCGATGATGCGACCCGCGAAAACGGTTGTCTTCATTACATTCCTGAGAGTCACCGCTGGGGATTGCTGCCGGTCACCGGTCTCTCAGGCGGAATGGACTCGGTATGCGAGATCCTCGATGCTTCACAGCAGTACGCTTTTGATCGCCAGGTTCCGGTCGAATTGCGCGCCGGTGAGGCGGTGTTTCACCACCCGCTGACGATGCATGGCTCTTACCAGAACAGTTCTCCTTCTCCGCGCCGCGGAGCGGTCGTCAATCTCGCTGCCGATGGTGTCTGGTCCAACTCCGATGCTCTGCAAGGCCCGGGTACCAACAACTTCCCCATCCTTCCTCAGGGTCAGCCTCTCGGTGGGGACTTCTATCCACTGCTGTTCGATCCGAAACGGGAACTGTGCGGTGACATCGACGGGTTACCCCTGATTGGCCACTGACGATCACGGCGGTGAAGGCGATGGCTTCGGTGGCTCCCCTTGCAGCTTTCCCCGGAACTGACCAGAATGCCGTTGCTGGTTTTTCCCGACCCAGGAGTTGGAATTTCTCCGTCGAGAGATGAGTGCCGAAGATGCGAGTCGCTGAAGTCCGTAGTCAGTTCCTGGAGTTTTTTCGGGACCATGACCATGAAGTTGTGGCTTCCAGCCCGGTCGTGCCTCATGACGATCCAACCCTTCTGTTTGCCAATGCGGGTATGAATCAGTTCAAAGGTGTCTTCACAGGTCAGGAGACGCGTGACAATAAGCGCGCTTGCTCATCCCAGAAGTGCATTCGCGCCGGGGGCAAGCACAACGATCTGGAAAATGTTGGCTATACCGCCCGCCACCTGACCTTCTTCGAGATGCTCGGCAATTTTTCATTTGGCGATTACTTCAAGAAGGAAGCCTGCCCCTGGGCATGGCAACTGATTACCGAGGGATTCGGCATCGATCCTGATCGTTTGTGGATCTCCGTTTACCAGGATGACGATGAGGCACGACAAATCTGGGCCGATCATGTCGGAGTGGATACGGCTCGCATCATCGGGTTGGGCAAGAAGGACAACTTCTGGTCGATGGGTGATGTGGGACCTTGTGGACCCTGTTCAGAGATTCATGTTGACCGAGGAGCTGGAAGTAGTTGTGGCAGTGATTGTGCTCTGGGAGTGTGCGATTGCGATCGATGGATGGAGATCTGGAATCTGGTCTTCATGCAGTACGAGCAGCAAGCGGGAGGTTCTCGCATCGATTTGCCGAGTCCCAGTATCGATACCGGCATGGGCCTTGAACGAATCGCCATGATCTTGCAGGAGAAAGATACTGTTTTCGAGACAGATCTACTGGCTGGCATCATCGACAAGGTCGGGGAAGTTACCGGGGTGGCTCCATCTAACGGTCCGGAGGGAACTCCGCACCGGGTGATCTCGGACCATCTGAGAAGCCTATGTTTTGCCATCGCCGATGGCGCGTTCCCTTCCAATGAAGAGCGCGGATATGTGCTCAGGAGGATTCTGCGTCGTGCCAGTCGCTATGGTTACAAGCTGGGCATCGAACGCCCTTTCATCCATGAGCTGGTTGCCCATCTCGTGGCGGAAATGGGGCAGGCATATCCCGAGTTGTCTAAGCGACGTCCTCTCATCGAAAAATTGATCCACTCGGAGGAGGAACAATTTCTTCGTACCCTCAAGACCGGGATGACCCGTTTCGATGAAGAGGTGGAGACGGTTCGTTCCGGCGGAGGAGTGCAATTCCCTGCACCCGCAGCGTTCTTTCTGCACGATTCGTGCGGTTTTCCCATCGATCTGACAGAACAGATGGCGCGTGAGGTGCAACTGGAGGTCGATCGGGTTGAGTTTGATCAGTTGATGGAGCAACAGAGAACCCGCAGTCGCCAGGGCAGCAAGGTCGGAGTGACGAACCAATCGGCAGGAGGACTCTTGGTGACTGAAGGCCTCGGATCCACGGAATTTGTCGGTTATCACCAGCAGCAAGCTGAGTCTTGTGTGGTTTCGGTACAGTCCGATGAGGATCGACTGGTGGTGGTGCTTGATCGTACGCCGTTTTACGCCGAATCGGGGGGCCAGGTTTGTGACACTGGCGTGATCGAGTCCGGCGGCGGGGTACTCGAGGTGCTGGATTGCCAGAAAAATGCCGAGGGATGCTACTTTCACGTAGTTCGGGCATCCGAGGGTGAGCTTCCAACCATCACCGAGGGCACCGAAGTCCATTGTCGGGTCGATGGCGAACGAAGATCGAACGTCATACGTAATCACACGGCCACACACCTACTTCATGCGGCATTGCGGACGGTGGTCGGCGATCACGTCCAGCAGAAGGGGTCGCTCGTTGCGCCGGATCGTCTGCGGTTTGATATCAGTCATTACGAGAAGGTCTCGCCCCAGCAGCTAGTGGATGTGGAAGGCATTGTTCAGGATTGGATCCTGCGCGATGCCGAAGTTCAAATTCACGATGACATCTCCCTAGATGAAGCCAAGAGTCGCGGTGCGATGGCACTGTTCGGAGAGAAGTACGGCGATCGTGTTCGCATGGTAGAGATTCCTGATTTCTCGCTGGAACTATGCGGAGGAATTCACTGCCAGCGCACCGGCGAGATTGGTCCGATGATCATCGTTGGGGAAGGAAGTGTCTCCTCGGGAGTTCGCAGGATCGAGGCACTGACTGGTGTTCAGGGTGCACGTCGCGTGCGAGCTGACGAGGATCTATTGCAGGATCTGGCATCGTTGTTGCGGTCTCCCCGTGAGGATTTGCAGCAGCGAATCGAAGCTCTGGTGCAGGAGAATCGAGCCCTCAAGGGTGGCAAGGGGAGTGACACTGACCGTGACTTGCTGGCGGAGCTGGACTCGGGGCATGGTGAGACGCGTTCCGTCGGTTCTGGCGAAGTGGTGATCGCCGCCTGGAAGGATGCTCCCCAGGAGCAACTTCTGAAGGTTGCGGATGCTCTGAAAAGGCGAGCTGGAGAACGAGCTTTTATCCTCGCTTCTTCTGACAAAGAGGGAGTTCGCTTCATCGTCGGTACTTCGGAAGCACTTCCCTCGGGAACGGTCCATGCGGGAAATGTCGCTCGTGAAGGGGCGGGGATTCTCGGAGGAGGGGGCGGAGGACGTGCGGACATGGCTCAGGCGGGCGGCAAAGCGGTAGATAAGCTCGATGAGGCCCTGGAGGCGATGGCGCGTTCCCTGCAGGGCTCCATCGCCGGAAATGGCGCCTGATTGAGTCTGGATCTTCTTGACCGATTTGCTCCCCACTCCTACCATCCCATTTGATTCGGGATCGGCGCCCCGCTCGGTTGCCCTACCGCGAATCGCTCATGAAAGTCGAATACGGAGCAGTAGACATGGCAGTACCACAACGTAAGACGAATCAGGCGCGAAAGCTCAAGCGGAGAGCACACGATGCAATCCGTCCAGTGAGCCATACTCACTGCTCTCGTTGCAATTCTCTCACCCTGCCCCACAGCATTTGTGACAACTGCGGCACCTATCGAGGTCGCACGCTGCTGGCAGTCGAGGATTTCTAATCTCTCCCGGAGGGGAGTGACATGCCTCACATCGCAGTAGATGCAATGGGTGGGGATCAAGTCCCGGCCGTTCCCGTTCAGGGTGCCATACGTGCTCTGTCGGAAAATCCAGAGCTCCATGTCACCCTGGTGGGTCCTGAAGAACTGATCGGTGCCGAGCTGGGTTCCGGAGACATCGACAATGATCGTCTTCACATCCAGACCTGTTCCGAGTGGGTCACGATGGAAGAATCTCCGGTCGAGGCAGTTCGTAACAAACCGGACTCCTCCCTGGCTATTCTGGTCGGGTTGCTCAAACAAGGAATGGTCGATGGCATCTTCAGTGCCGGAAATACCGGCGCGATGGTCGCCGCCTGTTCGATGCAGCTCAGGATGCAGGAGGGGGTGCGTCGACCCGCTATCGCGTTGCCGTTACCTCGAGGAGAGTGTCCGGTGATGCTCTGCGACGGCGGTGCCAATGTCGAGTGTAAGCCGATCCACTTGCTGCAAAACGCCATCATGTCATCGGCTTTTCTTCGTCGGGCCTATGCAGTCGAGAATCCCACTGTGGGTCTCCTCAACGTTGGGACGGAGAAGGACAAGGGGCACACTCTTGCCAAAGAGGCCCACGAATTGTTGTCTCGCAGTAGCCTCGCTTTCACTGGCAACGTCGAGGGTGGGGACATCTTCCAGGCGGATGTCGATGTGGTCGTATGCGACGGATTCGTCGGCAACATCGTCCTCAAAGCGGCAGAGGGTTTTTCCGAATCCCTTTTCCAGCTGCTTTCTACCGAGATGGGAGCGCAGTTCGCTGAGTCCGGTCTCGATCTCGGCCCGCTGAAGACCCTCTTCAAGAGTGGATTGCAGAAGATTCGTTCCCGATTCGATTATGCAGAGTACGGCGGAGCTCCACTGCTGGGCCCGCGCGGGGTTTGTACCATCGGTCATGGCTGTAGTGACGATCGCGCCATCTCCAACGGGATCTTGTCGACCCTTCGAATGGTCGAGACCGGGGTCCAGCAGGAAGTGATCGATTCGATCCAGGCTGAGATGGAGCTGGTCGAACACCAGCGTCGCCAAGCAGAAAGCCTGGAGAGCCCCAGCGGTTAGGCTCTTCTTTCCGGGATGGAACTAGCATGACCGATCCTACCGAGGCACAGACAGATCAGCGTCGGGCGGTTCTTTTTCCCGGGCAGGGTAGCCAGTTCGTGGGTATGGCGGCAGATCTGGTCGAATCTTATCCGGTGGCGAGGGCTCTGTTTGAACAAGCCAGCGACCGGATGGGGGAAGATCTGTTCGCGATCTGTGTGTCCGGTCCCAAGCAACGACTCAACGCCACGGACATCAGCCAGCCAGCCATTTTCGTCGCTTCGATAGCAGTACTTCGCGTCCTCAAGGAACTGGGTGGCGGTCATCTACTGCGGGCCAAAGCGACAGCAGGCCTTTCGCTCGGAGAATACAGCGCCCTGGTTTTTGCGGAATCTCTCCGCTTCGAGGATGCTCTCGATGCGGTCGTAGCTCGTGGCCGCGCCATGCAGCGTGCCTGCGAAACTGTCGAGGGAACGATGACCTCGA
>Ga0310342_100001293_pt1 | contig 15410 bp, 6 predicted proteins | sample S15DNA20500_MG_FD_206155 | JGI IMG/M metagenome (GOLD analysis project Ga0310342, IMG submission 206155) | Marine microbial communities from station ALOHA, North Pacific Subtropical Gyre - S1503-DNA-20-500_MG | ecosystem: Environmental > Aquatic > Marine > Oceanic | place: Pacific Ocean: North... | reverse complement strand
ATATTAACTCTCCCTCTACAATGTCGCCCAGCGCCCAAACGTGTAACTTTTTCACTGGATGATCTTCTCTTTGTATATTAGTCAGATGTACAACCTTCTCTGCAAACTTTTGAATTCTTTCTTCACATACAGAAGAATCATAATCTGGTGTTATCTTTGCTAACTGCCAATCTGCCAAAACAGCGACAGCAACCTCTTCACCCTTAGTCCGTCTATCCCTTTTGGGGGCAGGGACATTCGGGAAAGTCAAGGTTGAAATCTCATCCCTAACTGCGCCATAAACAGCAGCAGCAAGATCGTCCTTCTTGTCCTTAACCTTATTATATTCAGTAACCAATTTATTATACGCGGCTCTAAGCTCATAATCACTTGCTGGCTTATCACCGGTTAGTGGATCATCTTCCACAGGAAAGTCTCCTGACTCTAATCTGTATCTACAGACCTTTTCGCCATTACAAGCGTCAAGGTCTTTGCGACATCTTGGATCTGCATATTTCTGATTATGTACGTTAGAGATGAATGTGACATCACATCCCGACGCTTCACATGTCTTCATATGCCCTCCTGATCGGTACTCGGACTATCATACACCATCGACGGGGAGTCTGTGGGGACGACGACGTATTTTCCTCTCAACTCCCTCTTACCTATCTTTCCGCCCCGTCGCTTCTCTGCGGTCTTGATGGCTGTCTCTCGCAATTTGTCCCTGTGTTTCCAGGTTAAATGCCTGCCTTCGCTATGAATAGCGGTATGCTCCTGAGGGGTGCATAGATATAAGTTGTTTACCCTGTTGTCCCATTTTATCTCGTTGATGTGATGTACCGTTTCCCAACTCTCTAAATATCTGTTTAAAAATTCTTCCATAACAAGCCTATGCTCATATACGTATCCACAGATATCGTTAGGATGCTCAGGGCGTAGAACTCTTACATAACCTTTATCGTCAACATATTTGCCACCAGCAAAATTTGGATTATCGGCACCAGTTATTGGCTTTCGAGATGACCAATTGATGTCATCTCTAAGAGATGCCAATCCTCTAGACTGACGCGCCACAGTCTTCAGCATACAGTTGTGTCACGGAACCTGACATTCTTTTGTAACTGGCAGTTCCGCCTGTTCGACCAACAGTTATGCTATATGGTTGGTTCGTTATACCCGTAGCTCCACTGTCAACAATGACAGTAAATGTGCCGCCGCTTATCTTTTTATCGGCAGTCATGGGTGTGATACTACTAGACAACAGCACTGTCTGATTAGCAGAACTAGTGTCTGTAACCGTTGCCGATGCTACTGCTATAGCGTCTTGTCCGGGCACACCAATATTCCATTCTGCCACTGCAGTACCGGTTCCGTCAGTAGACGGCCTTAACTTGTAAAAATAATTATAATTCTCATCCCCGTTAGTCACTAGCAGCCCAGGAGTATTGAACGTTATCTTGATAAACCTGTTTGCTGCAGCGGTGACTCGGTAATCAAGTCCAGCACCCTGGTTGTCTAAAGTAATCAAGACTGTCTCAGTTGAATCAGTAATAGCGCTACCCACGCCTGTCGTTGACTTATACGACAACACGCCCCGAGCATAATTATCGGTTACAGTCTTAACTAAATCTGTGTTTGATGCCATCTGCTGAAGACGGTCAGAACTAATAGGAGTACCGTCGGCCCAGCTTACTGTTGAATAAGTTTCGTATGCCATTGCATCTCCATTATACCATTATTAGGCTTCCAACGCAGCCACTCGCGCTTCTAATTCCTGTATCGCTTTGGTCAGAATCGGAACAAACTCTGTATAGCGCAACGACGGTGTATAAGATTCTTCCACATCCTCTTCAATGGGATAATCATCTTTAGACAAAGCAGGCTGATGGGCGTTACACCATATACCCGTACTGTCAGCATCGCCCCCAAGCAAAGCTTCTACTTCTTGAGCAATAAAACCTTGGTGTGTTCTAACACCAGCCCTTTCATCAGTCTCAACCCACTTATACGAAACAGGACGCAACCCCTTTACAAAATCAAGACCAAGCGTAGCATCGACAACATCTGTCTTTTGTGCAGCATCCGAAGCGTGAACTCCACCATCATGCGTATAAACATTATTACTAAAATAACCGTTTTTCCATCTATAGGAACTTGTGCCCAGTCCTAAATTATAAGTATTATCACCCGCAGGCTGTAGGGTCCTTAGACTAGATAAGCCAGCGGTAGTAATGATCATACGAGTAGAGGCACCAACAACGAATCCGAGCTGATCATTATTCGGGCGATACATACCCGTATGCGAATCTCCACTAGCCCCGCCAAACCCATATGTAGGCGCACTTGTAGAACCCGCAGTTCCCGCTAACGGGAAAGAAACAGTAGCACTTGTGATATACCCTGCGTCGTTAGTCCATTGCAAGTTGCTCCCACCTTTGTTTGTCAAAGTATGTGAAGACGATGCCGTCATAAACCCATAAGACACTCCAGCTGCTATCGTGGTGTACCCAGCGTCGTTATAAAACTTGCTAACATTAAGATCAGCAATGTCAAACCAATAACACGCAGCAGCAGTGTTGTCAGTAGCACTCTTGACCAATATCGCATCTGCAAGATTATCAACTGACGTATAGCCAGTGATGCCCATATTAGTAGACCCTGGCCAAGCAAATCCAAACTCGCCACTAGAAAGAGTTAACGGAGAGGCAGAAGTATATGTTCCACTAACAGTCACATCCCCCGTAGCACCACTCACACTAATGTTGCTACCTGCAATAATAGAATCAACTCCACTACCGCCACCAATCGCAGCACCATGCCATTTCAACGTAGTGCCATCAGCGTAAAGCGTATTATTAGTAGACGCAGGAGTACCAGAAGCAATAGTAATACCACCCCTATTGAAGGTGTTAGTTGGCGTAGAACCCGACCCAGTATCTGCTATAACAAATTGATCCGCATTATGAGGCAGCCCAAAGGTCAACTCACCCCAACCATCATTACTATGCGAGAAATTGAATCCAGAATATGCCAAAGTAGACGAATACCTAGGTGAAGAAAACGCTACCCTCCCCCACCGTCTCGTATGTGTTACAGCATCTCCTTCATCATAATAAAATATGAACCCAGGATAAACCTGTGTTGAATAACCTGTCTCTCCACGAAAGAAAGCGTTGATTTTTCTCGTTATACTATACGTTGTTGAACTGTTTGGATCAGGACTAAACGCTACAGATACGGTCGCCAATTTGCTACTACCAACATAATCGCTGATTGTTCTTACTTGTCCATTTCCAGTACCGCCAGTAAGCGTTAAAGTAAGACCATTATAATAATCGTTTGTCGAAGACGCCCCCGACTTGAGAGTTACCTGAGTGAAAGGAGCACTGCCATCACCAGCCTGTAGCGTTCCAGTCTCTACAGTTTCAACAGGTAATCCGTCTACAGGACTTAAAGACACACGAGCACCAGATGACGCTGTTTGAATCGTGCCAGCCGTTATGGTGCCATCAGAAAGAGATAAATTACTGCCATCAAATAGAAGTTTGTCGCTTAAAGAAAATTTTGCCAGACTAGCGCTATGATCCCACCACATAAGCATATCGCCAGCCGTACCATAAACTGGATCGTAGCCTGCACTGGCATCAATACCAATCTTTAGATCGCCATCGCCTGCGCCTCCAGTAACGAACCGTCGCATAACCCCTCTACCAGCACCAACAGAAACAGCTTGGTTGGTAAGGCCTAACTCAATATCGGTTCCAGAATGAATTTTACCGGTACCTATCGTCCATCCACCAACATATCCGCTGGTTGCAGTAACAACACCCTTAATTGAGAATACGTTAGTTGTATTATTCCAATTTACACCCTGATCGCCATTCGCCCAATCTCCGATAGTCAGGTTGCCATATATCGTAACATTGCCCTGGTCAGTTCCTGACCCGACCACTCTGAACAACAGATTAGGTGGGGTGGCGCTGTCTAGAACTTCAAAACTGCTATTTTTAACTGTAGCGCCATGCATGGTAACGTTACCAAAGAATTGCGCTGTACCATCATAATTTATCTTCCAACCATCCTCTGAGCCTGCTGTGGCATCAAAGTCTTCGCTTCTAATTGTATGACCGATGAAAGCCTGATTGATTGATATTCTATCTGCGTCAATTGAGTTAGCCTCTATCTCATCAGAGGTAATAGTGTACGCAGCAATCTCAGCTGCAGTAATTTGATTAGCCAGAATATGATCAGTCGTAATAGAATCATCGGTAATCTCAGTACCAGTGATCTCTGCCGGGGTAAACGAATCTGCATCACCTACAGTAGCTGACCCAGCACTACTAGTTCCATTCCAATAGGTCCAAACGCTATAGTTATTAGAATTGTCATATGCCCTAACCCTTAAATAATACGGAGTACCAGTGGCCAATCCTGTAACACTAATTACCCGACCAGTTTGCCTACCGCTTTCGACTTCATTTGAATCGAAGTTACTAGTAGAAGAATTATTTGTAGATATACTATATTCAAACTGCCCCATACCCCACTTAGTATCGCCTTCAGTTTGCTCATTCAATCTAGCGAGAAAGCCTCTAAAGCTTACGAAGAAGTTTGTCCCACCTGAACCAGTAGTGAACGTTGGCGCACCGGGAGCAACAGTGTCTACTGCTGACGCTATATTGGCTAGTATCTGAACCAACCCTACTATGCCGGCAGTAGATTGCCCCTGAACGATCAACTTCCACACCGTTGTCTGGACTACACCCATGTGGCCTAAACTATTGAATTCATGGGAAGTCCCTTTGACTACGACATCTTCTACTTTGATATAATTACTACCACTATCAACACTCCTATACAACTGAAGGATGTAACTTTCTGCACCATCAACAGGATTCCAAGTGACACCAACATTCATAGTTCCGTCATCATTTACCCCGGTTGTCGCAGTAAGCCCCGTTGCAGGACCTGGAACAGTCGGATCCAAATGTATAGGTGGTTGCCCCGGAACCCCAGGATCAATGATTATCCCACCATCAGGATTTAGAGTTCCAGAATTGACAATGTTCCTTACTCTCTGCTCGAGATCCTCAATGCTGATAATATCGCTTAAATCATACTTCGATAAATCAAGTTTTGTTGAATTTTCCCCATCATGGTCATGCCCATTCTGCGTAAAGAATGCAACACTATTTTCAGGAACACCCTCTGGCATTATGAAGCCTCCCTAAGAGTAAGTTTTTGTGACACTCCCCCAGTATACTCTATCTTGGACTCAATTACCCAGTAATCCCTGTTGGAGATGCCAAACTGTTCAATTCGTGAAATCTTAACTCTGTCACCCAATTGCAACCTTGGTTGAGGAATAACATTGATATCTAGAATAGGTGAACCATTCTCCATTTTACTAAGTAAAAACTCTGCAATTCTCTTAGCGTATTCATCTTCAGAGAAGAACCTATTATTAATCTTAATTTCCTTAATGCCGTATTTTCTAATACTCTCTGAGTAGTTTGCGCTCTGAGTTGTGATCTCATTTATGGACCCGCCATTAGATATCGCCCTACCAGACACAGCAGAGAAGTATATTATTTCAGTATAATCATTCTTTCCATCCAAAAACACTACCTGTCCAACATTGTCCTCAATAGGAACGTTTTCGGTAGCAGACAATACAATTTCTCCACCATACGGCTTCTTTATAAATCTATCAATAGATACTAAATCAGGAGTTTCAAACTCAATAGCAGCAATAAATGGCTCTCGAATATCAGCGGCTGGAACTTGCGACCATTTGAATTGAAAGAACCTTGATTCTTTCACTTTCTTTCCTGCGGTATGCTCAGCTGCGTCCGTTCCAAACTGTGCCCTTGTTAGAGTCTTAAAATAACTACCTTCAATTGCCTCATACTTAATAATTTCATCTTCAATTTTGAAATATCCCGATGTAGGCCAAGGAGGATTAGTGGTACTATCAACAAGCAACTGTGCCGTATCCGAGGCAGCTAACGTGACGCCCGAAGCAACCTTAGTGACAGTTACAGACGATGGACTAGGTGCCCTCCAAAGTGAAGTGATACCTATATTCTTAGTAATGGTTGGATTAACTTCAATAGTCACCTTATTGGCCAACAATTCAATGCGCCTCTCAGCATCTTTAATATTCACAGAATCACTTAACGTAACCTGAGCAGTCGTATGTTCTGGAATTCCTGGCTCATGTAGCCTGTTGAAATGATCGTATCTAAACTTTCCAAATTCATCAAAATAGAACATCCCCAAATCTCCAGTTGCAATCTGCCCAGCAATCTCAAATGCGTTTTGATCACCAAATAGATATGGATGCACACGTAATTCACTTATTTGAGTAGTGTAATAATGATCCCGAACCTGTTCTGCAGTCAAAGCCTTCTTGTATATGGCGAACTCATCCATAGAACCCCTTAAATAATTATTTTGAACTCCACCAGAATAAGATAATGAATTCCCAATTACAAAATTAGTACTAAGCCATGCCGCTGGTGCCGCTGCAGTGGTCACAGTCTCAACCAAAGTCCCATTGAAGTAATATTTCAAATGGGTTCCATCATATGTCGCAACAGCATGAACCCACTCAGTAAGACTACCACTTGAACTCGCTTTAGCTTCCTCTACATTCCCAGCATCATTTATAAACCTAACTCCATGACTGCCATTCTTGAAAAATAGCCCCACACCCTTAGTCCCGGTTCCAGAAGTTGAGTTATCGAGATTTCCAGCATACACTCCGTCTCCAGTCACAAATGCTGTGAAATTTACAACCGCCTCCAGAGAAAACGACCCTGTGTAATTGCTTCCTGAAGTAAGAGTCAGATCGAGAGACGCATCATACGGGATAGTAACAAAGTCGGCAACATTAGTTGTGGCTTGATTAGAAAAAGCAACAGCAGCATCCTTAGGATCTGAAGGCATGCTCCCAGCCCTCTGAAGCAGTGGATCTCCAGTGTAGATACCGTGATTTCTATTTTGTGATGAATAATTGTGCTTAGTTGTATTCGCATCATATGCTTCTTCATAAATAGAAGTCGTTGACAAGAAATCATTCCTACCACCAGATACATCAAATGCAACATCAGTTGTTGTTTCAGCAGGTGAAACTGCGGCCCACGATCCACTGCCAATCTTACGCTCCAGTTTCAAACTGAAATCACCCTTAACATGAAACGCCTCTAATCTAATAGGGATTGCTTTATTAGCATACAAAGGTATTTGCGGACTCTCATGCCCAACCGAAGACTGATTATTAAACCATTTATCTATTCTAATTTCTCCCTTGTATGTCTCCATGTCCCGTCTCATAGATTCCGGGTCAGATGTAGACTCATATGCATACCTAGACGAAGAGCCTCCCATATACAACCGCACACCACCGTTTTCAATAGTTACCCTGAACGTGTAATCCCCACTACTCGGGGGGATAAAGAATCCTTCAATAACAGTGTGATAAAAATCATCCTGACCTGATGGGTCCTTATCTGTATAATTAGCTGCATACCCGGATGCGCTACCCACCGTTGAACTCTCAGAGAGAGCAGGAGATTTAGAATAATCTATTAATTCCTTCCCGGCGTACCCCAAAATGCCCTGCTGAATCTGTAGGTCATAGGGGAACAAAGCCCTCAGGAGGTCTTCTGAATGCCCTGAGAGGTCCCCTAGGAGCCACCAGCGGGCCACCAGCCCAGTAGTAGGTGTAACACTGGCCGACGGTGACGCCGATCCTGAGGCCGCTCCCTCGTTGAAACGGTAGTGAGCAATAGCACCATCCTGCTTCACCGCTGTCTGATACGGATAAAGAGCTTGAAAGTCTGCTCGAGGAAAGTTATTCTGTGCCACTAGCATCCTCAATGCACTTGCGGCATCAGAGTTCTTGACAATGAATCCTCCATCGATATCCCTATCTGTCATAAACCTGGTATAATCTCGACACCTTACGTCCATTGTCATATTACTCGACTGCTTCCACTCATCAACCCAATAAGTACCACAATTAATATATTCAAATACATCAGGGCTTTCAGAAATCCGCCACCCCATTGAGACAGTAAACTTGACATCTTTATTCGTATATGCCCCATACAACTTTGTGCTACCTATTGTAAAACTATGATCAGTATTATCCAACTGAACCTGGAAATCGTTTGCCGCTATACCACCAAGAGGCAGTGTCGTATCATGTATCTCCCTATTCTTTGAAACTGTGCAACTTACAACATGCTCACTAATATCCGTTTCGTACACAGGACTAATCTCATGTATGCGAGCATAATCAGATGCATTATGTGTTTTATGAATGGTAAGTTTTACTCCAGTTACATCAATAGTATTACCAGAATCTAAAATATGCCTAGATGTATGGGTTCCCTTAGACAATGTATGATTAGATGCAACAGTTTGATACGCATTATTTGTATCTCTATACTGTAAGGTATACTCCTTAACAGCGCCAGAATACTCAGAAGTATATATATCGATGTAGTTTATTTTTTCCTCATCAAATGTCATTGTTATTACAGGATCAGTTAGAAAACTTTTTGAAGTCTCCGACGTTACAGTTGACCTCCATCCAAATTCATATATCCCCTTATTCTCTTCTGGCAGAGCATGCCACGATCCGTCAGCACGAATCGGGCGTCCGTCAACGTCTTTATCGCCCAAGATAGCCCAGGTAACACTCTGCCTGTCCCATCCATTAGCAACCTGCCTTACATCAAAATAATCACCAATCTGCCCACTCTTTTTTTGAGCAGTAGTATAATCTGGACTTACAGTGACAGATACATTATCTAAAGATTTAGAATTCTTCCACTCCGCTATAATTTTAGGTAATACCTGCTGAACCCCGGCAATAGTCGCTGCGTCAAATGATGCACTTACTGCTGTCCCAGCATCGTTTACTGTTATCATACTTCCTCAAACTCCATTTGGACATCCCAAAAATATTTGCCATGAGTGCTTTCCTCGTGCAAAGGCACCCCAGGCTCTGCGTCGTTATCCCCAATAACATTACGACGAACAAGCTTCTCGTTATAATTTTTAACAACAACACTATAATCCTCATCATCCCTGAAGAAGTTACTTACAGGATTCCTGATACCCAAAGTATGTATCGTATCAGCATCCGCAACAGACTTAAGATGGTCCCGCCCTGCTAGGAAATCGAAATTGCCCTTACTATCATTAGCAATAAACTTCCAACTAAGTTTGAAGACCTTCTTGCTGGAGTCTTCTGGATAGAACTTAGTGCCTATACCATTTGCCCTACTAACGTTTGCTACGTTATTGAATTTTTCAGTTATACCAAACTTTCTATTCTGCTCAGTGATTGGAATATTGTCTACACGTATCAAGTACAGCCAATCGTCTAGCACTCCTACTCTACTGTTCACACTGAGTGTGCTGCGTCCATTTTCTGTAACAGAAACCGCAATCGTCCCGGACCCAGATAAGGTTGGAGATGCGACAACCAGCACTTCTCCATCAACCCCAACCGTACCCTGACCAGATAACGCTGGCGGGACGACAATCCGATCAACAAGGTATGAAACATTCGGCACAGATCCGGTTCCAGACAACTGCTTGGCGACATACAAGATTTCGCTAACAGCAGTAGTAACTGAGCCAGCACCACTAACAGTGCCAACCGTTGCAAATCTATCAACACTATACGAAACGTTTGGAACAGTTCCTGTACCTGACAACGATGCACTAGCCAAAACTATCTCTCTCGCCACAACTGAAACAGACCCCGCACCAGATATTGCAGCAGAATTGAATGTAACTTCTGAGCCGACTGTCGTTGTCGAACCAACTGCTATAGGAGCAACCGTCCCAAACAAAATCTCTATTGGAGTAAACGACATAGACCCAGCGCTAGCCAGAGTTGCATCAGATATTGCCTCCCTGAGGTGTACAGTAGCAGCTGCTCCAACACCAGACAGTGATGCGCTGAGACTCTTTATTAGAATTGGAGCAGCAGCAACTTGTCCTATACCTGACAATGCTGGGCTGTGGAACAGTATTTCTGTACCTACACCAACTGACGATCCGGTTGCAGAAAGCGCCGCCTCCAAATAAACTATCTTGTATGAGGTTCCAGATATCGAGCCTACGCCAGTAGGAGCAGACACCCCAAACGCTCCCTCTGTTCCTGTAGTAGTAAGAGAACCAACACCAGACAATTCTGCTGTTCCTGCTGCAAAGACAGTTCCTGCACACGAAACAGACCCAGCACCAGAGACTGCTGCAGACTGATGCAGCACTTCATATGCAGTACATGCTACCGCTCCTGCGCCGAACAATTCCGCAATACCACGCCTGAACCCTACCGCAACTACAAGTACAGAACCTGCACCAACAACAGCTGCGGCCAGATGTTCAATAAGTCCGGCAACACCAACAGTCGATCCAGTACCTGATATCGGGACTACCCCAAATATGATTCCGGCACCAGAACGCACAACCATAGACGCAACACCGCTTAGAGCGGGCGAAGTAAATGCTGTCTTATATGTTACTGGTACAGAAATAGATCCTGCACCAGATATTGAAGCAGATCCACTTAAGACTTCATAAGCAGTACATGCCACTGTGCCTGTGCCAGCCAATGTGGCTGAAGGCATCAACTCTTCTATCCCAACTGTTATACTCGATCCAGTACCGGAAATCGCAACTGTTGCATATAAGATTTCCATTGCAGCAGCGGATACGGAACCAGCACCACTCAAAGTTGGAGATACAAATCTTACCTGGGACGCAGTACATGATACAGTTCCTGCTCCTGAAATGGCAGCAGTCGGTAACAACTCTTCTATGCCGACAGTTATAGCAGATCCAGTACAGGCAAGTGATGCTGATGCATGTATTATTTCAAATGCGGTACATGCAACTGTACCCGTTCCAGCCAGTGTGGCTGTGGGCATCAATTCTTCTATTCCGACAGTTACGCTCGATCCAGTACCAGAAATAGCAACTGTAGCATACAAGATCTCTATTGCAGACGCAGATACAGAACCAGCACCGCTTAGAGTTACAACACGAGCAAAGTCAGCAGACAGTGTTCCTGTTCCAGATAGTGTAGCAGTCGGCAGTAATTCTTCTATACCGACAGTTACAGCAGAGCCAGTGCAAGCAAGTGCTGCCGACGCATACAGTATTTCAATCGGAGCAGCAGATACTGTTCCTGCTCCAGTTATAGCCGACGAAGCAAACAATATTGGCGTTGCGGTAGCAGATACTGTACCAGTTCCAGCCAGTGCAGCGGTTGGCAGCAATTCTTCGATACCTACCGTTACAGCGGAACCTGTACAAGCAAGTGCTGCTGATGCATACAGGATTTCAATCGGAGATACGGATACCGTACCGGCTCCAGATATAGCAGCAGATCCACTTAGTATTTCTGTTCCAGAACATGCCACAGAACCAGCACCAGATATTGCAGCGCTAGCAACTGCGTCCTTAGACGCTACACAGGATACAGAACCAGAGCCTGACATCTGGCATACGCCAACACGCTCCCCGTATGCTGCTATTACAGTAGAGCCAGCACCAATAACTGCAGCAGCAAGATGCTCAATAAGGATTGCAACGGTTACAGCAGAACCAGTTGCCGATATAGTTATTGCACCACTTTCTATCTCTCTAGTAGTGCCAGTAAAAGAGTAAGTTAAAGGATGGGTAAAGGAATAGTAGCCATCATTGAATGATGTCATTCTACTTCTCCTTCAATTTCAACGTTACATTATACCAGTAGACCCCAGTCCTCAAATTACGCCTGACCAGATCCTCAGTATAAGATTCTACAAATGTAGTATACGTTTTACCAGCATCGTTAGGTGTATCCTGAATAAACAACTCAATGGGTGCCCTACTGACGGCTAGGCTTTGTAAGTAATCCCTTCCATACTGACCGTCCACAGTCCAATACGTATCACCTGGCAAGAACTTAAAATCAAGATTGAAATTCTGCTTAGCCGCTCTCAAGAATCTACGCATATTGCCAGATAAAAGCAAAACATCGTCATAGACATATGAGACATCAATAGAGAAATTGCGATTATGAGCGGTTATTGTTTTATTATTCAACTTCAATAACCTATAAACAGATACAGTGTTATCTTTGCTAGTTCTTATTTTAGGTAAAGTACCTGCCGCTGCTAACGCCGCTGTTCCAGTAACAGTAGCCATTAGACCCTAGACCTAGTGTTACTATCCGTGTAACTTCCGACAGTCCTTCGCTCAATTCCACGCACACGCTCAGAAGAAGGAGCGACATTTATATTATAATCATTCATTAACTTCTCAAACCATTCTCGCTGCCCGATGAAATTGTCCACATAAATAGTTACATTACTACTGCTAGTATTAGTAGTCCCACCGCCAGCACTGTTCGGACCAGTAAACTTAGAGTAATTGTTCATATTGTTTAACGCCCCAACCCCAATGCGCCTAGTAGCAGCAGCACTCATTACAAATTCCTGACCATGAGCCATTATCATCTGACCTGCAGATCCAGCCCCTCCGACCATTCCACCATTAAATAGGCTAGCAACATTAGTTTTAGGATATTTAGTCCAATGCCAAGGCTCATGATCCAAAGGAGTCCATACTCCCTTTTTATTGCCCCAAGCATTCATAAAACTCCAACGAGCATCCTTCTGACTAGCAGGTCCAGAAATGTCAATAGCTTCCCCTCTGCCATGCATAGAACTGCCCGGAACGGCTACTTCAGGACCATGATCATGTGACCACCATTTCCCATTGTAGAAACGATCACCATACGATCCAAATACTTCAGCCGAATCCTGGTCTGTTTCATTATAATACTTCTCAAATAAACGAATTTGTTCAGACATAGGCCTCTTCCCGCCAGAAACCCACATAGTAAGACCCCCAATGAACTTCGCCGCATTAGCCATATCTATAACACCCCTAACTAAACTGGGTCGAACCCCGGCAAGGCTAGGCATAAGATTTTGAGTATCTGTGTCAGGTCGGCCAATTTTGTCCTTTCCACTTCGTGTCCTACCTATGGCATACTCACTCGGTGTCCCACGACCCACCTTCCTGGCAGATGAGCCAGAGCCACCCTGCTCATTGTCTTGACCCGGCTGGTTCTTCACCAGTCCACCACCAGGAGCAGGACTCCATTCTCCCGTAGTACTATCATAAGTACTCCAATCAATACCCGGAACGGGATTATCCTTTGTTGCCACTGGTACAGGAATATAAATTGCACCGCCAAAATCTACCTTCGGCAACCACTCTGGAGAGTATGTTCCAAAAGCAGCCATTATCTCTTCTTCAATTTCGTTACCGGTCAAGCCGGGTAATAGAGTCTTTAAGAAATCTGCCTTAGTTATACCCACACCTTCCATCCAACCCACTGACGACTCTGATGGCCGTGGATCCATACCGCCTTCGCCGCCGAATGCCTTCTGCATCCACTCATTTGCAAGTACCTCAAAATAACTTCGACCTTGACCACTAGGATCAACAAAGCGATCAATAGCACCCGCTCCGGGAGTCAAAGCACCAGAAGCGTGTAATTCATCTTGCAAAGTTTGTGGAAGCAATTCATGCCACAACTTCACTATCGGCTCTACTACGGTGGGTATCCAGCTCATTGCGCCCGGACCAACACCACCGCCACCAGTAGCCGCATAAGTACCCCCCGTAAACGGATCAAAGCCCCCAGTAGCAACACCAGTTTGGGTAGTGGAATCAGGTGGGCTAACGAACGCTAAGAAGTCAGCATGCGTTGCCTTAAAGTCTGCGATTCTCTCTTCATACACAGCAAAAACAGCATCCATATATGGAGCCAACCAACCAAGGAACCCGGTTTCAGGTGACCACTCATACGTTTCGTTAAGCGCTGCATTTGTCAAATCGGCCAGCCTAACAGCCATGGATACAGGATTGTCAGGATCGTCAGGATCTAAATACAATTTAACGTCATCCAACTTTTTCGTAACCCCATCCCAAGCCCCGACGACACCATCCCTCATACTATCCATATCACTCGTGATACCGGTATAATCAAAATCGCCAGACACCGGCATAGAATCCAACATGCCACCAAATGCAGTCGAAGTTAGCGCCAGAAGTCCATTCTCTCCATTGAAATATTCATCCCACTCAGCTTGATTCTTTGGAATGTTCTCCAGCAACAACGTTAAGCCATCTGCCAAGGCCGTCCTGCGCTCATCGTTCATCGCCAACCAATGCCGCCGCTCTTCTTCCAACTGATCCATGTTAGCCTTACGCTGCTCACTCAGAAGCGTCTGCGCACGCTTATAATCAAAGTTTATTAACTTCTCGCTACCCTCTTCTTTCTCCTTCTTTTCCTTGAGGTCAAGACTCCTAGCATCATCAATACGACCCTCATATATGGCCAACGCCCTGTTGCGCCTATATGCATCATTATCAAGCGCACGGTCGCGTATCATATCGCGACGCTTAGTTTGATAGGCAACCTCCCTAGACAACCTCTGCTCTTCCTTGATTACCTCTTGAATACCATCAATCTGAGACTGATACATGTCAGACATCGCCTGGGTCTGCTGATCAAATGCAGCGAGCAGTTCTGAATGCAGCTCTTGCATGAAGTTTTTTGTTTGTTTCCTATATTCTTTTGCGAACTTCTTAAACGCCGACCAGAAATGATCAACAAATGTCTTTCCTGCTTCTTCACCAGCAAGACCGGCTTCACTGTTTGTAGCATCATACATACCAGGAGCGGTGTTTTCAAGCTCCTGTCTTGCAGCATCATTGGCTGAACCAGCGAATAAAGTTCCTGCCTCATGACCAATATCACGAACATCCTGGTCATGGAACCCGAACATTTCGGACTCTTCTATGCCAGCCAAATTGCCAACCTGACTTATTACACCATCGACCAAATCTCCAGCAAAACCATTTATTCCATCTCGCCAATTCTGAATGCCATCTGCTACATTGTCCAAGAACCCCATTCCTGGAATCTTAGCCAATAGCCTAATAGCGCCCTCAGTAACATGCGTAAACGACATCATGCCCTGTACGACCCACTCAAATAGCGTACCAAAGATCCTTATGATACTAATAATAATTGAACCTGCGGCTCGATTTAGATGCTGCAATGCTTGTTCAAAATCAAGTTTGAACAATGAGATAACCATTTTTACAATTTCAACTATTGGAGTGATCAGATTAAAGATCATGTTCAATGCTGGCCGTGCAATTGCTAAAGCAATACCAACAGCAAAACCAATCGCCTGGAACAAGCCAGCTAATATTTTCAAGATCAAGATAATCGGTTGAAGGGCTGCTGACAACTTTTTGCCTAATGACGTACCCTGCGTTTCACCCTTCTTGGCTCCAAAAGAAAACTTATTAAACAGATCAGCTATCGG
>Ga0310342_100001290_pt1 | contig 15426 bp, 12 predicted proteins | sample S15DNA20500_MG_FD_206155 | JGI IMG/M metagenome (GOLD analysis project Ga0310342, IMG submission 206155) | Marine microbial communities from station ALOHA, North Pacific Subtropical Gyre - S1503-DNA-20-500_MG | ecosystem: Environmental > Aquatic > Marine > Oceanic | place: Pacific Ocean: North... | reverse complement strand
TGCATACGGGCCCACCATGGGAGTTTCTGCCGGGGAAATCATGCTCCAGATCGGATATGAGCGTCCCGAAAACGTCATCACCCAATTTTATTGAAGGGTCATGATCGTAGATCAAGGCACCATCAATGAATTCGTAATCCTGAGAGAAAATGGTACCCGCGGTAAACCACAAGAGGCATAGAATAGCCACAGCCTGTTTGCTGATCATGTGTCACTCCCTTGTCTTTTCCCGATTGGAAATCGGTATTTCAACTTTGCTTGGAGAGCATCACTCCCAGTGGCAACTGTTAAGCCCGAGGCTTAGGTTGTCGCGATCGACGATGGCGTGATCACTCTTGCGGGCAACAGTCGAGTTTTGGACGGTGGTGGCGGGGGTGCTGTTGCTGGTGATCGATAACGCGCTGTGGTAAGTGACCTAATAAGACAGCGAATAAAGTAACCCGAAGCGTAAGCGAGGGCGGCATGAGTCCAGAACTCAGTCCTAGTAACAACACCCCATAGGAAACCTAAAAAAAACCTTCTGACCCCGTTCCAGGAAAGCAACCGAATCAACCGGATATTCCACGCTGCACAGAATCCCGCGTTGATGCTCCGCATGGGCAACAAACTGTTTCGTCAATTCCTCGTCTCCATACTCTCTAGCAATGGCACGCCCCGTAAGACTACACCCCTTTTGCTGCAGATATTGAACCAATGTCGCAATGGGAGGTCGTGGCGGCGCAACGGCGTCTGCAGGGGCGATGACAAAATGCGTGTAGAGGGGTACGTCGGAAATGCAATAGTCGGCCCCATCGTCCCGACCGATGACAAGATTTGCGCCGAGAAGTGGGGGGGTAATTTCCACGTGGAGACGCTCGCTCAACAGATCACACTCGTGCGGTGAGACGGCGAATATCTGGCGCCGATTGACGATCGTCGCACCCTTTCTCTTGTACAGCGATTCCCGGCCTGTCGAAAGTCTTGTGAGACCGCGATGCCGATCGCCCTCAATGCCGTGGCAGTCAATCGCGAGCCGATCAACCGGTTGGGTAACCAAATGTCGGCCAGGATTGGCATCCCTCTCCTGATTGTCGTTGGGCCCGAGGACATCGAGTATGACGCCCACTTCGGGGATGCTTGCCCCTTCCAAGTCTTGGAGTTTCTCACTCTGTTTGGTGATGAATTCTGCTAGATTGTCGTAGAAGAGCACAAGTCAATCTCCTGGGGTACGAATGCCATGTGTGCATACAATACTTCAGGCGCTTACCTCAAACGAGCCCGATTCTAGTAGTTTTCTCTCTAATGATCCATCTACCTTATTACCTTTGGCCGTTCCCCGGAAAGCCTTTCGGGCTCCCATTTTTTCTTGGCGTTGCCGTAGTGAGGAGTTGCCCCGCGATTAGAAACTCTCGGTCTCACTTGACGCGTGGCATAATTGAGGGAGATTTCCACCCAAACCGGTGCTATGCTCCTCCCATCAGGAAGAAGCAACCTGCTATCAAACCTAGGGAGTTGAGAGTTGAGCCTACACCACACCACAACCATCCGGCTTGTCGCCATTGCAGGACTTTGCTGGCTTGCGAGTCTCGTCCATGCCGCCCGTCTCGAAGCCGAAGAGAAGCCAGTTTCCATTCTGGCGGCTCGCATCAGCGGACACATTCATCCTTCCATCTGCCGAACGAGGGAAGGGACTTTGATCGTTGTCTACCGAGGGGCGAACGTCCTGAAGTGTGCTCGTTCGACAGACGGCGGAAGGACCTGGTCGAACGCCACACCGATCGCCACTTCGGCTAAGCGGCCCGACCTTATACGGGAAGTGAAGAAGTACGAGGTCTACCCCGGTACCACCGACGCGCTGCCTGGCAGTCGCGTGCTGGTCACCTGGAACTACATTGCCGACGACAAAGAGAACGACGGGTATTACGAGCGGGCACTGCTTTACACACTCAGTTCGGATCAGGGGCTGAGCTGGAGCGAGCAGCAACTGATCGAGCCGATCGAGGGCAAGCATTTGGGGGCGGTGCGCCACAACGTGTTGCCGTGGCCCGATGGCCGCTGGTTGCTGCCGCTGCGCGACGGGCAGCCGCGGCTGTTCGATCCGCAGACCGGCAAGCTGACGATGTTTCCGGTGGTCGGATCCGACGGCATAGAACACGAGTATCAGCAGGTTGTACGAACGGCGAAGGGCACCCTGTTGGCGATGGGGCCGGTGTTGCTGCACTCGCAGGATTCCGGCAGAAGTTGGAACTCGATCGAAGGATTTCCGGCGGTGCCCGACAGCCGCGACAACGCCGAAGGCCGCCACCTGACGGCGCTCTCCGACGGCCGAGTGCTGGTGACCTGGGGAATCGGGCGCGATAACAAGGGTCTGCGCTACAACCTTTCGCCGGATGACGGCCGCACCTGGAACGCCGAGCGGACGGTGATACTCTTGCCCGACACGAACATCAAGGCTCGCTATTACTCGGCACGAACGCTGCAGCTCGACGCACGGCACGTCGGGACCGTGTTCACGAACAGCGAGGGCGTCCACTTCTTGAGGGTGAGCTTGGATCGGCTGGCCAAATAACCGCCCGAGGATCGGGGTCGGGTGTTCAGGAATACTCGTGTTGCAATCCCTATCAAGCACTTATTTCAGTCCGGCACCAGAAAGAGTTGGCCCAAAGACATCTTCCTCGGATCCCGGTCCGCCGAAATCCGTGATAGAATGCCCGTCGTGTCGGTAAACTGCCGGGCGAGATGCGCGAAGTCGAGATAACCTCACAAGTCGGTAGTTGTCGAGGGTAAACCGATTTTCAGAAACAGGCATCTATTTCGCCTATCGCGCGGCTGGCAGCGCCGATCATAATTGCACAACCATTTTTTCACTGTTGCGATGCGTCACAAGAGGAAGAGCGGAAAATTGACGCGGCGTCGGGTTCTGACCCAGGCGACCGCCGCCGGGCTGGTGGGGTTGGCGGCCCCGTACTTGATCCCGTCCGGAGTGTTGGCCCGCGGCGGAAGGCCCGGCGCAAACGATCGGGTGGTGATCGCCGGCATCGGCATCAAACGCATGGGGGGCGCGCTGATTCGAGAAGGATTCGCCCGCTTCGAGGACGTCCGGGTGGCAGCCGTCGCCGACGTGGACCTGAGGAAGGCCAGGGCCATTTCCCAGCCGCTGGACGGGGACACGAGACTGTTTGGCATCCCCTTCACGCCCCCTTCGAAACCGGCGGATCTCCGGGAGGTCGAGATCTACCAGGACTATCGCAGAATCCTCGATCGCAACGACATCGACGCGGTAGTCGTGGGCACGCCCGAACACTGGCACGGCCTGATCTCCATCCACGCCGCCCAGGCGGGCAAGGACGTCTACTGCGAGAAGCCCGTGTCGCTGACGATCCGCGAAGGCCGGCTCATGGTCCAGGCGATGCGCAAGTATGACCGGGTGTTTCAGACCGGAACCCAGCGGCGCACGCAAGTGGAGTGGGATGTCGCCTGTGCGATGGTCCGCCAGGGGCGCCTGGGCAAGGTCCAGCGCGTGATCGCAGGGAACTACGCATCTCCTTGGCAGCCTCCGGGACTGCCCGGTCAGGAGATTCCGGAGGAGCTGAATTGGGACCTGTGGTGCGGACCGGTTCAGCCGTATCCCTACCATCCGTCCCTAACTACCGGGCAGGGCGGGCCCAAGTGGGGCTCCTACCGGGATTTTGCCGGCGGCAACGTGACCAACTCGGGGTCCCATTGGCTCGATCTGGTCCAATGGGGGCTGGGGATGTGCGAAAGTGGCCCGATCGAGGTGTGGACCGAAGGAGAACCGTTTGATTCCCGAACCGGGCGAGGGCCGAATGTGAAGATGCGCTATCCGGGTGACATCATCCTGGATCTCACGGGGGACCACGTCCCGCGCTTCGTAGGCGAGAAGGGGAAATTGACGGTCGACGTCAAGGAAGCTCGCGTGGTTTCCGACCCACCGGAACTGGCGCGGGAACCGCTGGACGATGTGAACCCGCAGGCCCCCCGAGGCTCGAACCATTACGCGCACTGCCGGAGTTGGGTGGAGGCGATCAAGACCCGGCAAAAGCCGTCCGCGGATGTCGAGATCGGTCATCGCTCGGCTACCGTGTGCCACCTGATGAATATTGCGCGCTTCGTGAGCGAGCGGACCGGACAGACCGGTGAGCGGATGCATTGGGACCCGCAGGCGGAGCGGTTCACCAACAGTGAATGGGGGAATTATTTTTTGGACCGGCCTCGCCGGCATCCCTATCACTTGCCGGATCAGGTGTAGAGCCTTTCGACCAGGCAGCCACAACCGTAACCCGAAGCGTCGCTAGGAAAACCCGCCACATGGCGCCTCCGGCGGGAGACCGTCAGGCGAATCGCGCGAATCTGATACAAGATCGCAAGTCATAAGGCTGTTCCCGGAAAATTACTGACGCGGGGCTCAACTCCAAGCGATTCCAGGTTTGGTTGCGATCCGGAAAGACTGACGTAACACCGTTACTGGGGCGCAGCACCGGAGCTCGGTCTCGTCGAGGCTTCGAACGGCTTCAGCTAGACACCGAACTCCTATCCGATTAAGGCCGTGCACTATCGGCTGCTTCGAGACCGAGCCTTTGAGGCCTGGACACAGATCACTTGTGCCTGCTGATACGGCCTTCTACTGGGAGATTTCTCAGCCGCTTGCGTTAACTTGACAAAGTCCTTGGCAGGCAGGTCTAAATCGCGCTAAACAGGCACTATAGGCGAGGGTCGTTCACTCCCTGGAAACCGGTCGCGTGAAGCTCCTTGTCCGAAGTGCCTCACGTCAACGGCTCCAGTTCCTCGTAGATGCGCTCGAAGGCCACTGCGCGGATGCGGTCGCCCTGCAAGGGGAAGGTGTGCTGAACCGCATGGATCACGTCGAGTCGGTCCAGGTTGAGGACCTCGAGGGCCGTGCGCATGGAACGGTTTCGGGAGGGAGAAGTGGTGCGCTTGAACTCAAATTCCAGGCGCCGCCGGCCCCGAATGATGAGAAGGTCCAGTTCCGCTTCGGCATAGGTGGCCAAGGCCCCGCGGTCCACCACCTGATAGAGCCGCGGTCTTCGCCAGCGGTTTTATGACTCGCTTCCACTCCAGCTTCGCTGCGGGCGACAAGCAGGATGGCGGGCGGAAGGCACCTTTTTGAGCTTCGCCATATTCGGGTTCCCGCGAAAGATAGAGCCTATCTTTAGATTCATGCGTTGGATTTCCCTCCAGTGCCTTCGCAGAAATAGTATCAACTTACGTTGTGTTGGTAGGTCAGGGAAAAGAATAGGGAGCTTCGTATGATATCGGAGCATTAGAGCACTGAGCGATCAGAAAGCGATGCGCCGGTTCAACGAAGCGCCTGGAGGTATGGTCCCTGTCGGGCCCCGCTCCCTGACAGTCACGGCTCTGTCAACTGGCGAAGGTTGCTGCGCTTCCTCGTGGTTGAAGTTTCAGCTTAATCTCCAGGGCCTCGGAAGGCGAAGCTGTAGAGTGAGGCGTTCTTGAGCCAGAAGCGGAGGACCACGGGCTGATCAGTCCATTGGGACAGCTCGGGACCCTCTGGAAAGGAGATCTCCCCGCGCAGAGAGTCACCCGTGAAAGGATTGGAGGGCTCCAATCCCTGGACAGGACGCCGAGCTGCGTCCAGTATTTGTATAACAATCTTTCCCCGGGGGCGGGTCTGCGCATTGATGACTAGACGGGAACCGCTGAAGGAGACAGGGACAGTGGTCAGAGTCCCCTCGTCTGGGCCGGCGTCAACCGAGACGAATCGATCCAGGGGCCAGGTGGCCAGGCCAATAGAAGCCGTGAAACGGTCGCGTCCGGTGGGTCTTCCATCCTCAAACTCGGCGCGATACAGGGCCGGAGTCCCGTGGGTGTAGGTAGCGCCGTCGTAGTAGAGGCGTATCTCGTCGCCAACTCGGAGAGCCCGATTTCCGGTTGCCTGATAGCAGCAGTCCCACTGCCCTACATCAGTCAAAGGAATGACGGGTGTCCGAAAGGGTCGTTCCCAGTGAAAGAGGTCTCTCGAAACCGCCAATTGGACCTCCTGGGGACCCTCGTGGTTTCCCCAGCGAGCATTGTTGTTGATGGTGAAGATCCAAGGGAATCCGATGGTACAGCTCTCGGCAGTGTAGACGCCAACGCCGTAATACTCGGTGCGCATCAGCTCAGGGTCGTCGGGCTGGTCGAGGACGGGGCGGACCCGCTCAATCCGTGCCAGGGATCCGGCATCATCCCGTGAGTCCGTCGTCCAGCTGAGAACCGGCTCGGTCCACTCCACGAAGTTGCGGCTCGTAATCGTGTAGAAGAGACGCCGTTTCTGACCGAACCAGAAGGTCCGCGCCCTGCTTCCTACCTTGGGAAACATGACGAATAGTTGCCGGCGCTGGTCCCAGAATCCCGTGGTGGCGTCGGCCACATCGGGCCAGACCGATCCCTGGCTGTAAGGCTGCCAGTTCAACCCATCGGGTGAAACATAGGTTCGGGCATGGGAGCCGATCATCTTGTAGCGACGGTTGGGATCGGGGTCTCGAGGGTCCTTGATGACGTTTCCAAGGGTAGTCCCCGTCAGGACCACGTTGTGGGGTTTTCCGTTGCTCGAAGGCAGTGTTCCCACAAGCGGCTTCTCCCATCGAATCCCGTCGCGACTGGTGGCATAGCAGATGAAGTAGCGCTGCTCGAAGTATTCCTTCGAGTCCCCCGCATCGCCGAGGTACCACATCTTGAAGATCTTTTTTTCCTGGTCGTAGATCACGCTCCCATGCATCTCCAGACGCCAGCCCTCCCAAGGTTGGTCTGCCCGAACCAGGGGATTCTCGGGATGCGGCGTCCCAGAGTGTTGGGTGAAGAAGACCCGATCGCTTCGCTGGACCAGAACCCGATCCACGAAGAGCTGTGCCCGGTCGGCGATGTCGAGGGGAGAACTCCCGGCCAGGGCGTGAGTCACAACAAACAGCAGGAAAGAGACTGATCTGAGTATTCTCATTACTCCGTTTCTACCACCTACTACCGAACTCGACAAGATCAGCAGGAAGCGACGATATGCAGGCTCGTGTTAATCTGTCGAGGCATGAGCTCCCGAACCGCGATCTGACAGAGCCGCGAACGACTTGAGCCGTTAGCAATATGAGGCCAAGTTCCGAGGAGAGAGCTGGACAACAGCAAAATCTTCCTTGCTCTCGACAATGAAATTCCCCTCTGAATGATCCAGTGCGGGCTGGGGCAGCCTTGACCCGAAAGGAACCGGTTATGATCCGAAGAACATCGAAGCAAAAAGCCGTCGCCGTCTCTCTTTTCCTAGCGGGCCTGATCTACCTGGCAAGCTTCGACAGCGAGGCCCAGGACCACTGGCTCATGGTCCGGCACCAGGACTACCTCCACCAGAAACTGATCTTCGACTGGCCCTCACAGGCCACGGCCTCTTCGCTGGACGTAGACCTGACCATCACCCAGCCCTACGGCTTCAGTCACCAACTGACAGCTGTAGCTTCGAGAGAGAACGACACGGGTGAACTGGAGATCGAGTTTCCCCTCCTGGACGAGGGCCGCTATGGACCACTCCCCGATTGGCAGTGGGAGATGGGACACTACCAGTTCCGGCTCCAGCTCTCGAGTCAGGGGAAGCGGGTGGGCACTCGCAGCCTACAGTTGGATCCCAGGCAGTTCTTCCCGATGCTGCAGGGGCGGCAGCAGTCGCTGGCGGAGTCCAAGTGGCAGGTCATCGAGTGCAGCCCCGAACGCCCGGTCTACATCGATCATCCCGAGATCGGCTATACGATTCGGACGCTTCCCGATCGGGTGAAATCGTGTCGGGTCGAGGTAGACGTACTAAGCCCGGACCAGGCCAGAATCGCGGGGCCGGTAAGATTGGACCTGGATCACAACACCCAGCGGCAGAGCTTTGACGGGAAGGGCTGGCCCCGGGGCGAATACTGGCTTCGAGTCCGATTCTTGAAAAACGGAAAGCCGGTGGGCCCCTACCTGGTGCGCCAGTTCCGAATCGAGGACTCCCAGGAGGCACGGGTCCCGCGCCTGCCCCTTCGGCCCGGTCTGCAGCCCCAGTATCTGTTGGATGACTGGATCCTGGATGCTTCCAGCGGCCTGCACCACCGGCCGGACGGCCTCAGCCGGCTCTCGGACGTTCCCATGCTGAAGCTGGACCAACCCTGGGAGGAGGGCTCTTATGTCGTCTCGATCCGATCTCTCTCACAGGACCCAGTATCGGGCCAATACCAGGCAACCTACTACGCCGGAGCGGTGGACGAAGATGCCTTGTACCGCTACTTTGGGGGATCCGTCGGGAGGCCGCGCTATCTTTGCCAGTTGGTCTCAGACGACGGTATTCACTGGCGAAAGCCCGATCTGGGACGAGTCAATTTCCGCGGCTCCAAGGCCAACAACATTCTGCGTGACTTGACCCAGGAGGATTTCCTCCAAGACGGACAGTCTGACAGCTATCCCTATCCCACCAAGGACCGCCCTACCCCTAGCCACTACCGCTTTCGCTTCTACGATCCCAGGCAGGATGGCCCGGTGGACATGGACCGTTTCGTGCTGCGCTATTTTGCACGAAAGATGGTCGATTCCCCGACCCAATACTCGGGGGATTTTCGGCCTCAGCCTGCCGAGTTCTGGCCCCTGGAGCGCAGGGGAGATCTGTTTCTGGCCCTCACTCGGGAGCCGATCCTCCGCTCCGGAACGGGGATGACGCTGGGAGTCACGACGGAACATGCCTCGACCTACCCCTTCGAGGGGGAGCCCAATGCCTTGTATCAGTCGGCTCGATCCACCTTCACCCACTACGATCCCAAGTCAAAGACCTTCTATTACTACTTCCGCCCTGAGTCTCCGCCGTATCCTCCGCACGGTGTTTCCCACGAGTATTTCAAGAAGAGCGCCCGACGCTCTCGGGGCCTGCTCTGGAGCCGAGATGGGAGAACCTGGAACCGGCGCCACATCGTCTCCCCGGATGAGTACGACCTACGCGGCACCACCTTCTACAGTTTCGGCTACGTGTTTCCCGCGGGCCTTGTGGAATCGGATACGGGAGGGCAGCTCTACTTCGGGACGGTAGTCCACTACAACCTGGTCTTGCAGACCCAGTTTCAAGAGCTGATCTGGAGCCGCGATCGCATCCACTGGCACCGTTTCGACGAGGGCCGAATTCCCTGGTTATCCAACGGACCGGTGGGCACCTTCGATGCCGGTTTCGCCAACAACCTGGCCGAGTACTATCCCGTCACCAACTCCGAGGGCGAGGAAGAATGGTGGTTTCCGTATTTGGGAAATCCGGCTCGCTACATGCTGGCCGCAGCCAGGGACACGGTCAGGAAGCGTCGTGTGAAGCTCGACGATCTGGGACTCGAGTTTTTCAAGACGACTTTTCCCGACTACAGCAAGGCTCCCTTCTTCACCAGCTGGGAGGATTTCTTCAAAGAGTCGCAGTCCTCGATCTGGATACCGGGCTTGGCGCACTGTAAGGCAGGAAGGCTGGGCCGCGTGGAGCCCGTCGAAGGGCAGGGTGAGTTCACGACCCATCCGCTGGTGCAGGAGGGGAATCGCCTCTTGATCAACGCCCAGACCGATCCTGGAGGAAGCATCCGAGTAGAGGTGCAGGACGCTGAGGGCAACGTCTTTCCCGGGCTGGGATTGGAGGAAAGTAAGCCTTTTTCCGGTGATTCTGTCTCCTATTCTGTTGAGTGGAAATTGGCGAGTCTGCAGGAGGTGTTTGGACGGATAGTTTGTCTGCGAGTAGTTCTGGACAAGGCCCGCCTCTACACTTTCCGAATGGGTAGGTAGCGCCAGTCTCCAGGCCGCTGTGCTCCGAGTCACCCGCTCGACCAGCGTAGACACGTGATCATTGTGATGGCGGAAGACGAGTACAAGACCGATGAAACACTGCCTCCATTCGCCCTGAAACATCTGGGCAAGGACTTCAAGATTGCACTGGTCTACACCAGCGCCGAGGACCGAAACGACATTCCCGGAATCGACGTGTTGAATAATGCCGACGTGGCGATCTGATCAATCCGGCGACGAACTCTGCCGAAAGCCCAGCTGGACATTTTTCGAAAATACCTCGATGCGGGTAAACCGTTGGTCGCTGTTCGCACCACCAGCCACGCCTTTTTTGCGCTCCGAGTCACTGGCCAAGGGCTTGAGGGACTGGCCTGAGTTTGACGGCGAAGTTCTCGGCGGCAACTATCATGGCTACCGTGGCAAGAAATCGAAGACTTTCGTCAGGGCGGCAGAAGGCGCGGGCGAGCGGCCAATCATGACCGGAGTGGGCACTGACGAATTCCGCGTCTTCGGTTCGCTGTACGAAACCCTTCCGCTGGCCGAATCGACCACGACTCTCTTGTATGGACGCACCGAAGATCTCAAGCCACACGAGCCGGTTGCCTGGACGAACAGGCGAGCGAACGGCGGCAAGGTGTTGTACACTTCGCTGGGTCATCCCGGCGACTTTGATCTTCCCGGTTTTCAGAAACTGCTCCGCAACGCAGTGTATTGGGCTGCGGACCTAACGATTCCGGTTGGGCAGAAGCTGGGACTGCTTCCAAAGAAAACGGCGTTGGCCCCCGCGCCGTCCGGCCGGTGACGCTACCGATCACGGATCTCGCCCTGGAGTAGCGGGCCGTGGCTCTGGATGCTGAACCCTTGGATGACGACGACCAACGCAGAGATCGTCCGCAACCCCATCTGCAAACGTTACCGTATTTACGTTCCAGTGTACTAAGCGCTGTTATGATTGGACCCGATGCGAAGGCGAACCTTTCTCCAATCTGGTCTGGCGGCCTCGCTGGGAGGCCCGCTCCTGGCCGCAGTCAAGCAGGAGAAGTTGGACGCTGCGGCAGCGCTCCTGGCAAAGGCGGCGAGGAACGGACAGTTGGGGGCGGCGGCACTCTATGTCCGACACGGAAAGCATGTGTTTGCCCGGTCTTTCGGGGCTTCCAGGTCGGCGGACGACATGTTCCTACTGGCCTCGATCTCCAAACCGATGTCCGCGGCGGCGCTGATGACACTCTACGATCAGGACAAGTTCCGTCTGGACGACGCGGTCAAGAAGTTTATTCCGGAGTTCTCTGGAGCATCGAGGGACACGATCACGATCCGGCAGCTGCTCACGCACGTTTCCGGCCTTCCCGATCAGCTGCCGGAAAACCAGGTGCTTCGCAAGCGTCACGCCGGGTTGTCGGAGTTCGTCGATCGGGCGATTCGCACTCCTCTCCTGTTTGAGCCAGGCTCTCGCTACCGGTACTCTAGCATGGCGATTCTGCTGGCTTCCGAAGTGGCGCACCGGATCAGCGGAAAGGGATTTCTCCGCTTCATCGACGAAGTGCTCTTCCAGCCCTTGAAGATGAATCGTTCCGTATTGGGCCTGGGGAAATTCAAGCTCGAAGAAATGATGCCTTCTCAAGTCGAGGCGGCGGCGAGGGAATCCGGTTCCGGCGACCCGACGGCCAGGGACTGGGACTGGAACAGTTCCTACTGGCGTGTCTTCGGGGCCCCATGGGGGGGCGTGCACGCCTCGGCAGCGGATGTGGCTCGCTTCTTCAGCGAGTTCCTTCACCCCGAAGGCAAGTTGATGCAGTCCGAGACGGCTCGCCTGATGCGACGCAATCACAACCCTGAAGAGGTGAGACCGAGCGGGCTGGGCTTCAAGATCGGTAGCGGCTCCGCTAGTCCGGGCTGCTCCGAGCAGACCTTCGGACACGACGGGTCTACGGGAACGCTGGCCTGGGCCGACCCGGCTACAGATACGATTTGCATCGTGCTCACGACGCTGCCCGCAGCGGCGGCCGACCCGCACCCCCGTGGGCGGACGTCAGACCTTGTCGCACAGGCCATCTCCTGAGAGTCTGGGTTGTCCTGGGAGCGTGAGGCAACCCTGCTCAGTCTCCGATTTCTGGAGCGGATTTTGGTTCTGGGAGCTGCCAGGGAACCGACTCCACGTGGGTCATGTCGTCGCTGCCGCGATAACTGTAGACCGAGACTAACGCCTTGTCCGGAAGCTGCACCGTGTTTCCGAAGCCACCGCCGCTGGCTCCGTGGTTTACATCGCTGATCACCATCCGGTCGTGACGGAAGTCCCAGGTCCGTCCCTGGTCGTTGCTGAGGATGGCCCGCAGCCCCAGGCCGTGTCCGTCGGTCGAATTACTGCGGACTGTGAAGGTCAGCAGTAGGCGGCCGTCGTCCAGCGTCAGGAAACGGGGATACATCTCGCCATAGGTTCCGAACCTGCCGTCGGTGCGGTTCCTGGTCCAGGTCTGGCCATCATCGCTGGACTCCCACAGCATCATGCGGTCTCCCTGATCTCCCCGTTCTTCATCGAGCAGCCTGGGGGATCCGGGGATGTGCCAGTGGGGTCCGGTCCGGTCGACTCGGACCGGATGCAGCAGTCGCCCCGACGCAGTTCGGAAGGTCACGGTCTGGGAAAAGAAACCATCCACGTCGATCCAGCCGGCCGTATCCGGGTGCAGCGATTTGTCCCACGTCTTGCCGCTGTCGGGGGATCGCCACAACCGAACGACTCGAGGAGCATCCCGGTTACCGTGCTGCAATGCTGACCCCTAGATAGGTCACCAGCTTTCCGGGACGCCCCCCATCAGGATTCTGGAAAGCCGTCCAGTCGGCTACCGTCTGGGCGCCATCGGGAAAACCATCCGGCCCGATGCGGATCTCCGTCCAGCTCTCGCCTTCGTCGGTGGAGCGGAGGATCTTGCTGTGGGTCTGCCGGGACGGGTTGAACACGTCACGGGCCAGCCAATGACAGGTCATCAGCAGCGTGCCATCCAGGAGACGCTCTTCCTTCTTTCGGTTCCGGGTATGCGTGAGTCGATCCGCCAGGGCGTTGAGACCCCATTGGAGGAGTGTTCCAAGGACCCCGGTTGGTGAAATGGAGGGTTGTCTATACTCTCGCCAGGCACGGCCGGACGCCAAGAAGCTGGCAGCGGCGGGACTGAAAGCCCAGGCTGAGCGACTCTTGGCCATCCTCCTAGAGGATCCATATCGGAGATCTGTCGGGAGCGTACTTGCGCCGGATCAATATTCAGCACCGACTCGTGTACCAGGTCCTCGAGGAAAACGGCATCGTGAAGGTACTGCGACTTTGGACTCACTACGAGTAGGCTCAAACTCTTGCGAGACTCCGCTGGGCATTGTCAACGGTTTCGCTCGTACTTCTCGCGTCAGTCCACCCGAGATTCTCAGATCAGCCATATAGACGGTGGTAATCTCTCGGGCTCTTTGGTCACCGGGCCCTTAGCTCTTCGGCAATCGAAGGATGCCGTCCTGGCCCGTAAAGGACCTTTCCAGGTAGAGCTTCGGTCTGCTCCCCGTCTGCGACCACCAACCGGCCATTGACCACCACAAAACTGATACCGTCCGGAAAATGATCGGGCTGCTCGAACGTGGCCCGGTCATTCACGCTCTCCGGATCGAAGATGACCAGATCGGCTGCCATTCCCGGCTTCAGGAGACCCCGGTCTGGAAGACCGACGATCTGGGCTGGCAGTGATGTCATCTTTCGCACCGCATCGGCCAGGCTCAGAACTCCCTTCTCGCGGACGTAGTGTCCCAGAATCCGGGGATAGGTGCCGTAGAAGCGAGGATGGGCTTGGCCCAGGGATCTCAGAGAGGGACTGACGGCAATGCCGTCGCTTCCCACGGCCACCCAGGGTTGTTTCATGGCCAGGCGGACATCTTCTTCGCTCATGTGAAAGAACAGGGCCGGGGTATACTTGCCCTCTTCGCTCACCAGGAGATCCAGAAGCGCATCGACCGGGTCTTTCTTCGTCAAGGAAGCCACTTGGTGTAGTGTCCGGCCCTCGTAGATCTTGTTCTCCGGTTTGCGGACCGAGGCCAGGACAATCCCCTCGAAGCCACCAGTCAGAGCCACTACATTGCTCTCCCAGCCGGGCTCACCGTTCTCGATGGCCTGGCGAATCTGTTCCCGGACCCGGTCTTGCCCCAGCAGATTGGCCAGATCCGTCGCCGTCCCTTGCTGGAAACGAGGCGGGATGCATTTCTGTAGGGGGCCCATGCCCGCCAGATAGGGGTATTGGTAGGCCGTCAGCTCCACGCCCCGGCTCCGGGCTCGACTGATGTGTTCTATCACGATGCCCATCCGTCCCCACATGTTTCTCCCCGTCACCTTTAGATGAGCGATGTGAACGGGCAGACCCGCCTCCTCTCCGACACTGATTGCCTCGTCCAGGGCCTCCAGGATACGGCTCCCTTCGCTTCGCATGTGGGTCGCATAGATGCCTCCGTAACGTGCCGCCACCCGGGCCAGAAGGATCGTCTCCCGCCTGCTGGCATAGGAATTTGGAGGATAGGGCAGCCCCGAGGAGAGCCCGAGGGCACCCTCCTCCATGGCTTGGGCCAGTAGTGACTCCATGCGCTTCATCTCCTGGTCGGTTGGCGGGCGGTCCACGTTTCCCATCACCGAGAGGCGGAGCTGGCCGACACCTACATAGGAGGCGATATTGAGCGCCGTCCCCTGTCGCTGGATGCGCCGGAAGTAGCCGTCCAGGGTGCTCCAGTCGACCTGGATGCCTGTCGGGTCCAGATAGTCCTGCATCGGCGCCACGGCCGGACCCAGGACCGGGCCCGCAGAACCCGATTCTCCGAACACTTCGGTTGTCACTCCCTGGCGGACCTTGCTCTCGGCCCGGCCATCCACCAGGACACCGAAGGGCGAGCCCTGGAGGTCGATGAAGCCTGGGGTCACGACCTGTCCGGCTGCATCGATGATCCGGACAGCCGTACCCTGCAGCCCTCGGCCCACAGCCGCGATGCGGTCGCCGCGAACGGCGACGTCCGCCCGAAAAGCCGGATTGCCCGAGCCGTCGATGACCTGTCCGCCCTTGATCAGGAAATCGTACGGTTGAGTTGCGGCGCCCAGCCAGGATTCCGGGGGCACGGTTAGCCAGGCAAGGAGGAGAAGAAAAGCGCTCGAGGCGAGATGGCTCATGTCAACACTCAGATACGAATCGGTTCTATTCTTGCTGTTGGTGTCAAGAGGTATCAGCTCTCCTGGGTGGCGTCAACTCGTCTCTGGTGGTCGGATCCTCCTTTTGCAGCCCCCGGTTGCCGAACCTCGTGTTGACGGCTACACTCGACGTGACCACGTGGCGGCAGAGAGATTGGTGGGGATGGCCAGAAAATTCGACATCACGCAGGTCCGGGGCGCTCAGTCGTACGCTCGAAAAGTGACTCTTGTAAAGGCGGAGTGAGTTCTTGAGGCACCAGGAATCGGGTGTTCCCCCAAGCGCCGGACTCCAAGCGAAGAAAAGAGAAGAGTAGCCGCAAGTGAAACGCGAACTTTCACCACCGGATCGCCGGGGATTCTTACGAACCGCAGCAATCGGGTTCATGGCCGGCTACTGCCTTGGCGGATGTAGCAGCAGGCAGCATCGCACCGCTGACGGAAGGGTTTCTGTCAGTGTG
>Ga0310342_100001288_pt1 | contig 15434 bp, 25 predicted proteins | sample S15DNA20500_MG_FD_206155 | JGI IMG/M metagenome (GOLD analysis project Ga0310342, IMG submission 206155) | Marine microbial communities from station ALOHA, North Pacific Subtropical Gyre - S1503-DNA-20-500_MG | ecosystem: Environmental > Aquatic > Marine > Oceanic | place: Pacific Ocean: North... | reverse complement strand
CTAATGCGTTATCGGGTTCGCTGTGGCACAATGTGGTTGTGCGCTAGTGCACATATAAAGGAGCAGGAAATGACGATCTCTGAGAGCAACTCAGTGAAGTGGACGATCGACCCGTATGTCAACGTCCGCAAACCGCGGGCAAACGGTGATTTGTCGAATTGGATGGACTTCGACGACAATGCCGTCCGATGGACGATGCAGAGTGACACCTTCGACCGATTGCTGAACCTCTCCGCTTCGGTCAGCGGACACCCGTGCGTCGATGGTTGGTTTGAGGAACTGATGAACCTTCCCGTCGATCTTGAGGTCGGCGCATGCTGTGCCAGACTCGTCCAGTCCGCAGAGGACATTGAAGATTCCATGACCGCACTGTCAAACTGCGACGACGATGAACTGATGACGAAGGTGTACAACCGAGTCCTGCAAACCATGTGCATCTGGTATTGGAGTTGATGATGACTGTACCGAGTGGAGTCTTCACACCGTGGGCACAACTCCTGTGCATCGATTGCAATAACCGCATGGCGGCAAACGACAGAAACTCATGCGCGAAACACATCGTTGATCAAGGCAACGATGGGATGCGCGTTCCTGGCAGGTTACGCCCTGCCCGAGAGATCAATGCCGTTTGCGATGTCTGTTTCGTCGGGGTCTTCTGCGACAGGGACGATGTATCCCTCTGTCAGTTGGTCGTCCGACTCGCGGAGGAAGCGGGCGGGGAAGTGGGGTCGGGTCTCTCCCTTTGGCAAACGGGTGGTATGTGCGTCGCCGCGGGATATGGCGCAAACGGTTTCCGTATCCTCGTCACCGAGAGCGAGGATTGGGACGAACATCCGGGCGTGGACGACATGGTATTGATCGGTGTGTACCGTGATGTGTTCGGCGGCGAGTTCTCCGGCGAGGAAGAGGAAGTCGTATGGCAGGAGTTGCTGCCCGCGACCGAGGCAGGGAAGGTCGCGCGACTCTGGGAGCACTGGATCGACAACTCTAAAACACAGGAAGGGACACAATGACGAAGCAACAAATGGCACTGGTAGACCGAATCGATCTAGACCTCGTTCTTGACATATGCGACGCGAAGATTGAGAACGACGAGGAATGCGTCGGATTCATTTTCAGCGAGAGCGCGGAAATCCTTGAATCGAAAATGAGTGAACTCGACGAACCGGATAGAGAAATGGCGGAACACGCGCTCGCGTATCACCGTGCCGTCGTAAGAATCCGGGCGGCGGAATCCGTCGAGTCGATCCAGAACGACGATCTTCTGGCAGTAGTGTGTGTGGCCGAGGATCTCGCGACAGAACTAGGTGACGCCCTAGAAGACCGAGAACTGAATTGGGCGGCGATCAATCGCGTTCGGTCGGCGACTGACGCCGCAATGAAAGGGGAAGGGGTGACGAACATGCTAGTGATCATCAGCGCGAACGACGGCAGCAGATTCTTTGCACACAGCGACGGGAGCGTCACCGATAACATCGACGGACCCGCTATCGACTTGGGCTGGCAGTCGGTGGACGACTTCTGCGCCGATCGCTGCGCGCAGGCAGTCAACGACGATCCGGGGATCACTCCATTCACATGTGAACCCGGACACGCTGGGTGGAACGACGACCGATACGACATGCTGGAAGATTGGGGCGTCCACCTGTGCGACTTTGAGAGTCAGGCGGATATCGATGCGGCATGCGAGTCCGAAGCGCGGGTCCGGGTGTGGAAGGGGTTGCCCTTGGATGTTGGCGACGACGGCATTCAGGCACTGCGTGATGCGGTCGCCAGCGCACGGGCCTCGTATGAGGTTATCGATCGCATGCGGGAATTTATGAATTACCAGATGGACGACATCCTGCTGTGTGGAAGCGTTGCCCAACTGCGACGGGAAATATCGATGACGCGACTGCGACGATGGACGACGGACGAGTTGCGAGTGATGGCACGCAGGTACATGGCACCACTGCACGGGTGGACACTGCAATACATAGACGGTGTTCTGGAGGACATCCCGCTGACGGTGGAGGAGGAGAACTTCTACAGCGCAGTGCGCGCGGGGATGGTCATACTTGAAAAGGAAAGGAGCACCACGCTCGGATAGCGAGGGTGCCCGCTCCGGCGGGCATCCGGGTCTGTGGATGTGTGTCCACACTGATGAAGCCGAAAGGCCGAAACCTAAACGAAGGGGCAGACAATGACGACGACGAAGACCGCAATGCTCGCCCACCAATTCAAAAAGCAGCGACACCGAATGCAGTGGCCCGCGTATGTCCAACCCAAATTGGACGGCATCCGCTGCATCGCGCACATCGGGGTAGCGGGTGTGGAGTTCTACACTCGCAACGGCAACGCACTCACAACCGTGGGGCACCTCGCTGACCCGCTGCGTGCGACCTTCGCACCCGGCACCGTCGTTGACGGAGAACTCTACACCGACGACCTCGACCTCCAGCAAATTGCCAGCGGGGCCAAACGACAGAGCGAACTCAGCCTTCGATTGCAGTTGTGGATATATGACCTCGTCACTGACGAACCGTTCAGCGAGCGGCACCGTCAACTGGTCGAAGCTTCGTCCCGGGCGGTGGGCGAGGGGTTGGTCTTCCTTGAGACGACCCTGTGCGAAACGGTCCAGTGCATGCGGGATCTGCACGCTTCGTTCGTCGGTCGCGGATTTGAAGGCACGATCGTGCGGAATGCCAATGCGTGTTACGCGCGGGGCAAAAGGTCCGCTGACCTCCAGAAGGTCAAGGATTTTATGGACGACGAGTTCCGCATCGTCGGATTCAGGGAGGGGACCGGGAAGGCCAGCGGGACGGTGGTGTGGGAATGCGAGACCCCCGCTGGCAATCGATTCCGAGCAGTGCCGCGGGGCACTCAGTCTCAGAGGTCCGCATGGTTTCGGGAGGCGGCAGACCTAGTCGGCGAAATGCTCACCGTGCGGTTCTTCCGTTTGACCACCGACGGGATCCCGTTCCACCCGATTGGAATATCCATCCGAAACTACGATTGATCGTTCGTAAATCCGCCGGGAGTAAATTCCGGCAACCACCATAGCGTCCGTCTAGACGCATAAAAAGAGGAGAACGAAATGACCAAGTCAATGAACCTGTCGAATAAAACGAACCTCGCCACGCTGCGGGCCGAGATAGAAGACGCTCTCGGAAAGGTAGGAGCCCGTCACGGTTTGGAGTTCGACCTCGGCAACTGCAAATATGACGGAAGTGGCAAGAGATGCCACTTCGTCAAGGCCATCTTCAGCCAGATCGGGGAATCTGAGGCAGCGGACGACTGGTCGTTCTACAGCAGGATGGTCGGGCTAGAACATGTTGACCTCGGTGCCCAATTCCAGTCCCGGGGAGAGACGTTCTCGGTCTCGGGGTATCGGTCGCGGGCGACGAAACGCCCTGTGCTCTGCACCCGCGAGAAGGACGGCAAGTCGTTCGCCTTCACCACCGACACAATCAAGTCGAAGTTCGTCCCTGCGGAAGCATGATCGTGGCGGCACGGGCGCTCGCCCGTGCCCGCTTCCCCGCCCACACAGTTCACGCTGTGCGGGTCGGGAAGCGAAGTAACCCAAATAGAAACCCACAAGGAGCACCTAATGGCGAAACTAAGATTTGACAAGAAGGCTGTTCAAAAACTGATAGACCACTCCGAGGGGAGCAGTGAGCACAAACCCTCTTTCGGGCAGGAGGATGAAGTGCCTGCTGGACTGTGGTTAGTCAAGGATAATGGAATCTACCTCATGTCCAACGGTTCTGACCCTTGGCCTAACGGGAAATCAGTGATCGCATACGCGCAGGGGTATGAACCCGACGCCGACGATAGCTGGGACAGGTGTCGCGATGCCGTAGGTGGTGATGACTTCTGCGAGTTTCTGGGTATGGATTTCGTCACTCTAGGGAAGGTCTACGGACTGGGAGGCAAGACTTTCAATCTAATCGTTTCGGAGACTGAAATCACGGTCGGCTAGCTAATGGCGGCACAATCTCTGCGAGGCAGGCGATGACCCCAATGGATGGGAAATCGAATTCAGGAGGATTGAACGGTGACATTACGCATAGTGATTGAAATGGACAACGCGGCATTCCACCCCGATGCCTCCGAGCAAGAAGAAGCCGAAGAAGTAGTTGGCCCGACTACTGTCGAGCGGGCGGCGCGTGAACCTTGGCGTATCACCAGAGAAGCATTTTCTTCTTTCAGTGATTTATGGGCGCACCAAGATTTGCGAGACGGGGCTAGGGAGAGACGTGCCTCAATCCTTGATGAGGGCATGCGCGGTACGGGTGCCATGGCGGATTCTGTGCAAGACGTCGAAGCTGCGGTATCGGGCACCTCCAGGCGCTGGATTTTTGCTCAACCAAAAGCAGGGGCGATCGTTTACCTTTTTACAGGGGACCAGTTCCGCACCAAGGAAGGCGAAACACATTATCTTCGACAGGGCGAAAAGCCCTACTCCGCGTTGGAAGTTGAATACGACGGGCAATCTCTGCACGAAGCGGCAGTATCGCAAGCGGTAAAGGCTGGCAAACCCGTGCCTGCCGAAGTGTTGTCCGACTACCCACATTTAGAGGGAAGACTCTGCGAGTGGTTCGTCCTGTGTGATCAACCCGCTATGGGGTTGGAACCGCACCCCGTTCTGGGGTTCGTTCCCATTTGTCGGCGATGCGTTGATGGATTGATGGGATGAATCTCGGCGCGGCACGGGTTCGCCCGTGCCCGCTTCCCCGCCCCCATAGCCAACAGCTATGGGGGTCGGGAAGTGAATCACAAACCCACATGGGAGAGCGATATGGGACTAGATCAATATGCTTATTCGGTAGGGACTGGAGCGACGGACCATCGTGAGGGTGAGCAAATCGCCTATTGGCGAAAACACCCGTCGCTCCAGGGGTGGATGGAAAGCCTGTGGGTCAAGAAGGGTCGGCCCGGGGCAGACGCAGACCGGGAATTTAACTGTGTCGGTCTGTTGTTGGACATTGACGATATCGATCTCCTGGAAAGAACGGTTCGCGGGGCAGCGTTGCCCGATGCGTCCGGTTTTTTCTGGGGTCAGAGATCGGACCCAGAATATTTTGCCGACGATATAGCGTTCTGCCGGAAGGCCCGAGCAGAATTGTCACTTGGTCGTTCAGTCGTTTATGACAGTTGGTTCTAGGGGAGTATTCAAAATGAAATGCGAACATCCGATCGATAAAATCAATGCGACAGTGGAGCGTGGCATGTTCCGATGCACTGCGTGCAAGGGGGCGCTCGCCACTCCTGGTCTACTGCGGGCACTCAAACGGGAATCGGAGCGGTTGTCGAAGCTTGAGCGGTTCGCGTCCCTTTACCTCAACGGACAATGCTGCGAGGGGTGCGGGGAGTGGGCCACCGAGGGTTTCGTCTCGCTCAGTTCTGGATCCCATTGCCCGGGATGTTTTTCGGACATGTCCGTCCTGGACGAGAGTGAGACGGGGGACGATTTGGAAAGCGTCCGGGCGTATCTCTCTGCCGAAACCCTGGAGAAGTTTCCGCGGTGGAGGAGAGTGTACAACGACCTGCACCTGGATTGGCCCGAGTTGTTTCCGGGGTATGTTGCGACCGACTGGTCAGACTTCATTGCTCTGCCCAGCGTCGGGTCAAAGGTCTGCGCCAGCACCTTAGTGGTATACCCGTCCAACATTGACGGAAGTGTGGACTTCGGGAACGGCACGCACCTTGACGATTGCTGCGAAGATTGGTTCGACGGGCTCAGAGATAACGAACGGAATATCATTCACGGTATCCGGCTCGAGCATGCGCGAAAGGAAATTGACGGTTCTGTGGGCAGGTAAAACCCGGACGCTGATCCAGTGCGCGAGTGCGCGCGAGTCAACGTCCAGAATAAGGAGTGTAGAAATGGCGACGGAACGCAAAGCGAAGTGGGTTGAAATTGGAGAGGTCGGGGTAGACTCTGGGTCACTGATGATTTGTGACCCGTGCTACGTCATCGGTGAGCAAAACTCTGGGGGACAAGCGTTCCCCACTTGGGATAAATTCCTAGAGGAGCAACGCCAAGGGGGCGGGCAGTGGTCCCTCCGTCACCAAGTGAACTATGCGATGGGTCACCCGGGCCTCGGAGTCGTTGCGGGCACTGCCTTCGGCGATGGGTGTTTCAAGGTCTACGGGTTGAAATACGACGACGAGAGCGACCGCACTGATGCGATCATGGTGATCACGGGGGACGTGGCCCCGCCGGTCTAGCGGGCCGGATTGAGAGAAAGGGAAGGGGCAGGCGAACAACTCGTCTGCCCCTTTCGCGGTTTTGACTGCGCGGGTACGTTCCTGCGAATGGAGGGTATGCCCAACTGCACATTCTGCGGAATCGACCTGGTGCGAATCATCGACGAGACCAATCTATCCCTGGTCATCAGGGACGGATACCCGGTTTCGGAGGGGCACACCCTTGTCATCGTGAAGCGACATGTCGCCAGCGTGTTCGACACCAGCGAATCGGAGAGGGCAGATTGCATGCGACTGCTGGTGGTGGCGCAGATGCGCCTCAAGCTTGCCGACCCGCGCATCGATGGGTGGAACGTGGGGGTCAACGTCGGGACCGCTGGGGGGCAAACGATAAACCACTGTCATTGGCATCTCATCCCCCGTCGAACCGGGGATTGCCCAAATCCCAAAGGAGGGGTTCGGGGGGTCATCGCGGGAGACCTTGCGGACTGGACAGGATGACCCGCCGACCCACGGGAATCCGCCGGCAGTCCATTTCAAGCCCCCACTATGGGGCACATATAGACGCATAAAAACCGAGCTCGCGTTTAGCGCAGCCAGATTTCGATCAGCCAAGTGACCAGAGCGAAAACCGAAATGCCCACGGCGACGATCGTGGCGAGCCGAGTAGTCAGGCGCGTGTGGGCGAGGCGTACCTGGGCGAGTTCCTCTTCGAGGGCCTGGACGACCATGCGCAGATTGCGGTGGTCATGGCGCAGCCGCGCCAACTCATGCAGTGCCGCGCCAATCTCGCGAGCCGTGATGGGGTCTTCGGGCATCAATTAAGATAGACCGTGCGCTGCACACGTTCACGGCGGGTTCCCAAATACTCCTGGAGACTCTTCTGCGTGACATACCACCTAGGTCTGACTCCCGTGCCGTGATCCTCGGCCACGATCTTACCCGTTCGGATCAATCTGTGGACTCGCTTCCGGCCAGCGGGACTGTCCAGGCCAAGCACGCGAGCGACCTGTGGAACAGAATAGAGCTTCTCTGCCGTCGTCATCTAATCACACCCTCCCCTCGAGCACGATCCTCAAGTACAGACTTTGCGCGCGGTATGCAGTGCCGGATGCGCTTGACCGTGAACAGTTCGCGCATCGCCAGGTTGGGCTCGTTCAACTGTCCCCACTCAGCCACCCGTTCGTAGCTAGACCATGCTGACTGTGCGTAGACCAGGAAACAGCGAACCGAGAAATTCCAGCGGCCAGGGGCAAAGCGGTGCCCATCAGTCCCACGCCGAGCTTCGGTCTCGAAGACCCTGCGAAGCACACGCCACTCGTCCAGATTGCGAACCGTCCGCTCCTCTATCGATGAGATGGTGGGCGAGGACGAAACCCAGCGGGACATGATTTCCGCGGGCTCACCACTCCACGGCTCTCGGCAATCCACGCAGACCTCTGTCCAGCCTTCCCTGTTTGGCTTGTCCAGTTTCCCAACCCTGATCAAAGTGCCAGGGCCACCACCGCACTTGGTGCAAATCTCGCCGCGCGACGACACCAGGTCGATACCGCCGATCTCTGCGCGAGTCGCCAGCAACTCGATATAGCGACGGCCCACACTTTCGATGTCCGAGTAGCGCCTCAAGTCACCACCTCCAGAGCCTCCTCGATGCTCCTTACCGTGTGAATCTTGGGGCCGCGCCATTCAGCATGGAACTTCTGCTGGAGCTTATTCAATTTCCCCCGAGGCCCCTTGACCTCGACAAAATACGCCTCGCCACCGCGGCACACAATCAAGTCGGGAAAGCCACCTCCCACTGTGTGCATCAGAACCACTTGAAACTTCATGTCCCTGAATGCGGCGACGATTTCGGCTTGGTTCAGATCGACGTTTCGGGCGTGGCGGGTCATCCGTATCCCTCAACTTGCTTTACCCACCGGAACTTCTCTTGGAGAGGGTGTTTATCTACTCTGGGACGAGACGGAACGCTCCACGATCGGCCAGGAGTGGTCCCAATCAATCGGAACCCACAAGCTCGCAGCGAACTCCCTCCTTCTTCCGGCAGGGTATAGGTCACCATCCGTTTGTATCCCATCTGTTGGGCGACTCGCCATGCTCGACCGTACAAGAATGAACAAGAATTTCTAGTGCCGTCCGTCGCCATGCGAGTGAGTTCGCAAGTCCATCCGTCCTGAAGTCGTCTCGCAACGGGGCGACCGACAATCGCGACCCCGACAACCTTGTTCCCGTCGTTGGCGGCAAGAGAAAAAAGATGGCCCACTGGTGGAGAGTGATGCCTGTGGTGGTCAGAAACGAATTGCTTCGCCTCCGCGAAACTGATGGGTTGTAAGTTCAGTCCCATCCGATCAAACCCCACACATTCCTTCGCACTCATTTTCAAAAAGGTTTAGGTTTCGGTCTTCGTAGTCGGGGTCGTCAATCACCTCGCGCAATGGGCGCATCGAGTTGTGGACGTATTGTTCTCGTCTCGTTCCCCACAGCGGGCCATTGACGCGGATGAGATCGTCTACTTGACACGCATCTTCAAAAGCTTCTGGATCGTTTTCCCTCAACTCGATCCAGTTATTGTGGTCGCGGTAGGGGCAAAACGTGCAGGCAGACTTTACGGGCATGTGGTAACCGTGAGAATCAATCCACTCAATGCATTGACTACGACGCATAGGAAGGTCGTACAGAAGCGGCCATCGGCTAGTGACCCACTCATATCGTGATGGCTTCGCCCGAGTCGCCTCGTCCAACGATATGCCAATCCACTCCTCCACTCGAAACTTACCCACGGCCCGTTGCTTCGGCCGAAGTCCGAGATCAGTTCGGACCTCCTTTTTTACAACATCTATTTTCGCCTGTCTTGTGCATTGGCGGCGACCAGGGGACGGTCTTCCGTCATCTCCGGTGACCCAGAATGGGACCGAAGCAAACCGTGGTCCGTCTGGTTCAGTTGACCGCACAATGTCATCCCTCAGACTGCCACCCGTAGGGGTCCGTATGGGTATGATGTGGCTGAACGAAGAAACGAGGTACTCGAGGTGGACGTACACACCCTTCGGCTCGCTCTGCGTGTCGGCGAAGCAAGCGAAGTCCACAGGCGGCAAGCACCCGTTCTCAATATACTCCTCGTCGGCGAGGCCACGACCCATTTTGGTCACACCCTCTACGCTTAAAAGGTAGAGAGTGGACGACTGAACTCCGGCTCCAAGCGAAATATATCGCCTGTCGTAATCGGTTGATGTCCCTGTTTTTGAATCCACTTTACACCCCACATAGGCCGGTACACTCATTGTCAAAGAGCTCTATCTGCTTGTCCGACCACTCCGGGTCATCAATGACCTCGCGCAGCGGTCGCAGGGAACGGTGGACGTACTGCAAGTTCCTCATCCGTCCAGTCCCAGACCGAAGCGGTCCATTCGCGCGGATTAGATCGTCTAGGTCACAAGCACCCTTGAATCCGTCGGGATCCTGCTCGCGCATCTCTCTCCACTCTGCCATCGACCGATACGGACAAAATGTGCAGGCAGATCGTCCCGGATTGGGGTATCCGCGTTGCTCCATCCACTTGAGGCAGTCATTGCGTCTCATGGGAACGTCATACAGAAGTGGAAACCTGTTATCTATCCATGAGTCTTGGGCGGGCTTGGCTCGCGTTACCTCATCAAGAGAAATGCCCATCCAGCATTCCACGCGAAACTTCCCCGCGGCCCGATCGCCCTTCGAGAGCCCCAACTTTTTTCGGACATGCCTTCGCAGGACTTTGACTTTAAAGTCATCGGTACACTGCCTGGAGCTTGGCGCTGCGCGACCGTCTTCCCCGACCGCCCAAAATGGCACGCTCGCGAATCTCGGCGCGTTCTCCAGGGTCGCCGCATCGACAATAGTCTGACGCAGACTCCCGTGCGTCACCGTTTCAATGGGAATAATGTGACCGAATTCCTCGCGTAGCCACTGCAAGTGCTCCATGACGTGTACAGGTTCGGACTGGGTGTCTGCGAAGACGGCGAAATCGGGACGTGGCTTGAGCTCGTCTTCGATAGCCATGAGATACACACAGGTGCTCTGGACCCCCGCGCCCAGGGAGATATATCGAAGATCGTAGTCGGCTTCTGTGTTTTCCAAACTGCCCCCCGAGTTCTACAGATTCGACCCTGGGTCGGACCCTGCGGGCAACTGGCGCTCGGGTTCGATCGGGCCGTTTTGCATCAGATGGATTTCTCGACCGACCCCCAGGCGACGATGGATGGCCCGAGGGTCGTAGGGCAAGCCAAACTGCTGCCGGTGCCGGTACTCCGAGAAGAGTCGGGCAGCCTCTCTTTTGACGTGGCCTGGCCGGGGCAGCCAAGTCCGCTCCGGGTCATCGGCCAGCGAACGGCATGCCCGGCTGAGCCAGAAGCAGGGGATTTTGTCCAATTCTTGAACGAACGACTCATGTGTGACCCGCGGGTCGCGAGGGGGAGGGAAGAGGCTGATCAACTTGGTGACAATGCGTATCCGCTCAGCCTTACTCTCCTCCTGCCCGGGCCACCGCGTCGTCGTGGATTTGCTCGAGAATTCCCTTAGCGCCCCTTCGGCCATCCCCATTCCGATCCGTTCCATCCTGCCTCCATTCGTCGTTGCGCCTGATCCAAGCCTGGGCGGTCCTGTACCAGCTTTTTTTCGTCTTGCCCTCGTCCGTGTACCACTCGACCATCTGCTCGACATGGTTGTGAACCTTGAGTACCTGGTGTGGATGGTGCTCCTCGCACCATGATTCGAGTCTTTGCATCTCCTTATCCGTCAGTGCAGGAGGGGTGGTCGGCGGCGTCTTGTCGTCAACTTGCCGCGACTTGCCGCGACTTGCCGCGACTTGCCGCATGTCGGTGTCATCTTGCGGCACTTTGTTGTCAACTTGACGACAAACACTTCTACTTCTACTTCTACTTCTAAGTTCTACTTCTATAGAAGAGCACTCTTCGCAGTTCCCTTCGGGGAAAGGGATCGCGCCTGGGTTCGGAGTGCGGAGCCGCTGGTACGAGAGCCAATGCGGGAAGTGTAGATACGTCTCCCCTTCGGCCTCATAACGATGAAGGCACCCTTCGGCGACCAACTCGTCAATCGCAGTCATCAATTCCTCGGTCGTCACGTCAAGTCGCCGGGGGAACAGGTCGGCCCGCAGGAGTGTCGGGTCTGCCTCCAGGAGGCCATGGTCGTTCGCGACGGAAATGGCGTGCAAAAACGACACTTCTGCTAGCAGTGAGACGGCCGAGAGGCTTTTGGATCGCCCCAGGTTGCTTGCGATCATGCGTCTTCCCATTATCTCTCCTCCCTGAGAGTGCGGATGGCGGCAGCCGTTTGTCGCTTCACAGTTCGCCGGGGCTGGTCCCAGTCGATGACTGCGACCGGAAGTCTGAACCGAGAGCGGTGATCCGGTGGCTCTTCTTGCGGACCGACAGGCTTGCCGTAGGCCCAGTCGAGCCACACTTCCAGAACCGCATCGACATCCACTACGGATTCGCCGACGGCGGGCGCAACAGATCACCCGGTGTGACCCGATCTGACACGGGTACCCGATATTTCTTTGCGGTCGCGTCGGTCCAGGCGAGGATTCGAGTGGCGGTGCCGAGCTTGCACTCGACATCCCCCAATTCGATCCGAGTGATGGTCGTTGTGGCGAGTTGGGTGGCTTCGGCCACATCTTGAGCCGATGCGCCCACTCGTCGCCGAAATTCTCGAAGACGGGATTCTGTGTTTTGCATCGCGTCAGTATTGCACGCCTGCACAGAACCGAATGACATCGAGGGGGTAGCCCCAGGGTGTCAGTTAGAAGCCATCCGCTGGTGGGCGCGCTGCATGTGTGCAATAATCGGACGTGGGGGGGGTAGTGTGAGAGTTTCCAAGCCTGGATGGTATCCGGGCCGTTCCGCCGGTTCGTATCACGGCTGGCAGGCGGCGAACAAGAGCAAGATTGCGCCTTACCTGAAGTCCTCGCTCCAGGGGCGGTACTTCGAGACCGTCAAGCGTAAGAGAACTTCTTCGATGGCGTTCGGGACCGCGGCCCACACCATCGCGCTGGAACACTCTCAGTGGGAAAAGCTCTACGTCCGCGCACCTGACATCAACCGACGCACCAAGGCCGGAAAAGAAGAGTTTGCGGCCTTCCAGGACGCCAATCGCGGCCGTCGGGTGATCGAAAGCGGCGAGTGGGAAGACCTTCTAGGGATCCACCGCGCACTTCTCGAGCACCCGATCGGTTCTCAGTTGCTGACAAACAAGGGTCGGGCCGAGGTCAGTTACGTCTGGGAGAGCGAATGGGCCGGGTCCGTCGGAACTCTGTGCAAGGCCCGCGCTGACCGGATTACCCGGCTCGACGGAGACCCGGTCATGGTCGATCTCAAGACCACCCGCGACGGTGGCGCCTTGCCGGAGGAGTTTGCACGCCACATACCGAGGTTCGATTACGACATGCAGGGCGCCTTCTACCTGGAGGGCCTGCGGCACTTCAGGCCCAGTCCTCATCGATTCCTGTTTCTGGTCGTCGAAAAAACACCACCCTACGAAATTTCAGTCTGCGAGTTGGACGAAGGGTCTTTGGCGGAAGGTCAGTATAAGGCCGAGCGGGCTATGGCGATTTACTGCGAGGCCCACAGAACCGGAGTCTTCACCGGGTACGAAGCGAAGATTCACCAGATCCAGACCCCGCTGTGGGGTCGGACAAAACCCCGAGGACCCGACGACTTCTAGTCTCGCGGCCCACAAAGGAGCCACCGTGGCAAAAGGCAAAACCAAAGACGATCTAGACTTGGACGACAATAATGGCAAGCCGTACATGGCATCAGCGGACTTTGCGCGGCCCGATGGGAGCTATGAGACGATACACCTGGTCGTCCGGTGGATCGAGCGCGAGGAGATCGAAGGGGTGGAAAAGCCCAAGGATGTGGTCTACTTCGACAAGCTGGATGGTGGTACGCATCCGCAGGGGTTGGTTCTCAACGCCACCAACTACAAGATGATCAAATCTCTGTACGGCTCTCTCCGCTCAAAAATCGTCGGCAAAGAACTCGAACTGTACACCGTCGACACGCAGACTCCCGCCGGAGAAGCCGTGAAGGGCATCCGTGTCCGAGCCCCACAAAACGAATTGGGTTTCGACCCCAATCTTGGAAAAGATGAAGCGTTCTGATGTGGCTTTACGTCCCCGGATTATCCGAGGAGTTGGCGTCTGCGCCGGGATCGGCGGGCTTGAGCTCAGCCTCAAGCTCGCCCTCGGAGAGCGATATAAAACTGTATGTCACGTTGAGCGGGAAGTTGGTGCAGCGGCCACTCTCGTCGCCCGTATGGAAGGCGAGACCTTGGAGCCAGCGCCTGTTTATAGCAGCGTTGAATCCTTCGACGGCGCAGCTTTTAGTGGATGCCAAGTGGTCACAGCGGGCCTGCCCTGCCAACCATTTTCATCCGCCGGAAGTCGCCTCCACACCGATGACGAACGATGGATCTGGGACGACTTCTTTAGGAATGCCCTATGCCCAATTCGACCCGAAATCTTCTTCATGGAGAACGTCCCAGGGATCATTGCTCACGGACTCCATACCATCCTCGGTGACCTTTGGAGCGTCGGGTACGATGCGACGTGGTCAGTGTTTCGATGCGACACCACCGTGGGTGCCCCTCACCGCCGCGCCCGGTGCTTCTTACTCGCGTGGCGAGTATCCGACACCCTCGGCGACCCCGTATGGAACATCGCAGAACGAGGGACAGGTTCCGCACCCGCGTCCGAGTGCGGGCACGCCGAGTCTCGGGACATGGGCGAAGCAGTGGCGAACGCCCCACGCGAGCATCTGGAAAAACGCGAGCACGATGGAGGAGCGAGTGGGCGGTGGTCACACGGTCAATCTTCAGGATCAAGCGAGGAACTGGCCCGGGAAAGACCTTTGGGTGACCCCGCTGACGGCAGACGACGGGGTCAAGATCACAGCGAAGTCCAATCGGGGAAGCAGTCTCCTTGCCCAGGCGACAGAAACCTGGCCGACTCCGACAGTCGGGGACAGTTTCGGCGCCGGGAGCAGGAATACGGCGTCGAGCGCCGCCCATCCGGGGGTGAGTCTGAGCGACCTGGTACTCACGGGAGACTCATCTGGCCGCCAGGACCCAACGATCAAGACGGATGGACGGAGTGGATCAGCCGGGGAGGGCCAGCCCCCGCTACGGAAATTGAATCCAAATTTCGTCGAGGCACTCCAGGGGTTCCCCGAGAACTACAGTTCGCTCGCGAGCGATTGCGAAATCTCGGAAACGCAGTGGTCCCAGTTCAAGGAGCGTATGCGTTCATTACTCTGGCAAGGAGGGTTGGTCTAGATGTCCACTACCATTCTGGCTGATTGCTGCCCCGCAATTAACGGTGACGAACGCCCCGGCATGTCGCACCTGAAGCAGGGGCAGCACGTCTACCTGCAAGTCGGGTCACCACCGGAGTCCCACGCTCTGGCCCTCAGGTATACCTGCCCAGTGTGTGGGGCTGACGTTCTGAAGATAGAGGAGCACTTCCCGATCGATCAACCCCGCGACTTGTGGCAGGGGGAAAAATGAGCGAGCACCCGGACCCCACATTCGGCCCCGATTACGACTGGCTGATCGACGGGCCGCGTGTGAAGCGGCAGATGGACGTGATCAAAGATGTCATGCTGCGCCGTCGCAGTTGGGCAACGCTTCGGGAAATATCGATTGCGACTGGATACCCCGAGAGTTCAGTGTCGGCGCAGTTGCGGCATCTGCGGAAGTCGCGATTTGGCAGTTACGATGTACGCAAACGTAGACGCTCCGACGATTCTGGGACGTGGGAGTATTTCGTCCAGGAACCGTTGGTCTTAGATGGGGGTGGATGATGCACTTCGACGGACTGGGGCTCGTGCTGGTGATCCTTCTCTCGTTCTTGGCTTACGGGGTGGGGAGGTTGCACGGCCGAGCCATGTACCTAGTTCGGGTCGGCCAGCGACACTTGTCAAACGACGCAGAAACGATTGCGCGGGCACGGAATAGAGCAGATCGTCGGTTGAGGGGAACACAGTGACTGACCCCGATCCCGTCAGAGGCCCGGTCCACTATCTATTTAACACCGATGGCACTCAGCGGAAATACGAACCCGCTAATGTAATTGACGACTGGGGATTGAATTCGGACCACTACCTGGCGAACGCGATCGAGTACATCGCTCGCAGCCAAACCAAGAACGCATTTTTGCAGGACTTGCATAAAGCAATGTGGAACCTGAAAAG
>Ga0310342_100001287_pt1 | contig 15434 bp, 5 predicted proteins | sample S15DNA20500_MG_FD_206155 | JGI IMG/M metagenome (GOLD analysis project Ga0310342, IMG submission 206155) | Marine microbial communities from station ALOHA, North Pacific Subtropical Gyre - S1503-DNA-20-500_MG | ecosystem: Environmental > Aquatic > Marine > Oceanic | place: Pacific Ocean: North... | reverse complement strand
GGAAGAACGTCGGTTTGGAATGACTCCATCTTGAAGATCCTGGAAGGGCGCAGCCCGCTGGCTTCTTCGATGATCACGGAACTAGGGGGGTTGGACAGCACCCTGATCGACCCGAACGAGATGATGGTCGATGTGGTCAGGAGCCATTCCCGGAACAAGACAGATAACGCTGAGGGGATCTTTCTCGTAACGACATTGAACGGGGTTCGGGCCTACGCAGATCCGGCTTTGCCGGGCGTGACGGACATGATGAGGACAGCCCGCCCCATTGACGCCAGACCGGTCGTTATGACTGCCCGCCCCAGCAGAGATGTCGCCCCCGAACCTTCCCCCACTAACCCTGTTCGTTGGATTGCCCGTGAAGCCCGCCGGGTGAAGAGCCTCACGAACATGCAACGCCTGCTGGCCCCTGACTCTCCTTCCGGCGAGTTCCGCACAATGAGCGAACCAACAACCCATGATTTCCCGGATGTTCACTCTCCTGGTAACTACATGGTGGTCGAAGTGTCCCATGAGAGGGCCAGTGAGGTCGCAAACCTGCTGCAAGCAGGGGGGGCATCGTTGGATGTCACCCAGGTGCCGTTGTCGTTTGATGCGTCGACCCCTACCGGGGCACCATTGGGCCGGGCCGAAGTCGAATATCTGATGGGCACCAAGGAAGGAAACAACCCTCTCCTCACCCACAGTTGGGTGACGCTCCCCTACGACCCCTCTTTAGGCCGGGCTGTGAAATCTTTGGGGTACGGGTACCCGGTCGAATCGTATGTCCAGGATGTGGACGGTTCGTCCCGTCGGACTTACACGGTGTTCGGGATGACAGCCGAACAGGCAAAGACGGTGGCGCAAGATTTCGGCGTCCAGAGGATGTGGACGACGGAGGGAGAATACGACTTCGCCAACGACCTGTTCTTCCCGGTAGAGCAAGGGGTAACCGTGGGGGGTGGCACGGAGGGAACCCAGATGGGTTTGGTGCTGAATGACAACACTCTGTCAACAGAGTTCACTGTTGATTACCAGGCCGACGAAGCAGTGCCGTTGAGCGTTGGCCCCACAGTGGAGTCTGGCGTAGGGCAGGGCAGACGGGTCCAGTTGATCGTTGAGTTCGGCCCGAACGCCGACCCGTCGGCCACCACTTCGTCGTGGGAGGCCATGGAAGCATCAGATGCTGTTCTCAGCGTTGCCGGTTATTGGCACGGCGAGTTGTGGGCCCACCCGGACAGCGTGCGGGCAGGCGAATACTCTTACACCGACGGTGACCGGAGAATGACCCACCGGGCCCGGCACAGCGACCATCAGATAATCGACCCGAACTACCACACAGTGTGGGTGTCCGGGGCGGAGGCGTTACGGATGGACCCCACACATGGTCGGTTGCCGAACACGCAGATCACCCACGATGTGGTCGTCACTGACCGGTTCGGGGACAGCACGGTGGAACTGGATTCCTCAGCGAGGATGACCACCACCCCTGGTCTTCACCTGGAAGTGGATTCTGCGAACATCCTGAAATCGAAAGTGGAGGGAGAGCAGATTGGGGCATTGTCTGTAGTCACTAACCCTGAGACACAGATGCCGGTCATAATCGTCGGAGAAGACGCCGCTGTCCTCCAGGGTCACCCATTGTGGGCTGGCCTTTCCGCTGCTGGGAACCACCCAGCGGTATGGCATGTGACCGGCCAGGGGCGAATCAACAAGGTGACCAACGACAGTCTCCCTATCCCCGAAGGGTACGAGTTCGTTTATGACTTCAGCGACCGGGTAAAAATACCGGATGTCGGTACCCGGCCTACGGACGCCCAGCGCAAAGCGAGAACGAAAGCAGAACGTAAGAAATACAAGATGGAGGATGAGGCCAAAGCGACCGGCCTGCTTCCTATGGCGTCCGGCGATGCTGTGGGCGTAGCGACCACCGACGTTGCCGCCCACACAAAGTACGCAGCCACCGGGTACCAGCACGATCCGACACAGTCGTTCAGCCGGGGTCTCAAAGAAACCACACAGCCAGAGTTCTCACTAGCGGACCCGGTCCTGTACGACCCGGCGAACATGGCGGAAATCGGGGATGTGTTCCGTGCTATTGAGGTTCTACGCCAGTTCGGTGTGTCCCCCACACAACTTGCCACGGCCATCAAAGGGCACCCTCTGGGGACCGCTATGGATGGCCAAATATCTCCGGTCCCATACGCCCTGTACCTCCAGATGGGCAAAGACCCCAACATCCGTTACGAGGCGTTTGAGCAACAAAAGATGGACCTGGAAAGGCTGTTTGTCGATTACCACGACGGGAAAAACTCTTTACCGGCGTACTGGTACGACGCTCTTGGAGAAGGCTACGGGGGCGTGGGGGGCAACTCACCATCGAAGCGGCAACAGGAAAAGAAGGGGGAAGACTTGGACCTTGCCCGTCAAGAGGTCTACCGGTCAGCCGCCAAAGAACTGATCCCCGACCTGGGCATCTGGCCTGATGACCCGATTGGCATAATCGCCGGTTACCGCAGTGTGCCATTCGGCCCGCAACGAGACATTGTTCTGCAAGGCTTGGGGGCTTTAGGGGCTCTTACGGAACGGCCAGGCCACCAGACGACCAGCGACCTCAGGGATCTCCCCGGTGTGGCGAAGTTCCGGGAGGCTCACGGGGGAATGGTGTTCCCTGGCGTGGTTCGCCTTTTAGGGAGTATCACCTTCGGAGCATCAAGCCCAAGAACCCAAATGGACAAACAGAGTTGGGCCGGGCAGTACCATCCGCCGTCCTGGCAGCGCATGGTGGCAAAAAGCCCACAAACCGCCGATGCGTTCGTCCACGACAGAATCCCGGATCCACGGGGGGGCACACCTGGGATGACAACCTGGCCTGCCCACGGCATCCACATAACGATTGGTTCCATGGCCCGTCAGGCCGGGGGCCAGTCGGCTTACGACACGATGTGGCGTATCCGGTGGGGGAACCATTTGGCCAGAATGCAGCGGGGAACCACAGAAATGCCCCTAGAGCAGGCCGGTACCACCTTGACGATGTTCCATGAGTTTGGCCACGCCGCCCACGGTGCGGCGGTTCAACTGGATCGTGGGCACCTGGTTCGGGAACAACTGTCCAGGATCATTTCCGAACACGGCGGGCCAGCAGCGGTGGTCGACCAGTTGAGTACCTACGCTGCGACAACCTGGATAGAGGTCATTTCTGAATCGTTTGCACTAACATTCGGCACAGCGAAGGCTTCACCGTTGGCTAACGATGTGGTCGAAATGATGTGGCGCATGCTGTACGACATGGACTACGTCCACGCCTTGGAAGCCGAAAGCCGCAGGCCAAAAGACCCATGGGCTGGATCTTTCGGGCCTTCGCAAAGGATCCCGTTCTGGAACCGAAGCCTGATGACCTGGGACATAGCCCAGCAGGCCGACCGGGCCACAGGATACGATCAGGATGTAGTTGACCACGGGGTGTCAAAGGGACGTTACGGGTACCAGGTGTCCCTGCTGGATCATCTCCAACTGGCAGTGAAGAAAAAGAAGTACCTGAACTCGCCGCTGAAGTCGAAGATCAGTGGCTTGGAGAACGACTAATGGCTGAGATGAGCATTTGCCATATGTGCAAACACTGGCGGCCTGGTATCGGTCACCCTGACGGCAAGCAGACCTGTGCGGCGTACCCCATGGGGATCCCCCAACCCATTTGGGAAGGAACCCAGAGCCACTTCAAGCAGGTACAGGGCGACGGGGGCATCGTGTTTGAGCCCCGCCCTGAGATAACCCCTGAGCAGGTTGAGGAGTTCATGCTGGCCCAGGAGGCGATGGTTCTATGAGCCTTGGCTTGATCGACCGGAATATCCAAACGCTTCGGCACATCGACGGGTCGTGGAGTCTGCCTGAGATCCCTGATGCTGTCCGGTTGGACTTGGCGACGTTGCCGGGGGTCGGCCCAGCGGACATCGAAAGTTTGCTTTACGGGATGGAAAGCGAACTGGAGGTTGCTCAGGCTCCGATCCCGCAACAGATCGACGTTCAGGATGTCGACGTTGCCCAAATGGATTTGCAGCAGGCGGAGCGGCCAGACCCAGAACCGATGAACGAGTTCCTGACCCGTTGGTATGGCGGGGCGTTGATGGGTGGCCAGGGACGCCCCCAGGAGTTGGACCCTGACGCTGTCCGGTTGTGGAAAGAGGAGGCTGTCCGCAAGGGGTATGTGGAACTGACACCTGAGCAGATGGCGGACCCCCGCTGGTACCCGGAATACAACGTGGTGAACCGTCGCATGGCGTCAGACCGGTTGACAAGCGGGTTCACGGGTGGCCGTGAGGGGGCTTTGAGCATAGAGGAAACCGCCAACATCTTCGACAACTTCGCACCGTCTGGGCTGATGCGAGCCATGACAGAAGTGGATTTGATGTGGGATTACGGCAAGATCGGCCACGAATGGAACGACTGGGTTCCGAAATACAAGCGGCTCCTGTACCACCTACAGGCAATCCCTTTGGTGCCGGACATCATGGACCCGAAGAAAGACCCTTCGCCGGATGGTTCCGACGGCGGGTACGCCTCCTGGAAGACCCCCATAGCGTTGCTTGACGCTATGACGGGCCCAATAGACGATGTGGCTTTACCAGTGTTGAACTGGATTACGATTGCTACCGGGGTCGGAGAAGTTTATGTGGGTGTCCGGGGGTTGCTGTTTGGGGCGGAAGCGGCCATGGCTGGTAAAACGGCCCGCACGTTGCAGGCAGGCAGAGAAAGCATGGGTCCTTTGGGGAGGGCGTTCATTTCGGATCAGCCGTTCACAGCGGCCCCTGGTTTGTCTGGTGCCCAGTTCGGTGCCGGTGCAGGGGCGACCCGGTTGACTGGCTTCGGCAGGCCGTCCGGCCTGTCCAGTTGGATGACAGGCGCAATGAGCAAATCCACCCGTTTGGGTGGCCGAATGGCCGCACCAGCCCAGTCAGTCGGGCGGGGGATGCAGGCCTGGAGAAACACCAGAGCAGTCCAAGCAGCCCGGTTGGCGAACCAACAGTTGGTGCTACGCCCCGGCCTGATGGCCAGGGGCCAGTTGGGGACCGGCCACGGCGGAGACATGCCCGGCGAAGGAGGCTGGTCTCTCAACGAGGTTGGCATCGTCCAGGATCTCCGCCAGCAGTACGGGTACTTTATGAACCCGGACGGGACGATCAACAAAACCAACTTCCTGGGGGACATCGCCTACGACATCCTGTTCACCCCGTACACGATCTTTGAGCCCGGCACCATCAAAGCGGTGATGCGAGGGTTCCGCATGGTCGGCCATCAGGGTGCCAGGGCGGCTTCAGCGATGTTCCCGTTTGTTCGCCGCCGGTTCGCAGCGTTCGGAGAGTCGGGTGGTCGGGCCACCCACGCCATGTACGACGCTATGGCCGACTACCTGCGCCGCAACCCTAAAGGGGACGAGCGGTTCCCCCAGATGTCGAAGGACTTTGAGAAGACCGCCAGGGAAACCAGCCTGGACAACGCCTTCGCTGAACACTTCCACGCCGGGGACATGGCAGCGTGGGGTAAAGCAAGACTGTGGCACTTTATGACATTCGGTATCGAACACGCAGCCCGGCAGGCGACCAGGCTCATGGGGGTGGAGCCACACGAATGGACGCCGCTGTATAAAGCAATCGAAAACAAGTTGTACGCACAAATCCATCCCCTGGACCCGCATGACGCCATGGAATACATCGCTCATGTGGCCCGGGACGCTACGAAGGCAACAGTCACCGGGGCCAAGAGCGACGCTGACGCTGTCGCCATTATGCGCCGCCAGTTGCTTGAACAGACCCTGGAATCACCGCAGACAACGGGGCTCAGAGGGGCATCTGTCGGCAAGGGGTACGTCCGTTTAGTGGAGGAAATGGACCCGGAAAGCGGCTGGACGTATTGGAGGAAGTTGCGGAAGGGCGAAACCCCTGCCGGTGGTGCAAGGATCACAGACGTAAACATTGAGGAGTTGGCCGCCGGTCGGGGCACCAGCCTTGATGAGGCTAGGCGTTTCCTAGACGACCCGTTGGAGGAAGGGGTGCAGGGCCTGGTTCTCCCGCCAGGGTTTGAGGGAGCGCACCGGACGTTCACCTGGACTGAACTGACGACCGGTAAGGCACGACGGTGGGACCCGGCGAAGATCAAGATGTTCTGGGACCCTGAGGTTATTACCGAAGGTAAGAAGTACCGGGGGATTGTCCATAACCACAACGACGCCAGGGACGCCACCATTATGGACGTAATCAACAATCTGGAAACTGGCAGCCCGGCGTTGACAGAGGCAATGCAAGGCCGAATCCCGAAAATCTCAGGGCTCCCTGTCCAGACTCCCCGTATGCAGGGGGCCTTTGGGGACCTCCCGGCGGTGACGGAAGGTTTGACCGACGAGGTGTTGGAACGGTTGACGAACTGGTCGGCGTTTGAGCAGGCGTCCACTGAACTGCATGACGCTGTGGCCCGTGGCGGCCTGATGGACGCTTTCTACGAGAAGGCCCTGTCGGACAGTGGCCGCCGACTCAACCTGTTCCCGTTCGCCAGGGACCATGCCACTGGCCGACGTACCCCCCTCCCCTATGGGGGGCATCTGCTGGGGTATGCGGTCGACAACATCGACTACAACTATGTGACCTGGATCAACAGCGGCATGTATAAGCCACTGCTGCGGTCCATCGACCCTGGCATGGGCCGGGTCACGTTGGCCCGGTTGGATTCGGTAGTCAAACAGGAAGCGATTGAGTTCGCCGCTCAGGTCACCTACCGGGCGAAACTTCTGAAGGGGGCCCAGCAACTCCGTAACCAGCCGTATTGGGATGACCTCGTTACTGAGGCTGGACGCTTCATGCAGTCCACGCCTATTGAAAGTGTCAAGCAGGGGACGATCAGGGAATGGCTGGATGATCTGATCAAGAGGGGGATGCTCAAGACGACGGTTCCTACCGGCATCCATGAGGAAGCCCACGCCAGGATTCGACGCCTGGTGGAATATGCGATGCGTAATGGCAAGAACCTGGACGACTTGGAAGCGACGCTTATAGACGAACTGGGGGAGTGGGCGCTCCGACCGGAGTGGGTGAACAGGTTTGGCCTGGATCCGGTACTGGTCGACGGCGGCGGGGACCTTGTCAAGGTGGCCCGCAGGCGGGCGCTTGAGTTGCAGAAAGCGTCGGCCAGGATCGCTGCGAAGATAGACCCGGAAAGCCTCCCTGACTATTTGGTGAAGCACCTGGAGGGCCAGGGTTATATGGCTGTCCATGGTGTGGAGTTCGCTGATCCTCGCCGGTTGGGAAGACTGATCCCGGAACTGGACATGGACACCCAGTTCGTAAACAACAAGTTGACGTTGGGGATGAGCAGGCAGAACCCGTATTGGTTGGCTTCGCTTCGTATGCGAACCGCCAAGTCGGCTTTGGCTGGGCATTTGGCTGAGGCCGCCCGTCGTGTCGGCAAGTTGTCTCCTGCCGAATACTCCGAAGGGGCGATCAAGGGGCAACGGACTACAGTGGGTGGGTCTGGCAAGTTGAAGGCGGCTAAGGGGATCCGGGAGGAGTTGACGACCGGAGACCCGAACAGCAATGGCGTACAGGGGGTGATCAGAGACCTGTGGAACATTGTCCGGGACATCAACGAACAGAACATGAAACTCCTGGACGAGATGGGTTACGGGTACCGGATGGCCAGCCCTGTGGAGGGGATCACCACAAAACTCAAGTTGTCCAGGACGCCGTATTCGGTACCGGACCTGTCGATGCTGCCGTACAACAGGATCAGAGAAGCCCTTGTTGGTAGCGGCAAATACACCGACGACGAGTTCCGGGCTATTTGGAATGGGTTGAAGGCTTCCCGGAAGTTGGAGAAAGGGTCAAGCGTCCGGGGCTTGGCCCACATGGAGGATTACCTGCGTTCCAAGAACACAGCGACAAGCGTCCTGACCGTCCTGAGCCGTCACGAAGCGGGTCGTTTCCTGACCCCTGGGAAGTTCCGGCACGGGGCAGTCTCTAGGGGGCTCCCGTTTATGACTGGTTTCGCAGGGTCTGCTGGTGCGGCGATTGACTCGCAGGATCGGCACCCGGAGGACAGCAAGTGGGGTAGCAGGTTCAGGTCGTTCGCTGCGGGGACTGTCGGATTCATGACGGGCCGGGCCGCAGGGAACATGGCTTTGAGGGGCGGGCTGAAAGCCCGACCGGTGATGAACCAGGTCGCTGACCTGGACGTTCTAAGAGAGAAGGGGCTACTGGGGACATGGAAGCCGGGAGGCCCGGCTTGGAGAAACCCGAACGATGTCTTCAACTACACCGACTGGCAGCGGTACGCCCACCTGAGCGATTTCGGTGCCAACATGCGGGATTACTTCCGGTTCAGCCTGAACCCGGTGTTCGACATCAGCCGTTATGTGGAAGGGATGGTCCTGTCCCAGGTTGTTGGAGCGGACGTTGCCAAAGGCTTGAAGTTGAACCAGGGCCCCAAGTCGTTTCAGAAGATGATGGCCCGGCGGATTAGGACCGCCAATCCTGGGATGGACAAGATTGTTGCCCGGGAGCATGCGTTGGAGGAATGGAAGCGGGTTCGTTCCGCTTTCATGGATGTCGCCAAGGGCCGGGGCGACTTCCAGTGGGAGAACATCGAAAACATGAGCCAATGGTTCACATCCGTTGGCATCATGGGTTTCTCCCCACAGAACTGGATGGCGTCTACCTTCGGGCAACTCCTGGAAGCAGGGATCGACGCTGAGAAGGCCTACGAAATATCCAGGAAGACCTACACCTACGGGATGACCGGACGGTCGGCTGTGGAACAGTCGGTCAACTTCGTCTGGTTCCCGTTCTCGTTTATGAAGAAGACCGTCGGCCACTTTGCCGAATGGATGGGCAACGACCTGAGCCGGGCCGTGCTGCTCCACGACATGATCAAGGCCTACGAACTGGTAGACGAACGGTACGACCTGCACGACCGGTGGAGGGAATACCTGCCGATCCTGGAGAAGATCCGTCGGATCAACCTGTTCGGTTACGGCTTGTCTCCTGGTGAGTTCGGCGGCATGAACGCCCCCCTCATCAGGGGCGTATGGCACAACCCGGTGTCGGAGATGGTCGGCGGGACGGTGCGTGGTACAGCCAAGTTGTTTGGGGCTGTCGATGACCTGGATGTGTTCAAGGACCCGATTGTTGCGTTGCTGATGCCTCAGGCCTTGTCGGCCCCACCGGATGCCGATGAGGGCTGGTGGGACGACGTTCAGACTCTGATCAAACGGGTGTTCCCGCTGCTGTCTGATTTCTCCCACTTGTTGGAAGACACCATGCAGCAGATGCAGGTGATAGGACGGGCGGTACCTGGCGGCCAGGCTGCTTTGCACAATGAGGCCCAGATCCAGCATGCCTGGCAGGAGTGGGACGAGTACCGGCAGGGGATCGTGGAGCAACTGACAGCGAGCGGCGTTTCTTGGAGTTCGTTCCTGAGGAGGGAGACCACTTATCGGGGGAAGACGATGTCTGGTTCCGATTACGTTGCCGCCAAGCGGGCAGAACTGTTGCAGAAGTACCCGGCGTGGGCTGACAGCCTGTCGGGTGGTGCTTCGTCTGGCAACAAGAGGAACCTGGAACTGTTGGAGCGTCGGGAGAACCCGACGATCCCAGCGGATGTAGCGGTCGCAGAGTTCGTCCAGTTGGAGGAACTGGCGAAGGGGTACCTGCGGGCGAACGATTACAGCACAACAGATCCGATTTTCATGCCCCCGTTCATTCATGTCGGGATGCGGGAGGCTGCGATTGAAATGGTGAAGATTTACCCGGACTTCCTTCCCATATACAATCGTCTGTGGTCCCGTGACTACGGGCCGATCACGACAGAGGTGAGGTAATGGGCGGAGTAGTAATCGACCCAGCGTTTATAGCGTCAATCGCTCAAGGCCAAGGCGGTGGTGGCGGTCTGCTGTTCGGTCTGGACTGGCGGGCCCTTGGCGACTATTCGACCAGGGTCTACTCCCCATATGAAGAACCCGGCGCTGAAGGCCCCGCTACTGTGCCTGCCCCTACTGTGCCTGCCCCAGGCATACCCGCCGAAGAAGAAGACACGGTGGTCACTTCGGAGGCCGCCAAGGCCTACATCTACGACCTGGCTGTTGTCGCCTACGAACTGCTGGAAACCGGCATTTACCAGAGCGGCCAAGCCTGGATGTTGGACGAGAACGGTAACCCCATCCACCCGGACAACTGGGACTGGGGCGACAACTTGGACGCAGGGGAACCTGGCCCGCAGGCAGGACAGTTCATCCAATGGTGGAACGACATCCAAGGGGTTCCTGCTTGGCAGAACTTTGTTCAGACTGCTGCGTGGGATTTCTCAGGAGTCCTGGTTGACGGCGAGTCGATGCGTCAGGACTTCATCACTGTCGGTCCACCGAACAACCCGACGGGCATTTTCCAAGCAGACAAGGTCAAAGCCCTCCTTGAAGGGTCGGGGATCGACAGCCGCCATTTGGAGGGCCGGGACGGTTGGGGGCTGCTGAATCTGGCGGCTGATACCAAACTGCCGTTGCATCTCATATTTGACATTGCCGGGTCAGTTGACTGGTTGGAGACTTTCCAACCCATTGACACCAGCCGGGGCCCAAGGGGATCGGGCGGTGAGGCTGGTGCCCGCAGCAGGGAGAGGAACTTGGTTCACAGGGCGGTGAACAGGTTCAACCATGCGGTGACAAACGGTGTCGCCGGGGTGAAGAACTACATGATCGCCAAGGTGTATGCGTTGGGCACCAACGAGTTGGCTTTGAGGATGGTCGGTTTGGACAGCGGGTCTGTGGACGCACAGTTGACGGCTGAGGAAATGAACGAGATCAAATCCATCCTGGGCCCTGACTGGTATTCACGGTTGGCGGCCTCACCGGAGTCCAGTGTGAAGGACATGGTCGCTGCGTCAGCCTGGCAGGACTACGAGAACGACTGGTCGACGTTGACCGGGCCGGTCACTGTCCCGGGGGAATCCATGAGGGAAGCAGCCAGGACATTGGCTGCGTCGTGGCGGATTCGGCCTTTGAGCGACGACGAACTAAACAACCTGATCAACGATTTCGGAGAGGCTGTGAGGGCCAGCAACCTGTACCCCAATGTGTGGGGCACCGGGGAGCAGGGCGGTGTCCGTTCAGCACCGAACGAACAGGTAGCGGTGATGCGGTCCTTGCGGTCGTCGCCCGACTATCAGCGTCTGTACGGGAATATGCCTACGGGTATGGGGGAGGAGCAGTACGCAGGCCAGATGGCTTCGGCGTCTTCCGACCTGATGGGTTATGAGAGCCGTACCGCCACGGAGGCGGGCATGGAGTCTGGGGACAGGACGTTGGCGCAGCAAGTGGCTTTGACTGATCCGTCCGCCAGGGGCAGCACCTACTATCGGCGTCTGTCTGCGATGAGGAGGGCGTTCCGATGAACCTACAGGAACGGATCAGGTTCGCCAAGCAGGTCCTAACTGAACTGGGGGCACCGACCTCTCACAACAACCTGGTGATTTTGCTTACTTGGATGGCTGGGGAATCCACCCCGGACACCCCGGAGCAGGCTGATTTCAACCCGCTAAATACCACAAAACGAGGCGGGGAGCCGGGCCAGGGGCCCCGGGACCCGTACGAGGATTTCAATGATGTCGGGGTGAAGAACTACCCGGACTGGGACACTGGCGTGAACCGGACTGTTGCGACGTTGCGAGATTCGGACTTCGACCCGATAGAGCAGATACTCCTCCAGGGCTCCGCTACGTTGGAGGAGTTCAACCAGGACCCTGCGGTCCAGGGAGCGTTGACTATCTGGTCTGGCGGAGGATACACCGCTGGCCTGGTAGCCAACCCAGAGGACCACGGCATCCTCGTTGCCTTGGAGGCTGACCTGACGGCTGCTGTTCCTACCACCGGGACAAGTCCGCAGGCTTCTTTCACGACGGTCTTTGGTTCTGTGGACGACGGCCCGGTGTCTAACGATATACAACCGGGGTTCATCGTCCAGGTCACCGACCCTGATCAACACATGCCCGGGGTCGGCGTATACACCCCGGAACCGACCTTCTACTACGTCCAGCCGACCCGTTCCTCCACCGGGGAAGGGCCGTCAGTTTTCTGGCGAATAGAAGGAATGGACGCTGACCAGATCGCTGAGATTGTTGAGGGGAACGACAACTACGGAGACACCCAGGTCTGGGATCGGGCCCAATGGGACGCCATGGTCGCCCACACCTTCACGGATGGTGTCGGCACTGAGTGGCAGATGTGGCGGCCTAGTGCTGCGACTGTAAACGCTCAGGGTCTTGGATCCGACGGGTTCAGGTTCGATGCTTCCGGGCCAGATGAAGCGCCTCAACTGGTGACTGTTGAGGAGTTTGTGCAAGACCTCGTTGTCACGTTGGGGCTGATGGGGACAGCAGCATGGGGTGACGAAGGGGTCCAGGCGGTAATAGCCAGGGTTATCTCCGAACCGGTTCTCCTGGGCCAGGAGTTTCTCTTTGACCTGTTCAATGACACGGAGTTCGCTCAGAACAGAAGCGGATCGCAGGAGAAGTGGGACAAGGCCAGAGGCCAACTGGTCGACGGCAAATGGACCGGCACCAGGGGTGACTTGGTCAACACGATTTATGAGGGGTCAGAGGGTGGCCTAGTCCAGTTGTGGAAGACCTACCACAGCATGTCTGACAAACTGGGCACCCCGGACATTCGGGAAGATGAACTTTCCTTGGATGTGCAGTCCCGTCTGTACGCCAACGCTGTATCTATTGCTCAGGGGACCATGACATGGTGGCAGGCCGTCAGGAGCATCCAGGATTACGCAGCGCAGGCGGACGGGGACAACGCCTGGAAGGCACACAACCGGAAGATCCAACAGACGGTCGGCCAGTACGAGGTTGATTTAGATAACAAGGCTTGGGAGATCGAACAGTTTGAGCAACAGTGGGGGATGCACGACCCGATTGACCGTTACGCCGGGGGTCTACGCCTGGGTGTTGTGGACATGGCCAGAGAGGTTCTGTCTAACAGCCAGTCGATGGCCGACATAAAGCAGTCCATCATGGACGCAGCCAACGAACTGTACCCACACAAGCCGTCGCTGGTGCCTACCTACCTGTGGGCGGAACCGTGGGTCAACGCTTACAACAATCTGATGCCGACATCCGCCGGTCCCGCCGGTTCGGCTGGGAGTATGTATAACACGATGGTGAACCAGGCTTTGCGGGCCAACACAACCATTGAGGACTTTGAGCAGACTTTGAGGGGGACAGAAGATTGGAAAAACTCAAACAAGGGTGTCTCTGGGTACCAGAGGATGTTCGGTGTGTTGGGTGATGCGTTCGGCTTTTCCGGGCAGAGAGGGTACGGCAGGTAATGGCTGTTACGGATGATGGCCGTCTGATCTTGGGGAATGAGGCGGTGGCGGTAGAGCCCGTGTGGGAACAGCAACCAGGGGTCGGGTCGGTAGAGCCCGTGTGGGAACAGCAACCAGGGGTCGGGTGGGTGCTGACAGAACCCGGCGACTCTGGTTTGCAGCACGGAACGATGATCCCATGGAACGCCGACCCCTACCACTACACCGCCACAGGCAACCTCCGCATCATCGGGACGGAGGGTGAGGGCACGCCGTATGCGCTTGCAACCGGGACAGCGACGCAAGCGGAGCAGGACGAATACAGGGACTACTCCTTCGCCACGAACACTCCCGATGCGATGTTGGCCCAGTCCTTGTCCTCCATGGCCCGTGGTGACCGTCTGGGTATGAACCCGTGGGAGGTCCTAGCCCAGGTCATTGAGATCGCACTCACCGATTTCGGTCAAAGTCGCCTGACCGCTCCGATCACCCCGTCAGATGTGGAGAGGTGGTCTGACCGTATCGCTGCGGAGGGGACCGAATATCTCCAGTTCCAGGAAGCCAGAAGCATCCGATCCGACATCCTCCAGTGGCGGGTCGGGAGAGAAGCAGTAAAGGCCCAGTATGAGGTGACCGAAGAACAGGTCGACGCTCTGATGAGCGGCACAGGGGACATCAAACATTTCAAGAACACCGGGGATGTCATTACCTACGATCCAGGGGACGTAACCAAGGTGTCGACGGTTCTCCCGGACGGGACAGTGGTCCTGCCGCCAGACGACGCAGACCTTGATAACGCCATGGGGTTCATCTTGGAGAACTACCCGTGGGCCGAGGGCCTGGGGTTGATCGACATGATCGTGGAGGCTGTGGAAGCGGGGACTGACCCCATGGTCCTGCTGGCGAAGATCCGCAACACCCCGCAGTGGAAGGCCACCTTCCCGGCGATCAAAGACGAACAGGGCCGGATGAGGTTCAAGAACGAGAACGATTACATCACCCGTGTCCGGGATTACCAGGGGGTTCTGCGGGACGCCGGGATGTTGAACGAGGCCACGGAGAACCCGTTGGACTATGCGGCTCTCATCGAACGAGGCATCGACCACACCGAACTGGCTTCACGAATCAACGAGTACCAGACCCTTTCCGAACACAGCCTGGGGGTCCGGGCGGCGTTCCGGGTGTACGCCAACATGGAAGTTACCAACGACCAGTTGTACCAGGCGATTGTTGACCCGGAAGCGTCAGAAGCGTTGATAGAGGAATACAACCGGAATATCTTGTCGGCGGACTTCTCCTACGAAGACTTCGTGGCCCGGGCTACCGACTTCTCCCTACAGGCCTCCCTGGAAACCATCTCCAAAATGGAAATAGATGGGACGGTCCCTGTTGGGACGGTGGCCAGGATCCGTGGCTTGGACACCGACCAGGCCCAGGCGCTGGTGGAGGCTCTGTATCTAGGGGACTCAGCCGACGGTGAGGCGTTCCTGGACTTGGACGAGATAGTCCAGTCCGTCCAGTACGCCCTCATTGGCGGTGCCGCCGAGGAACAGGGTTTGGTGGCACCTTCGTTGGAGCGTGTCAAGGAGATCAGAAGTGCTGGGATAACGAGAGCGAAGGCTTTGACAGCCTATGGTCAATACGCCAACCAGGGTGACCTGATGAACTCCATGATCTCCAGGACCAACATGACTTCTGACAAGTTCACTCAACAGGACTTTGAGGAAGCACGGTTCCTGGCCAGGCCAGAGGAATCCGACCTGCTGATCAGAGGCGTCCAGGCCGAACAGTCCTTGGCCGCTCCTTCTGGCCAGTTCAGTGTGGCTGGTGGTCGTGGTGGACGGCTGGTACAGCCTGGTCGAAAGGGGCCCGGCGTCCGCTATTGACAGCGCCGTGTCAGTTATACTTAGATATACCAATCCTTCCGGGTACCCCTGGGGTCCGGGAGCGTACGAGACCAGGAGCGACATATGCCATACGACACCGATGAAGATATTTCTGAGATGTCGGGAGGCACCCTCCGACAGAAGTTGGAGGAAACGCTAGAACAGAACAAATCGCTTAGAGGCGAACTTACCGGCCTGAAAGCCCAAGAGGTTATTCAGCAGCACG
>Ga0310342_100001286_pt1 | contig 15446 bp, 13 predicted proteins | sample S15DNA20500_MG_FD_206155 | JGI IMG/M metagenome (GOLD analysis project Ga0310342, IMG submission 206155) | Marine microbial communities from station ALOHA, North Pacific Subtropical Gyre - S1503-DNA-20-500_MG | ecosystem: Environmental > Aquatic > Marine > Oceanic | place: Pacific Ocean: North... | reverse complement strand
TCTCAAGCGCGACACAGGCCTCCTCACCCCACGCAGTCATGGCTTCCACCTCGGGCAGCACCATCCGGAGAACTCGTAGTCCAGGCGCATCGGCAAGAGGATTGGTCTCCTCCCGATAGGCCCGCATGCTCTCACACAGGGCCGGCAGGGCAACCCGGTAAAGGCCTGCCATCAGTCTTTCCCTGTCCGGAGCGTTCCGGATCTCATCGAAAAAAAACTCCAGCTTTTCATGCGGCACCTTGTCCAGGCCCAGGGGAGGGTGCCGCAACTCCGCCACCCGGTCGCGAAGGAGCGAAACGTGTTCCGCCGCAAGGTAGGCGTGATAACTGTAGCCCATCTTCAACTCATAGATTGGCTCACAGGCGATGCGGGTGAGCAGCGTCTGCCAGATGCGCTGCAACGCGTAATGAAAACACTTCAAGCGGTCCACGCACTCCTGCACCCCCAGTCCGGGACCGGCCGCTCCCGCAAGGTCGGCTACCCCCGCCAGCTCCGGCAGCCCGTGCAGGGACCGGTAGTTCCCCAAGGATTGGTCACTCATCTTTCCTCCTGAATAAAATTACCCGGAATCCGGGTGGATACAACACCAGGATGTCGCTATCCCATCAGGCTCACCACGACTCAAGTCCGGGAAATCCAGTGCAACAGAGGGGAGAGACGAATTGCCCCTCCCCCTGAAGAGAATTCTTCCCCGGTGAAAGCTACTCCAGCTCCCGGATCTTCAGGTTCCGCCAAGCCACGGTAAACGGCCCGCCATTCCCCACACCGTGCACCTGCAGGCCGATAAATCCGCTCGGATGGCTCTTGTAGGCCTTCTCATGCACCAGGTCGGAGACCTGCTCGCCATTGACCCACACCTGGATGCGGGGTCCCTTGGCAAGTACCCGGTACTTGTTCCACGCTCCATCCTTGAAGTGCTTGTGCGGCTTGAGCTTGTCTTTTGGCGTCATCCATCCGTAACAGGCCTCCCCGTAAACATATCCCGCCTCCGCGCCCTTGGCACCACTGGCCTCAATCTCGACCTGCGGTCCGTTCACCCGCTCCTTCGGATCGTCGTTCTTGGTCTGGGAGCGAATCTGCACCCCTGAATTCAGGTTGTTGTGACACTTGACCTCGAAGGTGAGTTCGAAGTTGCCGTACTTCTTGTCGGTACAAAGGAAGGAATTCGGACTTCCCTTGGCAGTGGTTCCCAGAATCGTTCCATCGACAACCTCGTAGGTGGCGGTGCCGTTGCGCTGGGTGAATCCGGTCAGGTCCTTCCCATTGAAGAGGTCTTTCAACCCACTCTTCTGGTCCGCCAGAGATGGCAGGGACAGGAACAAAGGGACCAGCAGGGTGATGATAAGTTTCGATTTCATGTTGATCTGAGGCTATCGTCTTACGATTGACAGCACCGTGATATATCAGGATTCACAATCTCCAATCCCCAAATCCCGGTTCTCTCACTCCGAAAGGTCGATCCTGATCATCTCCTTGTTGTTTCTCAGGAATACCGAGCGCATGGCAAAGGCAGGATGACTCCACAGGACCTTACGCGATCCGGAGGTGCTGGTGGGGGTCAGGACATGGGCCCGGCTCACCTCACGATAGCCCCTGGGCGAAAGCTCCGCGATGATCAGGTCACCCATCTCCCCCAGAATCCAGAACTGCCGGTTGCCGGGATGGTAGACGAGAAAAGCGGTTCCATAGCGTGGCGCACGCTGCCGGCCTGCAAGCTCCGGGGCGAGACAGGGAGCACGGGTCTCCCACAGCCGTTTCCCGGAATCCATCGCCACGCCCATCAGGGCACTGCGATCAAAGTCCACGGCATAGATCATGCCATCCAGCAGGAAGGGAGTGCTGTTGACGGGATAAACCCCCTCTTTTGGACCACTTCTCCAGACGATCCTGGCGGAGGGCTTTCCATCGCTCAACTCGATCATTCCTCCGACACGATTATAACCGCTGGCAAACAGCTTGTTGCCCAGCTTGCGCGGCATCGCGATGGATGATCCGTTGGTGGGCTTGATCGGCGCGGTCCAATACACCTGTCCGGTATCGGGATTGTGCCCGCTCACACCTTCAGGGTGCCAGGTGATGAGCTGCTTGACGCCCGCATGCTCAACGATCTGGAGAGGACAATAACCGCAATGACGGGCGGTTAGTGACCGCCAGCGTTCCTCTCCGGTCTTTCGATCGAAGGCCACCACGAGGGATCCCTCGCCGCCCACCATGCAGATCACCATATCCCGGTAGACCAGCGGCGGAGAAGAGTGTCCCCACATCGGCACGCGTGCACCATAGTCCTTCCCGAAGTCTCTCTTCCACTGCAACGATCCTCCAGTCGTGAGACAGGTGAGATGTCCCATCACACCCAGGGCAAAGACCTGCCCGCCATCCACCGTCGGAGTAGCACGCGGGCCTCCGGGATAGGACACTTCATAGTTCCGTCGTTCACTGTGGGTCCAGAGCGGCTTCCCGCTCGCGGCATCATGACACCGGACCCGTTCCATGCCGGTCAGCTTCACCTGTGCACCCGCATCATTGATGATCTCCCCTTCCTCGACCACCAGGTCCATCACATAGACCCGCCCCTTCGCCACCGCCGGACCGGAATACCCATGCGCCACCGGTGTACGCCAGAGGACTTTCGGCCCCTCCTCCGGCAACCGCTCGAGAATTCCCTCCTCCTGCCAGGTCCCATCCCGGTTTTCACCCAGCCACTGCGGCCAGTCACCAGCCCAGGCCATGCCGAACCCCGTCACAGTCAGGGCAAGCGAAGAAAACAGACGATTCATGTCGTAAGAAACCGGGCCGCAAGGCACCCTTCTTGTCAACCCTGTCAGCGCAAAACACAAGCGTCATGAATTGCCGTTCCCTTCCTCTTCTTGTCGCCCTCACCCTTGCCCTTCCCTCCTTCGCGGATCCCGGTCAGAAGCCGAACTTCATCCTGTGCATGGCCGACGACCTCGGCTGGGGAGACACCGGTTTCAATGGCCACCCGAAGATTGTAACGCCGCACCTCGATGCCATGGCCGGATCCGGCGTAACGCTCTCCCGCTATTACGCGGGGGCCCCGGTCTGTTCCCCCACCCGCGGGAGCTGTCTCACCGGACGCAATCCCTTCCGCTACGGCATTCCCACCGCCAACACCGGCCATCTCAGGAAGGAAGAAATCAGCCTTGCGGAACTCCTGTCGGGGGAAGGCTATGCCACCGGTCACTTTGGAAAGTGGCACCTCGGCACCCTCAGCCCCGGGTTCAGCGGCAAGGGAACAGGACGCAACCCGAAAAAGAATTTCATGACTCCCGGCATGGCAGGATTTGGCGAGTGGTTCACCAGCGAATTCTCAATCGCCACCTACGACCCCTACGATCCAAAGAATGCCCATTGCGCCGCCGCGCGAAAGGGTGACCTGCGGGCCCTCTTCTGGCACAACGGCAAGCCACTCGCAAAGCCGCTCTCCGGCTGCACCTCCAAGATGGTGATGGACAAGGCGCTTCCATTTATCGCCCAGGCCGTCCGTGAGAAAAAACCGTTCTTCGCGGTGATCTGGTTCCATGCCCCGCATCTCCCGGTGGTGGGGCATCCAGAATACATGAAGGCACACTACGGTGGTCTGCCCGACAACGAGCAGCACTATTTCAGTTGCATCACCGCCCTTGACGCCCAGATGGGCAGACTCCGCGCGCACTTACGCACCCTGAAGATCGAGCAGAACACCATGCTCTGCTTCGCCAGTGACAACGGCCCGGAAGGCAACCCGGGACCGCGGGCACATTCACAGGGCACGGCCGGCAAGTTCCGCGGACGCAAGCGCAGTCTCTACGAAGGTGGGGTGCGCGTTCCGGCGGTGGTCGAGTGGCCCGGCACCCTCCAGCCCCGCAAGGTCGCCACTCCCTGTGTGAGCAGCGATTACTTCCCCACCATCTCCGCCCTCCTGGGTCTACCCCTCGCCAAGCGCCCCTATGACGGCATCGACCTGTTACCGATCCTCCGGGGAACGCAGCAGAAACGCGGGAACGCCATCGGCTTCCGCTTCGGCAGGGACCGCACCCTGGTGAACGACCGCCACAAGCTCGTCCACAACAACGGCGGCCTGAAACGCCACCGATCGGACAACGGCAAGGTGCCCGTGGCCGAGTTCGAGCTCTATGACCTCCTCACGGATCCCTCCGAGACCAGAAACATTGCTGACCGCAACCCTGAAGTGGCAGCAAGGATGAAACGCGAGCTCGCCGCCTTCGTGAAGTCCTGCGAGGCCAGCGCGAACGGGGAGGACTATCGATAGCAGGAATCGGAATAAACCCGTGGATCGTGCCCTGCAATGCGAGGGTTCACCGCAAACCGGCTCGTCCCGGGAAAAGAACTCCACACCGGACTGGGTCTCTCCAGGGGAAAATCCCGAAGATTCTTCGTGCTCTCTCGCTTCGCGGAGGGTAAACCGCCCGCGCTTCCGGCCACCCCGGAGCGGATTCCACCAATTCCAGACCAATGGCAGTCGTCGCGACCAAACTGAACAAGGGACAGTGCATCAGGTACGAAGGGGACATGGGGGTGGTGCTTCACATCGAACACCGCACCCCCGGCAAGGGCAACGCCCTCATTGCCGCCACCATCCGCTCCTTCAATTCCGGCAACAAGAAGACCATCCGCTTCTCGTCCTCCCAAAAGGTCGATATCGTGGAAACCCAGCGCCAGAAGCTGGAGTACTCCTATTCCGATCCCGCCGGCACCCACTTCATGAACCTCGAATCCTACGAGACCATCACCCTCGATGAGAGCCTCGTTGAGGACTGCAGGGTCTTCCTGAAGGAAGGCCAGGAAGTGGAGATCCTCTTCATTGAAGGCAACGCGGTAACCGTCAGTCTTCCCTCCGTGGTGGAGCTGAAGGTCACTGAATCCTCCGAGGGTATCAAGGGCGACACCGCCAACAACCCCACCAAGTCTGCCACTCTTGAAACAGGGGTGACGGTGCAGGTTCCTCTCTTCGTCAAACCGGATGACGTCCTGAAGATCAACACCGAGGACGGCAGCTATGTCGGCAGGGCCTGAGGTCTGCCTTATCCGGATCCCGCCACTATCCTGCCAGGCCTCTCCCCTTCCTCATTCAGGGCTTCACAACCCGGAGGCGGGTAAAACTCCGGTCTCCCGAGAGAGTAAGCACTATGGGCCATATTTCCCCGGCGGGCACCGGGTTCTCGAATCCCCAGATTTGAAAGGGATCGAGCAGCATCCACTCCTCCAGGTCGTAACTCCCCTCCACGATGATGGGCGCCCGGGTGCCATCCGGGCCCGGATCGATGAAGAGATCCACCTGGCCGGGGAAGAACAGGTCGGGAATGAAGAGCTCGGGGCGATCGTTCGCGCTGTAACCAAGCGCCCAGAGCAATCCGTTGGGAATTCCGTCACCATCGTGGTCCCCTTCAAACGGAGCCTCCGAAATTCCATTCATCTCCGTCCACCCCAGGTAGGGGTCGAGCGGAACTTCGATGGATCCTTCCATCTGGATCGTCGCTTCCACCAGCACCTCAACTCCCTCCTGGAGAGGGTTGCTGAAATCCAGGGGCAGCACCACCAGGATATCGTAGGTCACGATGTTTCCCTCTGTCGCCGTCCGCGTGATTGCGACCGTCCCGGTCCCGGAACCTGCCCCGGAGACGGGGTTCTGCGAGAAGTTCTCATCCACCGCTCCAGCGATCGACGTCCCGCTAATGGTTCCCTGGTTGAGGGTAACCTGATGCTGGGCGCCGTCGAACTGACCAGTTGCGGGATCAACCAGTCCTTCCGAAGAGGTCATGAGGGTGGCCTCGATGCCACTGAGCGATACATCAGCGATCAACCCCCCGAGCAGGGAAAAGTCCATGTCGGTCGCCGTCACGTCCCCCGATGTCAGGGTGAACTGCGAGACCTGGTCCGTCGCAGGGTCGATCGCGAGGGTGGCCTCCACCGTTCCGCTGAGAGTGCTGTCTTGCTGGTCCTCAATGCCAACGGCGGAAAGAGTCACCTTCAGGATGTTGACGCCGGGAGCATCCGAGAGAGTCAACACCGTGCTGCCGCGCACCTGCGCAGTTGCGCCGCCGGTGAGCATCAGGGAGAGCACAAGGGTGAGCGGGAGACCGGAAATCAGAGAGTGAGCCGTCATGGGGATAGGAGCAGGATTTCTCCCCACTCCTACCCCCCCGGGCACTCGCGTCAACAAAATCGGACTGAATGTCCCCTCCTTCTTCCTCGCGAATCGCCCAAATTCGGAACTTTTTTTGCGCCTGGTGCTCAGTTCCCCGAAAACAGGGGATTCCCGCCTACTTAAAAAATGGTGGAACCTCCGCCACCCGTGTCCCCGCGATCATTTCCTCCATATAGTCCGCGAGTCGGTCCACGATTCTTTCGATGATGGCTCCCCTCCCTCGCCATCTCTCCTCACCGAGAGGAGAATAACCTAACCGCCTGGCCGCGGCAGGAATTTGCCCCCACAACCCCTTGCACCTCCCCTCAAGCGATCTCCACATCCCGGAGTTCCCCGGATACCCACTTTAAACTCCACCAAAACTCTTTAACTTTTCCGAAATATCAACTATCTCACTCCCTGCGTGGCAAGAGGTCGAAAACAGCTTCATCTTCGGCGGACGGGCGAGAATCGCCGTGTCCGGCGTCCCACCCTGCGCGAGGCCCTGCGCGAAGCCGATCGGCGGGCCCGTCAACGTGCGAACCAGCGTTCGTGGCGCCGCCGGGGGCTCACCTCCGTGCAATCAGCAATCGCGGATTCCCATTATGCCCAAGAGCAACTGAGCTGGTCCACCCGCTCCCTCCGCATCCTGGCTGGCCTTTCCCTCTTCCCCCTCTGTTTCGTCACCACCATCACCCTCTTCAACCCCCACCTCCACGCCCTGGGTGATGCCGGCAACAGCCTCTCCTTCTGGCAGCAGTTCTGGCGCACCAACGCCTTCCTCTATTTTTCGGTCGGCTTCATCCTCAACGTAGGCTGGTTCTTGACCCGGCTCTTTCAACCGGCCTTTCTCTACTTTTACGTCCTGGGACACGAACTTACCCACGTCATCTTCGTTTACGCCTGCCTCGGACGTGTGAGCGGCTTCCGTGTCAGCCTGGACGGAGGACACATCGTCACCAACAAGTCCAATATTCTCATCGCACTCTCACCCTACTTCATTCCCTTCTGGTCCGTGGTGATCTTCATCCTCATGTCCATTATCGGCCTCATCGGGTCCCTCCCCCATCACGAGAAAATCCTGTTCGCCATGATGGGCGCCACCTGGAGCTTCCACCTGCTCTGGACCCTCTGGATCATCCCGCGCGATCAACCAGACCTGAAGGAAAACGGCACTTTCTTCTCTCTCTCCCTCATTTACCTCTCCAATGTGCTCCTGCTCTCCGCCCTCCTGTGCCTGGCCTCGCCCGAACTGACCTGGCGCCACTTCGTCTACAATTGGGCCAACAATTTCATGGATACGGTCACTTCAGTCAGCGGCACCCTTGATTGATCCTGCCCGGGACACGATAGTGGCACCCTTGAACCGCACTCTCCTCTTCGTGATGCTGCTCGCCTCCCTGCCACTGGAGGCGGGGCAATCGCGCGTCTGGCACTACACGGACGGGCGTACATTCACGGCCGAGTACCAGTGGTCGAGTCCGGACACACTCTACCTCAGGGGCAAGAAGGGCCGCGAATTCGAGGTGCCTCTTGGTGCCCTCTCCAACGCCGATCTCGAGTATGTGAGAGGTCTGCTGTCCAGGGACACCTCAAGGGGGATCGTCTACCACACCCCGCTCACCTGGGAGGAATTCCGCTCCAAGAAGCTCACCACCTCCAAGGCCCAGGAGCGCGGCTACTACCCGGTCGATTCCCTGTCCACCAGTGAAGGATCACTGCGCCTGCAGTTCCGCCGCTTCGGACCGACTCCAAAGGTTGCCGCGAACCAGCAGGTCGTCCTTCGCCTGATCACCGCCCCGCATGGCGGAACGCGAAGTACGATCCGTGTCAGCTACGGCGGAAAGATGATCGGTGCCGTCAGGGGGGCCCCCTCCGGAGGAACATTCGACATTCCGCTTCCCCCCACCGTGTTGCAGGGATCCGAGACCATCGTCTTCGATCTGAGCGGCGGAAGCGACACCGTCCTGATCCGCACCACCAGGTCGGGGGCGGGGCCACGTCTGCTCGTCATTCACTCCGAACAAAAGCGCCAATGACGGGCTCAATTTCTTGACACCTCCGGGAGATCGCGCATTCTCCCCGCCCGCCTCACGCGGCTGATTCCCATGAAAGCGGATCTCCACCCCAAATACCACCCGGTCATCTTCCAGGACATGAGCACCGGGAAGCAGTACGTCACGCAGTCGACCGCCAAATCGGATCGCATCGAAAAGATCGATGAGGTGGACCACTACGTGATCTCGATAGGTGTCACCGCCGACTCCCACCCGTTCTTCACGGGACAGAAGCAGTTCGTCGACACCGAGGGGCGCATCGACAAGTTCCAGAAGCGCTTCGGTGCCGTGCGCCGTGCCAAGAAGCCCAAGATCGAGGAAAAAGGTTAGGAACGCATCCCGGCTTCCTACCCTGCCGCCCGTCAGAGGGCAGGCATTCATCCGGATTCTCCCGGCTCCCGGACGCGAAGAATTCCCAAGAAAAACGCCCCGGGGAAAACCCCGGAGCGTGTAAAGCGGTTTACGGAAGCAATCGAGCAATCGCTTACTCGCTCTTCTCTTCCTCTTCGGAGGGTGTCTCGGGTTCCGCACTCGGGCTCCACTCTTCCTCTTCGGGGCCAGTGGCGGCCGCGGCGAGGTTGAAGGCCTGCTCCAAGCCCACCAGGTCGCTGGAGGGACGCAGCGTCTCGAAGCTCCGGGACTCCTTCCGGAGTTGCTCCTCGCTGTATTCCACCGCCTTGATGGAAAGGCCGATGCGGCGCTCGATCTTGTCGACCTTGATCACGCGGGCCTCCACTTCGTCAGCCACCTTGAGGATATCCTTCACGCGCTCGACGTGCTCCTCACTCAGCTGGGAGATATGAATCAGGCCGTCGATGTCGCCGTCAAGGCTGACAAAGGCCCCGAAGCTCGCGATCTTGGCCACCGACCCCTTGACGATATCGCCCACCTTGAACTTGGTATCGATGTCGGCCCACGGGTCGGTATCGAGTTGCTTGATCCCCAGCGAAACCCGCTGGTTCTCCTTGTCGATGGTGAGCACGATGGCCTCGACCTCCTCGTTCTTCTTGAGGATTTCGCTCGGGTGATTGATCTTGCGGGTCCAGCTGAGATCGGAGACGTGGATCATGCCGTCGATGCCTTCCTCCAGTCCCACGAAAGCGCCGTAGGCCGTGAGGTTGCGCACCACGCCGTCGATCTTCGTTCCCACCGGGTAGCGTGCTTCGATCTCGTCCCACGGATTGGGCTCCAGTTGACGCACCCCGAGGGAAATCTTCTGCTCCTCGATGCTGATTCCCAGCACCACCGCTTCGATTTCCTTGTCCAGTTCCAGGACATCGCTGGGGCGCGTGATCCGCTTGACCCAGGAGAGTTCGGAGACGTGCACAAGGCCTTCCACCCCGCGCTCCAGTTCCACGAAAGCCCCGTAGGGCAGCAGCTTGGTGATCCGCCCCTTTACATTGGAACCAATCGGGAACTTGCCCTCGATGTCCTCCCACGGGTTGTCGGTCATCTGCTTGAGACCAAGGGAGACGCGCTCCTTCTCGCGGTCCACGTCGAGGATCTGCACCTCGACCTCCTGGCTGATGCGCAGCATCTCGCTGGGATGATTGATGCGACCCCAGCTCATGTCCGTGATGTGCAGGAGGCCGTCCATGCCCTCGAGGTCGATAAAGGCACCGAAGTCGGTCAGGTTCTTCACCTGTCCGCTCACCTTGTCGCCGACCTTGACGGTCTGCAGGAAGAGCTGGCGACGCTCGGAACGCTCGGCCTCGATCACCTCGCGGCGGCTCAACACGATGTTCTGCCGCTCGTCGTTGACCTTGACGATCTTGAACTCGTAGATGTTGCCCAGAAATTCGTTGAGATCCTTGGGCGGGATGATGTCGACCTGGGAACCGGGGAGGAAGGCCTCCACCCCGACGTTCACCATCAGGCCACCTTTCACCACCCTCTTGACCTTGCCCTTCACCAGGCCGCCGTCTTCAAACACCTTGACGATCTTGTCCCAGTTCTGCTTGTGGGCGGCCTTTTCCTTCGAGAGGACAACCATGCCCTCATCGTTCTCGAGGCGCTCCAGGAGGACTTCCACTTCGTCCCCTTCCTCAATCTCATCGTCCTCGAACTCAGAGGTGGGTATGACGCCCTCCGACTTGTACCCGATATCGACAATCACGACCTGGGGACGGATGTCGAGGACTGTTCCATTCACAATGGAACCCTCTCTGAACTCGCGAAACTTCGAATCGATCAATGCCTCAAGCTCGGCATTGACCGGCGCGTCCGCGACGGCTTCGTTACTCATTTTCTGTAGTTAAGGTTGGTTGTTGGTTTGTTTGCCTTCCGACAATTGCCCCTCTTCCGCGACGACAACGGGGCTCCAACATCGCCGCAACCAATTCTGGCCTCCGGCCCGAACGGGCCGTGAACCTAGGGATCAACCCCTGAAAATCAAGGGAAATGTCGGAAATGAACAGGGTGGGTGCAGGGGCGGAATACGACCGCTTCTTCCGTATACCCGCGCCCCACCGGCGACCTCTCTGCCCCGGCAACCCCGCTTGACACCGCCCCTCAATTCCCTACCTTCCGCCCTCGCCGTTCTCGGCATGCGCGCCCGTAGCTCAATTGGATAGAGCGCTTGACTACGGATCAGGAGGTTAGGGGTTCGACTCCTCTCGGGCGCGCCATTTTAAACTCCTTATTTTAAGGGAGTTAAGGGCCATGCCGAACTGCCTTGCGATTTCTTGATTAGTCCCCCAGATGCACGGAAATGCAGGTTTTTGAAAGATCTATTGCATGGTCTGTTGCACGGAAAAATGTGGCCCCGACTGTTCCCCGTCCCTGAAACCAATTAGCAGACGAAGTCGCCCACCGCTCCAATCTCGCCGGTCATGGATCAAAGCCCCACCTAAATCCATGCTTCGCCATCCGATTTATTGAAGGACACAGGAGGCTCTCAAGGATGGCCTCTTTACGGAGTGGCACGAGAACGGCCAGAAGGCGGCCGAAGGAACCTACAAAGACAACAAACTGGATGGAGTCCTGATGGGGTGGCACGAGAACGGGCAGAAGTCGGGGGAATCCGTCTGGAAAGACGGCAAACGGGGTTCTGCCACATACTGGAACAGCAAGGGCGAAGAGGTTGAGACGTGGGAAGAGTCCGAGAAGTAGCACGCGAAACCCCCGGAGCGCGGCGGGAGAAATCAATGACGCCATTGCCACCCCCGCCTCGACTGTGCTACGAATCGCGGAGCTATGAAAAGACTCGTTCTGCTGTTCGCCGCGCTCCTGGTCGCGGCCTGTGGAGAGAAGTCTCTGAGCGATGCTGACATCGAGCGAGCGCTGAAGAAAGCAATCGAGGTCGATCATCTTCAGCAGCGAGGAGGAGCATACTACGAAGCCAATAAACAGGATCCGTACAATGGCTGGGTCAAATATATGCACTTCGATTCCAAGCAGGCAGAATTCCTTGCTCAGGTAAAAGACGGCAAGAAGAACGGAATCTACATCGAATGGTGGCCAAGTGGATGGAAGAGAAAGCAGGAATCCTACCGAGATGGATCAGGAGGTTAGGGGTTCGACTCCTCTCGGGCGCGCCACTTTTTCACCCCTTCACGGGCCTGGGCAGACAGCTCTTTTCCCGCATTTCTGGTCGATCCCATCCCTCGGGCCTGGTAGTTCCCTCGCTCGCCTGGAATTCCACCCATGGTTTTTTTCATCGGATGGGGAAATCCAGTTTGCCCAAGTGTCCGGAATTCCTATCATTCGGCCTTCACATGAGCCGCGTTCCCATTGCTCTGGTCGCCGTGCTTTGCTCTGCCCTCGGAGGCATCGCAGTCGCGGAGGAGATCAAGTCCCCACCCACGATGATCGACATCGAGAAGGGCCGCCAGTTCTGGTCCTTCCAGCCCCTCAGGGTCGTCAAGCCCCCCAACGTGAAGAATGAGTCCTGGATGCGCACCAAAATTGATCGCTTCATTCTCGCTCCACTCGAAAAACGAGAGTTGTCCCCGAACCCTGAGGCCTCTCGACGCACCCTCTTTCGTCGGGCGATGTTTGGCCTATGGGGACTCCCCCCGAAACCGGGCGAGATCGAAGCCTATCTCAGCGACGATTCGCCCGAGACCTATGAGAATCTCATCGACCGACTCCTGGCCAACCCTCACTACGGAGAACGATGGGCACGCCACTGGCTCGATCTTGCTCGCTTCGCCGAGAGCAACGGCTACGCCTTCGATCAGGATCGAGGCGACGCCTATCACTACCGCGACTTTGTGATCAGGGCGTTGAATGAGGACATGCCCTACGACCGCTTCGTGAAATTGCAGATCGCGGGCGATCAGATGGAACCGGCCAACTCTATGGCCCAGGCCGCCACCGGATTCCTCGCCGCCGGCCCATTTACGTCCCAGCAGACACAGAAAGAGCGAGAACGCAGTCGCTACGAACAACTGGACGACATCGTTCACACCCTTGGAACGACCATGCTCGGCCTGACGATCGGCTGCGCTCGCTGTCACGACCACAAATATGATCCTGTTCCAATCAAGGACTACTACCGCCTCGTCTCCTGCTTCGCCGAAACCGGTTTCCAGAACCACGCCCATGATCCTGATCCTCAGAAAACAAAGGCCGCCAAGGAGAACTTCGATGCTGCCCACAAGCCCTTCGTAGACGCCCGATCCAAATTCGAAGAGAAGGTGCTGCCCACCCGGCTGAACGAGTGGATCGCTAAACAAGCAAAACCAGAATCCCCCGAGACGCTCAGCCCGTGGCATCATATCGGCCCCTTCGGAGCCGCCGACTTCAAGAAGGCCTACGCGGAGGACTTCCCGCCGGAGAAGGAAATCGATCTTGCCAAAACCTATGGCGAAAACAAATGGATCGTCAAACCGGAGTGGCACGATGGAAAAATCCATAACACGCTCAAGGGTTCCAACAGCGCTAACTATCTGTTTCGCACGATCGATGTCCCGGATGCGCGGCCGCTTCCCATTTCCCTGGGCCGGGACGACGCCATCAAGGTCTGGCTCAATGGCAAGTCGGTGCTGGCCAGGGAAGTCCAGGGTGGAGTTGCCAAGGACCAGGACAAAATCACCGTTCAGCTCAAGGCCGGATCCAACCAACTACTGGTGAAGATCGTCAATGGCGGCGGCGCTTCCGGTTTCTACTTCAGCACCACCCCCGAAATCCCCAAAAACATCCACGACATTCTTGCGCTGGCCCCGGACAAGCGAAACGAGAAGCAGAAGCAGGAACTCCTTAAGTGGTTCGCCCCGCGTGATCCGGACTGGAGCAAGTTGAACCAGGCCATCCAGGAACATTCCAAGAACGCTCCCAAGCCAACCCTCGTTAACATCTATGCTGCCCGCAAGGGGGGAGCGACTTACAACTTCGGGACTGATACCCGGAAGGTCTATTTTCTCGATCGCGGCAACTCCAACGCCAAACAAGGGCTCGCCACTCCGGCCTTTCTGCGGGTCCTGCAGGCAGCCGACACAGACGAAGTACGCTGGCTCACTGCCTCCGAAAACCGAGCCCCCCGCGTCGCTCTGGCCCACTGGATCACCGACGAGCAGCAGGGCGCTGGCCACCTCCTCGCCCGCGTGATCGTCAACCGTCTCTGGCAGCACCACCTGGGACACGGCATCGTGACAACCCCCAGCGACTTTGGAACGCAGGGCGCCGCCCCCACCCATCCGGAGTTGCTGGACTACCTCGCCGCAGAACTCATCCAGCATCGCTGGCAGCTCAAACCGATCCATAAGATGATCATGATGAGCGCTGTTTACCGCCAGCAGGGCGGCACCAACGAACTTGCCCACGAGGTCGACCCGGAAAACAGGCTCTGGTGGCGCCGCGGGGCCATCCGCCTCGAAGCAGAAGTGATTCGCGACTCGCTCCTCGCCGTCAGTGGAACCCTCGACAAACGCATGTTCGACAAGGGCACGGTGGACCAGCGCCATGCGCGACGCAGCATCTATCTCACCGTGAAGCGCAGCAACCTGGTTCCCATCCTGCAACTCTTTGACGCCCCTGACGCCATGCAGAGCATCGGCAAACGCATCGCCACCACTGTTCCGCCGCAGGCCCTGGCCATGATGAACTCCCCTTACGTGCGGGAGCTGGCCGAGAAGTTTGCCCAGCGCATCCGTCCCGACGACAAGGTCACGATCGATGAGGTGGTCCGGAGAGCCTACGCCCATGCCCTCGCCCGCCCCCCGGGTCCCGAGGAGGGGCAGCAGATGATCACCTTCATTCAGGGACAGGCCAAATCCTACGGAAGCGACGCGAAGGCCATGAACCTGGCGGTCGCAGACTTCTGCCAAACCCTGATGTGCCTGAACGAATTCATCTTTGTAGACTGATATGAGCGATTTACGTTTCTACAATTCCCGCCGCGCCTTTCTCCAGAAGGCCGGGCTGGGCTGTGGCTCCCTGGCCTTGACCAAACTTCTCACCGAGGAAGGCCTGCTGGCACAAACCGCGCCCCGAGCCGACTCCTCCACGCAGGTCCCCGGACCGCACTTCGCCCCCAGGGCCAAGTCGGTGATCTGGCTTTTCATGCCGGGCAGCCCATCCCAGGTCGACACCTTCGACTACAAGCCGGAGCTCCAGAAACGAAACGGGGAAAAGCTTGAAGGTGCCGATCCCAAGACCGGCTTCTTCACCACCAATGGAAAAATCCTGGGCTCGCCTTTCTCCTGGAAACAATACGGCGAATCCGGCACCTGGGTCTCCGAGATCTTTCCCAACATCTCGAAGCATGTGGACGACATGGCTTTCCTCTACTCCTGCTTCTCGCAGTCGAACAATCACACCCCCGCCATGCTGGAAATGAACTCCGGAATGTTTTTGCAGGGACGGCCCTGCATGGGATCCTGGGTGACTTACGGCCTCGGCAGCGAAAACCAGAATCTCCCCGGCTTCGTGGTTCTGCACGGTGCCATGCCGCGCGGCGGCAAGCCCATCTGGGCACCCGGGTTCCTTCCAAAAAAGTTTCAGCCCACCGCCATTAATGGGAACAATCCCATCGGCAACCTCGCGCGCCGTAAGAACATGACGGCCCAACATCAGCAGGCCCAGCTCGATATCCTGAGAGCGATGAACCGTGCCCACGGGGAACCACGCACTCTCGAAAGGGATCTCGCCGCCCGTATTGAGTCATTCGAGCTCGCCTACCGGATGCAGACTGCCGCTCCCGAGGCCATGGACGTTGATCAGGAGTCAAAGGCGACTCACCAAGCTTACGGAGTTGACCAGAAGGAAACCCAACTCGTCGGCCGGCAGTGCCTAATGGCCCG
>Ga0310342_100001285_pt1 | contig 15450 bp, 13 predicted proteins | sample S15DNA20500_MG_FD_206155 | JGI IMG/M metagenome (GOLD analysis project Ga0310342, IMG submission 206155) | Marine microbial communities from station ALOHA, North Pacific Subtropical Gyre - S1503-DNA-20-500_MG | ecosystem: Environmental > Aquatic > Marine > Oceanic | place: Pacific Ocean: North... | reverse complement strand
CGGCGACCAGGTTCTCATACAGCACCTCGCTGAAGAAGGGAGTGAAGGGCGCGATCAGCCTCGAGACCGTCACCAGGCACTCATACAGCGTCCAGAAGGCGTCGAGCTTGTCGGTGGTCATCCCCGAGCCCCAGAAGCGCGCCCGGCTCCTGCGGACGTACCAATTCGAGAGATTGTCGACAAAGGCGAAGAGCGCCCGGCTGGTGTCCAGCAGGTCGTAATTGTCCATCGAGACGGTCACGCGACGCGTGGTGAGTTGCAATTCCGACAGGATCCAGCGGTCCATGAGGCCGCGTGAGCCGACAGCCCTGTAGCCGTCGCCGCCCGCGAGCGTCGCTCCATCGACGTTCAGGGCCCCGGCGTTGCCCCGGGTCGGATCGAACTCATCGATATTGGCGTAGATGTTGAAGAAGCTGTAGACATTCTGCAGGCGGATCAGGAAGTCCTTCTTCGCCTCCGCCACCCGGTCGAGCCCGTAGCGGGCGTTCGTCCACGGGTGCCCCTGGCTCAGGAAGTACCAGCGGATGGCATCGGCTCCATGGGTGTCGAAAGCCTCCTTCGGAGATGTGTAATTTCCCAGGCGCTTGGACTCCTTGACGCCATCCTTGTCGCAGACGTGTCCCAGCACGACGCAGTTGCGGTAGGGATGCGGAGCCTCGCGATCGCCGTGGAGCATGGTGCTCTCGGCCAGCAGGGAGTAGAACCAGCCACGGGTCTGGTCGATCGCCTCGGAGATGAAATCAGCCGGGAAGGCGGCGGAGAAATTCTCCTCGGAGCCTTCCACGTGCGGATAGCCCCATTGCGCGAACGGCATGGCGCCGGAGTCGTACCAGCAGTCGATGACCTCGGTGACCCGGCGCATGCGCCCGGCGGGATCCTCGGGCGACTCGTAGGTGATCTCATCGATATACGGCTTGTGCACCTGCAGGTGCCCGGAGATGCCGGGATCCTCCTCGATGGCCTTCTCCCAGGCCTCGGTCCCCTCGAGCCCTGGCTTGTCGAGCAATTCCGCGTAGGAGCCAATCGCCTCGGTATGGCCCGTCCTGTCGCAGCGCCAGACCGGCAGCGGCGTCCCCCAGAAGCGCTCGCGCGAAAGCGCCCAGTCGACGTTGCCCTCGAGAAATTTCCCGAAGCGTCCGTCACGGATATGCTCCGGGTACCAGCTCACCCCGGAGTTGTTCTTGAGCAGCTCATCCTTGAACCGGCTCGTGCCGATGAACCAGGCCGGCCGGGCCAGCTGGATGAGCGGGTCATCCTTCGCCCGCGGGCAGTAGGGATACTCGTGGCGGTAGGACTCGCGGCGGAAGAGGCCGCCGTTTTCCTTCAGCAGGGCGATGATCTCGCGGTCGGCATCCTTGCAGAACCTGCCGGCGAGCTCTCCCGTTTCCGGGCTCATGCGGCCCTGCTCATCGACGAGCTGCAGGTAGCCGAGGCCCTCTTCGCGCGCGATGCGGTAATCATCCTCGCCGAAGGCCGGGGCGATATGGACGATCCCGGTACCGCTGCCATGCTCCTGGGAGGCGTCGATCACGACGAAATCAGCCGCGATGATCTCAAAGGCCTTGCCTCCCTCGGGCTCCTTGAAATCAAGCAGCTGGAGGTAGCGTCGCCCGACGAGATCCGAACCCGGGAAAGGATCGGAAAACACCGGCTCGGGCGCGGCGGCTTCCTCCTCTTCGCCCTTCTTCTTCGCCGGCGGCGCGAAGAGCTTCTCCGCGAGATCGGCGGCGACGACCAGCCGCTCGCCGGAGCCGTCCTCCCGCGGCACGCTCACCTCGACGTACTGGCTCGCGGCGGATACGGCAAGGGCGACGTTCGAAGGCAGCGTCCAGGGGGTGGTGGTCCAGGCCAGGTAGCTGAGGTCCTTGTCCTCGGCGTCTCGAAATCGCACGAAGACGCTCGGGTCCTCGACGTCGCGGTAGCCCTCGCCGACCTCGGCGGCCGACAGCGCGGTCCCGCCCTGGGGCCACCACCACACGACCTTGCGGTCCTCGTAGAGCAGCCCCTTGTCGAAGAGCTCCTTGAGCGACCACCAGACGCTCTCGACGTAGCTCTTGTGGAAGGTCACGTAGGCCTCGGAGAGATCGACCCAGAAGCCGATGCGCTCGGTCAGCTCCTCCCACTCCTTCGTATAGACGAAGACCGAGTCGACGCATTTGCGGATGAACTTCTCGACCCCGTACTCGAGGATGCCCTCCTTGCCGGAGATCTCGAGTGCCTTCTCGACCTCGATCTCCACCGGCAGGCCGTGGGTGTCCCAGCCCGCCTTGCGCGGCACCCGGAAACCGCGCATGGTCTTGTAGCGCGGGAAGACGTCCTTGATGACCCTCGTCAGCACGTGGCCGTTGTGCGGCAGGCCGTTGGCTGTCGGCGGACCCTCGTAAAAAACGAAGGTCGGTGAACCGGCGCGCCGCTCGAGGCTCTTTGCGAAGATTCCCCGCTCCTTCCAGGAGGAGACGATACGCGCCTCCTCGGCGGGAAAGTCATAACGTTCGGGTACGGCTTTGAAGACTGACATACTGACTGATAGGCTATAAAGACCTTGTCTTCGAATAAGGGTTGAGAGTATATCGACCTCTCCGGATTTCGTGGAGAAAGAATCAGGATTTAAGGATTAACCGCCAAGGGAAAAAACACTCATGACGACCCGTCGCAACCCGCCCGCCGAAAACCTCATCGAGAGAGCCGCCTGGAAACCACTGTCCGGGCTGCTCCTGGCCGCCCTGCTGCCGATCTTGTGTGGCGGCTGCATCGTCATTCCGCTCACCGGCCTGATGACCGGCACGGACTACTCGGAGCAGGTCATCGAGAAGGGCGAGGGATTCTTTGCCGGCAAGATCGCCGTCATCGAGCTCAACGGCGTGCTCAGCTCAGAGGCCGGCGGCCTCTTCTTCACCCGTTCCGACAATAGCGTCTCGGCGCTCAAGGCCCAGCTTGACCTGGCCGCCGAGGACAGCAACGTCAAGGGAGTGCTGCTGAAGATCTCGAGCCCGGGAGGCGAGGTCACCGCCTGCGACAACCTCTACCACGAGCTGAACAGGTACCGCGCCTCGACCGGCAGGCCGGTCGTCGCCTACATCGACACCATGGGCGCCTCGGGCGGCCTCTACGCGGCGATGGGCGCAGATACCGTCATCAGCCATCCCACCGCCATCGTCGGAAGCATCGGCGTCATCATGCAGAGCCTGGACCTGAGCCGGGCGATCGCCGCCTTCGGGGTCGAGATCGATCCCATCAAGAGCGGCAAGATGAAGGACATCAACACCCCCTGGCGATCGATGACGAAGGCTGAACGCCTGGTCCTCCAGAAGCTGGTTGACGACATGTACCAGCGCTTCGTCACCGTCGTCGACTCCGGGCGTAAAAAACTCGACCGGGCGAAGATCCTGGAGCTTGCCGATGGCCGGGTCTTCTCAGGCATCGAGGCCGCCAGGGTCGGCCTCGTCGATCGCACCGGCTACATCGAGGACGCCGTCGATGAGCTGAGCTCCCGCATCGGTGATTCTCCCGGCAAGCTGACCCTCATCCGCTATACGCGAGCGGCCACCAGCGGGGCCAATATCTACACCCGGGGCAACACCCCCCCGGCGGGGGAAAACAGCATCACCCTGCGATTCGACGGCCTGCACAGCACGCCGGGACTCTACTATCTATGGCGGCCCGGGCTCTGAAGATCGCGGCTCAATCCGGGGCAGGCTTCTCATCGACGACAGGGACTCCCATGCCGGCCCCCGGCCCGCCACCGAGGGGGACCCGCCAGATCCTCGGCACCGACTCCGAGACCGTCTTGCGCAGCTCCCGGGCGACCCGGTCGGCGATACTCGCCACCGATTCCGGCGGACAGCAGAGGTAGCTGATGGAGGAACTGACGACGGACCCCTCGGGCACACCCTCTCCGTCCTCCCGCCAGAGACAGCGGGCGGCCTCACGGGAGATGTGCAGGATCACGTAGCGGGAGCGGACGCCCGCCGAGCGCGGAATGCTCATCCCCAGCCTGGCGCCCCAGGCCAGCGCCTCCGGGGTCTCATCGTTGTACACCCGGATATGGCGACGCGCCAATTCCAGGGCCAGGATCTCCACTCTCTTGCGATCGTCGGGAGAAAAGGAAAGCACCACGTCGTAGCTCTCGTGCGGAGCGTCCGCGCCGCTGGATTCCTTCTCATTGCCGGCCATCTCGACCTCCCTCGCCACCGAGCATGGCAGAGGCGGACGCTTTTCTCATCACATTTCTCTTCAGCCGGCGCCGTCCTCGACCCGGGAGCGAATCGCCTCGTATTCGGCGGGCGTATTGAGCCCGGAAAAAACATCCCCGGCCGCCTCCTCCACCTCGACCACGCTCACGCCCTCGATCCCCGCGAGGCTCTGGAGCCTCGCCTCTCCCCCATCGAGGAGGGATCTGACCCGGGGCAGCAGGTCAGAGGAATAAACAGCGAAGGCTCCCTGGGTGATCCCGCGGCAGCGGGGAACCGCTCCCAGGCCGCCCGCAGCGGCGGAGGCCTCGATCAATTCGGCGACCAGGCCCTCATCCGGATCGACGAGATCGACGGCTACGAAGAAGGCCCGGCGGGACTCGATGGCCCCGAGCGCCGCCTCCACCCCGGCCAGCGGTCCGGAGAAATCCGCCCGCCGGTCCGCGACCGTCTCCACCGCGAGCCCGCCGTCGCGCAGGCGCCCGAGAGCCTCGGCGAGACCAGCCGAAGGCGGCGCGCTGCCGGTCGACACCAGGACCCTGTCAAAAGAAGCGCCGAGGCGCCTCGCCAGGCGCTCGATGAGCGTCTCCCTGCCGATCTCCAGGAGAGCCTTCTCGCGGCCCATGCGGCTGCTGCGGCCGCCGGCCAGGATGACCGCGTCGAGGGTCCCGCCGCTCATCGCCCCGCTCCGCCCATCCAGAACGCCGGGCGCGTCTCACCCTCGCGAACGGGCCCGCCCCCGGACGGCAGGACCACGATGGCGTTGGCCCGCGCCAGCGAGGCGAGAAAGCTCGAGTCCTGCTCACCCGGACGGACCACCTCGTAGCCGCCGCCGGGGGCCGCCTCGACGCGCGTCCTGAGCAGGAAGACGCGGCCGGGCTTGTAGTTCTGCTCGAAGGGAAAGCGTACCTCGAAGAGCTCCGGCAGGATGCGCGAGCAGCCCTGCAGCTTACGCAGCCCGGGCCGCACGAAGACCTCGAAGGAGACGATGGCGGCGGCGGGATTGCCCGGCAGCCCGAAGAAGGGCCGACCGTCGAAGAGCCCGAAGACCTGCGGCTTGCCGGGCTTCATCGCCACCTTGAAGACGTGGGCAGGATCGGCCTCCTCGCTGATGACCTCCTTGATGAAGTCGAAATCGCCGGCGCTGGCGCCCCCGGTCGAGACGAAGGCGTCGGCGCCACCCTCCATCGCCTCGCGGATCGCCGCGCTGATCGCCGGCTTGTTGTCGGGAATGATCCCCAGATCGAGCGGTTCGCAGCCGCTCTCGATCACCGCGGCACGCAGCGAACAGGCGTTGGAGTTGCGAATTTTTCCGGGTCCCGGCTCCTCGCCGATGTCGACCAGCTCATCGCCCGGGGAGAGAACCGCCACGCGCGGCCGACGGCTGACCTCGAGCTCCGCGTAGCCCAGCGTCGCGGCGATACCCAGCTGCGAGGGCCCCAGCACCGCGCCCGGCCCCAGCGGCACGTCGCCCGGCTTCATGTCGCCGCCGGCGCGCCGGACGTTCCGCCCTGCCTCGATCGACGCGCTGAAGGTAACCTCGGTGTCGGTAAAGCTCGTGAGCTCGTGCGGCACCACCGCCTCGGCGCCCGGGGGCAGCGGCGCGCCGGTCATGATGCGAGCGGCGCTGCCGGCCCCGAGAGGCTCGGTCGCCGCGTCGCCCGCCTGCAGCCGGAAGGCCACCGGCAGGGTGACGGGGTTTTCTTCGCCGGCCGGGGCGAGATCGGCCGCGTGGACCGCGTAGCCATCCATCGCCGAGTTGTCAAACGGCGGGATCAGGTCACGCGCCTCGACCACCTGGCGCAACACCCGTCCGAAGGCCTCGGTCGTCGCGCACGGCTCGGCAGCGATCTCTCCGATGAGCGAGAGCATCGTCTCGCGCGCATCCTCGAGGGAGATGAGCTCGTGTCCCAGCTCACGCATCGGCGGCCTCCCCTGCCTCGCCGGCACCACCGAGTACCCAGTCGAGGTAAGCCGGGAGCCCGTCCGCCACATCCAGCAGGATGATCTCCGGGACATCGTAGGGATGGGCCTCGGCGAGAGTGTCGCGCAGCGCGGGAAAGCCGGTGGTCGTGGTCTTGATGATCAGCAGGCTCTCTTCCTCGTTCTCCAGCTTGCCCTCCCAGCGGTAGATGCTGCGAGCCGAGGGCAGCACGTTGACGCAGACCGCCTGGCCGCCCTCCACCACCAGTCCGGCCAGGCGCACCGCCTCCGAAGGCGGGCAGGTGCAGAACGCCACCGAGACCCCGGTGGCGCGCGAGCTATTGTCTTGTTCCGTCATCTCCGCTCTTTCCAGGAGTGTTCGGGGATACCGATCGAACCGCCATCTTGAGCGCACAGGGGGGTCCGTTGCAAGGTAAAGCGGACCGTGATCCCTCATCGCATCCCGGCCCCGGCAATCCGGACGACAAAAGGAACCCGGAGAGCGAATAATTACCCTTGACCCTGAAATTCAGGCGGTTATCAAGTGCTTGCAACGTAGCCGTTATTTGCCTGGGGGAGCCGTTTTTCCATGCTGGAAAAGAGCGAATCCGGCAGACGGAGATTCTGAAGAGGCCGCTCGGTCTCCGAGAACATCAGAGGTTCAGACACTCTTAAAGGAAGCGAATCGAATGGATCCCCAGAACATCCTCCTGGCCGCCGGCGTGGTCGCCCTCTTATCCCTCGCCTTCGCCATCATCAAGCGCAGGTTCATCTACAGCCACGACCAGGGCACCGATGAGATGAAGAAGCTCGCCGGGGCGATCCAGGACGGGGCCATGGCCTTCCTCAAAAAGGAATACTCCTGGCTCTGCGTATTCGTCGCCGTGGTGGCGCTGGCGCTCTTCCTGGGCCTTGGAGAAGACGGCCAGGGCCTCAGCACCGCCATTTGCTTCATCTACGGGGCGATCTCCAGCGCGATGGCCGGCTTCATCGGCATGCGGGTCGCCACACGCAGCGCCGTGAGAACCACCGAGGCCGCCAAGACCAGCCTCGGCAAGGCGCTCACCGTCGCCTTCTCCAGCGGCGCGGTCATGGGCTTCACCGTTGTCGGCCTCGGGTTGCTGGGTGTCTCCATCCTGACCTGGTACTTCCAGCCCGCTGCCGGCTCCGGCGCATCATCTACGGATTGGATCAAGCCCATCTTTGGCTTCTCCTTCGGCGCCTCGAGCATCGCGCTCTTCGCCCGTGTCGGCGGCGGCATCTTCACCAAGGCCGCCGATGTCGGCGCCGACCTCGTCGGCAAGGTCGAATCGAACATGCCTGAGGACGACCCGCGCAACCCGGCCACCATCGCCGACAACGTCGGTGACAACGTCGGTGACGTCGCCGGCATGGGAGCCGACCTCTTCGAGTCCTACGTCGGCGCGATCATCGCCTCCATGGCCCTCGCGCTGGCCACGGTAGAGGGCAATATAACAGTCGCCTTCTACCCGGTGGCGCTGGCCACGATCGGTATCATCGCCAGCATGATCGGTACCTTCGTGGTACGCACCAACGATGAATCGAAGATCTCCAGCGCCCTCACCCGCGGCCTGCTGGTCGCCTCGGCGATCTTCGTCTGCGGCACCGTCGCGCTGGCGCTGATTCCAGACATAGCCGCGGAGCTCGGAAAGGCCGCCAGCGCCGAGGGCCTCCTGGGGATCACCGGCGCCTGGGCGGTCACCGGCGCCGTCTGGGTCGGACTGCTCCTCGGCCTTCTCATCGGCCACATCACGGAATACTACACCTCTGAAGAGAAAACACCGGCGAGGCAGATCGCCGAACAGTCGGAGACCGGCACGGCGACCAACATCATCCACGGCCTGGCGGTCGGCATGGAGTCCTGCGCCGCGCCGATGGTCCTGATCGCCTTCGGAACACTTGCCGCCTACCACCTCGCCGGCATCTACGGCGTCGCCATCGCCGCCGTCGGCATGCTCTCAACGCTAGGTATCTCCCTGGGCGTCGACGCCTACGGCCCGGTAGCCGACAACGCCGGCGGTCTCGCCGAGATGAGCGACTGCGAGCCCGAGGTCAGGCAACGCACCGACAAGCTTGACGCGGTCGGCAATACCACCGCGGCGATCGGCAAGGGTTTCGCCATCGGCTCGGCGGCCCTCACGGCCCTGGCGCTCTTCTTCACCTACAGGGAGGAGATCAAAGCGGCCAAAGGGGTTGAAGATTTCCCGATCGATCTGCTCAACCCGAACGTCATCGTCGGACTCTTCCTCGGCGGCACCTGCGCCTTCCTCTTCTCCTCCATGACCATGAAGGCGGTCGGACGCGCGGCGCAGAAGATGATCACCGAGGTGCGGCGCCAGCTGCCCGGCATCCTCTCCGGCGAGAACGATCCCGACCCCGGCACCTGCGTTGCGATCTCGACCGAGGCCGCCCTCCGGGAAATGATTCTTCCCGGCGTGCTCGCCGTCGCCGTGCCGGTGGCTGTCGGCTACTTCCTCGGCCCCGCGGCGCTGGGCGGATTGCTCGCCGGGGCGCTGGTCACCGGCGTCCTCTTCGCGATCTTCATGGCCAACTCCGGCGGCGCCTGGGATAACGCCAAGAAGTACATCGAGAGCGGCGTCCACGGCGGCAAGGGGTCCGCGGCTCACAAGGCCTCAGTGGTCGGCGACACCGTTGGCGACCCGTTCAAGGATACCTCGGGCCCGTCGCTCAACATCCTCGTCAAGCTCATGTGCATCGTCGCGCTCGTCTTCGTACCGCTCTTCGTCTGAGCTTCGAGCGCGCGGGCTCAATCGTAGAACGCATCCTTGCAGTGAAGCGCGGTGGGTTTCCGACGGCAGCAGAGCGCGGCGCGAAAGCCGTCCTCGACCTCGATATCGCGGACGAACCAGCGCCCGTCCTCATCCCCCTCGGCGTCGCAGGAGACCTCGGCGCCGTCGGCCGCCATCCCCGAGAGATCGACGGTCCCGGGACGGTTGGCGATGCCGGTGCCGATGGCCTTGTAGAGAGCCTCCTTACGGGTCCAATAGGTGGCGAAGAGGCTGTCGCGCTCTTCATCCAGGAGGCCGGCGACCATCTCCGCCTCGGCGGCGGAGAAGTATTTCCCGGCGATCTCATCCAGGCTGGCGCGCGCCCGTACCTGCTCGACATCGACGCCGAGGTCGAGGTCAGAAGAGAAGGCGAAAAGCGCCAGGTCGCCCGTGTGGGAGATGTTGAAGCGGGGCCCGGATCCTGTGGCGGTGAAGGCACTCGGCTTGCCGTGCTCTGAGTACTCGAAGGCCAGCTCGGTGGGCAGGACACCGGTATAGGAGGCCAGCAGCTCACGCAGAATGCCGCGCGCGGTGATAAAGCGGCAGCGCGATGCGCTCTCTTTTTCGGCCGCGCGCTCACGCTCTTCGTCCGACAGCGTCGCCTCGAGTCTCGCGAAGGTGTCCGGCTCGGAGTCCAGCCAGGCCAACCACAATTCCACCGTCCCCGGCTCCAGCTCGCTGGTGTCGTCGAGAGCGCTGGGAACGAAATCCGGCTCCTCGAACTCCAGGCTGTCGAAATTGGGATCCTTGAAGTCAGGCTCGTTGAGATCCGGATCGTCGATCATGGCGGACTCCTACCAGGCAGCATCTACTCTCCCCCACAAAAAGCGGGACAGGCAGAAGGATAACTGAGAAAAGGGCGATTGGACAAGCCTTGGTGCGGTTGAGAAAATGGAAAACTCTTGCTGGCACTAGCAGCCACGAATTAAGGTCAGAAGTGAGGATGTCGCGTTGGTGTTAACTGAAATTACCGTTCAGAAGGGGAATCCGATGCAAAAAGCTAAATTCTATGCGCTTCTTCTTTTGATTAGCCTTTTCCCTGCCGTTGCTACTGCGGGACCAGGTGGACCCGATGGTGATGAAATTATTTTTCGTTCGGCTCGTGAAGTGCAACTCTTCACAGAATTGGTTCAAAATCAAACCGTTAGAAACCGATTAGCTTCCCTCTCCAGAAGGTATGCCTTAACGAAAGTTGCAACGCAGTTCCAAGTCTTACCCTCACAAGCCCGAGGAGGATTTGGATCAACAGCCTCATACTATTGCTCATTCAATTTCGCCCTTCGGGGGAGCAAATCAAAATGGAGAAGAAGAGTCACCTATCGAGTACAAGCAGGAATTGATGGTCCACTAGGGCCTTTCACGGTTAATGAAAAAAACATCAGACAAAACAGGAATCGGACAGCTTCAACCGTAACGGCAAGGACCCAAACAGAACTTTTCGGACTCATTGATGCCTTTTCCAATTCGTTATTTACCGATGAACTTTCCAACCTTTTAAGACATACCCGAATCGAACAAATTTCCTTCAGCGAAGTTCGAAGTCGCACATCCCAAACGTTTACTATTCGTATTTTCCACCGCAAACGACCTTCGCAGGTTATTAACCAAACTGTTTGGTATGGAAGGTATGCAAATAGGGGGACTGACTTCCGATTGATCCGTTCGATCGGAAAGTAATTCCGTTGTACTGAACCTGCCCGCCTCTGCTAGGGCTACTTCCGCTTCTTCTTGCCGCGTCCCCGGCCCTGGCCCCGGTGGCCGCGACCGCGGCCCTGCTCCCGGTCCTGGTCCTTTTTCTTTTTCCGACGCCTGCGGAACGCGTGGTGGTCGCCTTCCGGTTGCTTGCGCCGTGGCACCCGGGTCTCCAGCCTCTCGAGGCGCTCGAGCGGCAGCGTCAGGCGCTGGCTGAGATCCTGCCGGAAGCTCAGACGGTGGCCGGTGAGCGGATGACGAAAGCTCAGTCCCCAGGCGTGTAGAAACATGCGCTTGAGACCGATCTTCTCGGCCAGGAACTTATTGGCCTCAAAGTCCCCGTAGCGCTGGTCGCCGGCGACCGGCGCGCCGTGGCGCGCCGCCTGGACACGCAACTGGTGGGTTCGGCCGGTATGCGGCACCAGGCGCACGAGCGAGATCCCGGTGCCGGCAAAGGTGCGCTCGAGCTCGTAGGAGGTCTCGGCGTTGGCCTTGCGCCCCGACCGTACCCGCACCTCGACACGGCTGCCGCGCGCCGCCCGTCCCAGGCAGTCGCTCCAGCTGCCGATGGGCGGCCGCGGCGCCGAGAGAAGCAGCGCCTTGTAGGTCTTCTCGACCTCGCGGTCGTGCAGGGCCTGCTTGAAGATCGCCCCCGCCTCCGGGTCGAGGGCGCAGACGATGAGACCGCTGGTGTCGATGTCGAGGCGATGCAGGAGCCACACCCGGTGCAGGTCGCCGCCCGGCACCTCGATCCGGTAGCTCTCGTCCTCGAAGTCGAACTCTCCCTTCAAGAGGGCGTTGGAGGCCTTCCTGCCCGGATGGTTCGGATGGGAGAGCACCCCGGAGGGCTTGTCGAGCACCCAGATCGCCTCATCGCGGTACACCTCGCGGACACCGCCATGCAGTCCCTTCGCCACTCCCTGGCGTTTTTTCCCACCACCCCCCGCGGAACCTTCCCTTTCAGTCATGCCGCGTATGCTACAGCCCCGGCACCCGGCAGGGGAGCCTTTTTCCAGCCGACCGCGCGGATGCGCGCTGTATAATGTGCCGCTTCCCACGGAGCCACCGACAGAGATGATTGCCGTACTCGACTACGATGCCGGAAACCTGGCGAGCGTCGCCTGCGCCGTTCGCCACCTCGGCCACGAACCGGAAATAACCCGCGACCCCGATGTCGTGCGCTCGGCCGAGCGCGTCATCTTCCCGGGGGTCGGCGCCGCGGGCTCCTCGATGGAGAGCCTCGAGAAGCTCGGGCTGGCCGCGGCGCTCAGAGACGCCCACTCGGCGGGCAAGCCCATCCTCGGCATCTGTATCGGCTGCCAGGTGGTTTTCTCCAGCAGCGAGGAGGACGGCGGCACCGACGGCCTCGGGCTGCTCGAAGGCGAGGTGGTCCGCTTCCGCTTCGCCGAGGGAAGCCGGCGCAAGGTCCCGCACATGGGCTGGAACGAGGTGCGCTTCACGGACCCCCATCCCGTGCTCGAGGGAATCCCCGCTGGCTCGCAGTTCTACTTCGTGCACAGCTACTACGTCGAGCCGACCGAGCCGGCCGTGGCGCTCGGCACGGCCTCCTACGGGGGCATCGACTTCACGGCCGCCGTGGCGAAGGACAACCTCGTGGCCGTCCAGTTCCACGCCGAGAAGAGCGGCCCGGCCGGCTTGCGCCTGCTCGACAATTTCCTGGGATGGAGTCCCTGATGCTGTCCAAAAGACTCATCGTATGTCTCGACGTCCGCGACGGCAAGGTCACCAAGGGCGTCCAGTTCAAGGGCAACGTCGAGGTCGGCGAGCCCGTGGAGATGGCCGGGGAATATTACCGCCAGGGTGTCGACGAGCTGGTCTTCTACGACATCACCGCCTCGGCCGAGGGCCGTCCCATCGACATCGAGATGGTGCGCGAGGTGGCAAAGCGAATCTTCATCCCCTTCTCCGTCGGCGGCGGCATCCGCGACCTAGATGATATGCGCAAGGTGCTGCTGGCGGGCGCCGAGAAGGTCAGCGTCAACTCCCTGGCCGTACGAGAGCCCGGGATCATCGCCGACGGCGCCCGCGCCTTCGGCAAGCAATGCATCGTGCTGGGAATGGACGCCCTGGAGGTCGGCGCCAGCGAATCGATCCCCTCGGGCTACGAGATCGTCGTCAAGGGCGGCCGCGAACGGACCGGCATCGATATGCTCGAGTGGGCGAAGAGGGCCGAGGAGCTCGGTGCCGGGGAGATCTGCCTCAACTCGATTGATGCCGACGGCACCCGCGATGGCTACGAGCTGACGGCCACCCGCATGGTCTCGCGCGCCGTGGAGATCCCGGTCATCGCCAGCGGCGGCGCCGGCACCAGCGAGCACCTCGCCCGGGTGCTCACCGACGGAGAGGCAGATGCCGCCCTCATCGCCAGCATGGTCCACTTCCTCGGCTTCACCATCGCCGGGATCAAGGACGAGCTGGCGGCCGCCGGCATCCGGGTGCGACTGGAGACCGGCAACGCCGAGGCCGACTGAATTATCGGTCGAAGGCGGCCTGGAACGGACCTTTTGCGGCCATCCTTCTTTTCCGACCGGACAGTTCACCCGCGGCATTCTATAATTGAGATGCGGGCGGAACGCCCCGGAGAACCATGAAAAAGAACCTCCTGATCCTCACCGTACTGCTGTCGGCCAGCGCCGGGCCGGGCCGGGCCGACACCATCGAGCTCCGCAACGGCCGCGTCATCCACGGAAAGGTCATCGGCAAGCTGCCCGCCACCGGCCCCGTCAGGATAACCTTCACCGGGGGAGGCTCGCTCACCCTCGAGCCCGACAGGATCCTTCGTGTGCTGCGCGACTCGAGCTGCGACTTCAGGACCGCCACCGGGAGGCCCGGAAGCGGCGGTACCCCAAAGGACGCAAAGCCCGCCGTGAAGAAACCCGTTGCGCTCCCGAAAAAGCCCGAAGAAAAGAAGAGGCCCGTTGAGAAAACAGAAAAACCCTCCGGGACCGGCGCTGAGCCCATCGATGCGAAGCTCGAGGCCGAGATCCTGGGCTACATCAGCGAGCTCTCGCGCCAACGCTCCCAGAACAGGGTACGCGCCGAGGCCGCGCTGAAGCACCTCGGGCCCGTGACCCTTCCCTACCTCGAGAAGGCGGCGCGCCATCCCTTCGAGCTGACGCGCAGGGCGATCATCCGGATCGTCGCGGAGACAGGAGGCCCCGATGGCGCCGACCTGCTGCGCGCCGCGCTGAGCGACAAGGACCCCTGGGTGAAAAAAATCGCCCGCGAGGCGCTCGAAAAATCCAGGCGCTGAGAGCGCTTTTTTTCGAGGGATTTTTCCCTCCGGGGCTCCGCGCGGGTAATATGTGCGAACCATGAAAAAACACCTGCTGTTGATACTTGCCGTCGCCGCGGTGGCCTGGCTGGCCGCGCCGCCCGCTCCAGCCCAGGACACCGCGAAGAAGCGCCCCTCCTCGAAGACCGCCGTGCGCTTCGCCATCGGCGACATCCACGGCGACTACGAATCGTTCATCAAACTGCTCGGCAGGCTCGGCCTCGTCGACAGGGAGCTCAACTGGAGCGGGGGCTCGAAAGAGCTGGTGCAGACCGGCGACATCTTCGACCGGGGGCCGGGCTCCCGCGCCGCCGTCGAGCTCCTCATGAAGCTCGAGGGCCAGGCGAAAAAGGCGGGGGGCGCGGCTACGACGCTGATCGGCAATCACGAGGTGATGAACCTGGTGGGCGACCTGCGCTACGTCGACCCGCGCGAGTACGCATCCTTCGCCGCGGATGAAACCGCGGCGCTGCGCGCGAAGAAGAAAACCTCGATCCTCGCCCTCGGCAAGACATCGGCCGGGCTGCTGAAATCGAACTACTACGCCGACTTCGGCTCGCGGATGAACGAGAAGATCTTCCCCACCGCCTTCCCGCGCGGCTTCTTCGCCCACAGGGCGGCCTTCTCCCTGCGCGGCAGGATCGGCGCCTGGCTGATGAGCCGCAATACCGTCTACCTCAAGGACCGCAACCTCTTCGTTCACGGCGGCATCAGCCCGCGGGTTTCGGCGATCCTTCCGGCGAAGATCAACAGCTCCGTAAAGGCCGACCTGAAGGCCTTTCTCACCGCCACAGACCAGCTTGAAAAGATCGGGGTCTTCGATCTCTCGCTCGGCGTCCACGAGCTCTTCGTGCTGCTGGCCGGTGAACGGGCGGCGGGAGCCGCGACGCACCCGAAGCTGGCGGCGAGCTTCGCCGCGATTGAGCGGATAAAGAATACCAGCCTCCTGTTCGCAAGTGATGGCCCCTTCTGGTATCGTGGCCTCGCGCTTGGCGACGAAAAAGCCTTCGCACCGGAGGTGAAGAAGATCCTGGGGATCCAGGACGTGGACCGAATCGTGATCGGGCACACGCAACCGCCGTCTCTCAGGATTCAAGGACGATTCGCCAATAGCGTAATCATGATCGACACGGGAATGAACCAGCAGGTCTACATGGGCCGCGCCAGCGCCCTGATATTCCAGCCGGATGGAAAATTACAGGTATTCGAATGATTGATGAAGAAGTGAACGACGAACCGGAACAGGCAGAAGAACCCGCCGCCGAGCCCGAAGTAGAGGCCCCAGCCGCAGAAGAACCCGCCGCCGAGCCCGAAGTAGAGACTCCAGCCGCAGAGGAGCCCGCCGCCGAGCCCGAAGTAGAGACTCCAGCCGCAGAGGAGCCCGCCGCCGAGCCCGAAGTAGAGGCTCCAGCCGCAGAGGAGCCCGCCGCCGAGCCCGAAGTAGAGGCCCCAGCCGCAGAAGAACCCGCCGCCGAGCCCGAAGTAGAGGCCCCAGCCGCAGACGACCCCGCCGCCTAGCCCGACGTAGAGGCACCGGCCG
>Ga0310342_100001284_pt1 | contig 15455 bp, 9 predicted proteins | sample S15DNA20500_MG_FD_206155 | JGI IMG/M metagenome (GOLD analysis project Ga0310342, IMG submission 206155) | Marine microbial communities from station ALOHA, North Pacific Subtropical Gyre - S1503-DNA-20-500_MG | ecosystem: Environmental > Aquatic > Marine > Oceanic | place: Pacific Ocean: North... | reverse complement strand
TGCAATTCGACGCTGATCGAGCCGGCAGCAGAGGTCGAGAAATTGATGTTGAGTTGTTGACCAGAGAACGTGAATGGCCTGGTGACGAACTGGCCGCCTGCGCGCGGTGCAAACACCGACGCAAACCCGTCGAGTCGCAGCGTGTAACGGCGCAACCTTGAAAAGGTACCTGTGAAGTAGCTTTCCGATGCATAGAGCGAAAGCTCGCGTGGCGAATCGTCTTCTGCCGAATCGGTCTCGACAACGTGCCAGGCGATGTAGTTGTCGCCGTAAGCCCAGTTGTGTTTGGTTCGTAAGCCGGGCCGGATGAACGCCTCATTCCAGCGACGAAACGACAAACCGTCGCGGCTTGTCATGAACAAACCGTCGGTAACGGCTGAGCCGTAGCGCGGGTGTGTTTTGGCGCGCTGCTGCCGCAGGTCGAGTGACGGCAACCTGCTGGTGGCATCGGTCCATCCACGGTCCACGTACCGTGCCGGGAAACCGATCAGTAAGTGTGGCGCTCGGTAATACGGCTTGATCTGATTCGTGTAAAGCTGTTCGGCTGGTGAGTCGGGATATTTCAGAAACTGACGCTTCGTCCAATGCACAAAGTCGTCCGATGTGGCCATCATGATGTCGCGCCGGCCGTCGTCGAAGTCGCGAATGTACGATCGGTACTTGCCGATATTCGGATCCCAGAAAGCCAGGTTCTGTGTATCGAACGGGTGTCCTGTCATCACCGGCTTTGAGTCGTTGTAGGCTGTCCAGTGAATCCCGTCGGACGACTTGAACGCGTACAGACCGGTCGGGTTCTGACCGCGTCCCACGGCCTTGTATTGGGCGCCCTGTTGCACATCGGGATTCGTATCTTTGAAGACCGACAAATCGTGGCATTCGTGACCGTTGATCGTCGCCATGACGATGTTGTTGGCCGTCGAACCGTTGAATTCGACAAGTCCGAGAGCCGGCTTCTCCCAGTGAATTCCGTCTTTGCTTTCGCAATAACCGATGTACAGAGGATGGTCCTGTCTGCCATCGCTGGGAATGTGCCAGGCATGATAGTACATGCGATAGCGGCCCGTCTCCTTGTAATCCGGATCGTAGAACACCGTGTGGTAACCGCCGCCGTTCCCTTCCCACGGCGCATCGTGAACCACCGCGATCTCTCGCCGCACTGGATGATGCAGCCGCTGCCTCGCTGCACCGCGGATAGATTCAATCAGGTAATCGTCCACCATCAGCTCTCGTCGCGAGCCGATTGCCAGCACCTGCTGGTTTTGATTCGGTTGCGCCCAGCATTGCCAAGACGGGACGATGATCAAAATCGCCAATCCGGTGACAGCAACGGGGTGGACCACCTGTACTCCGCAGAGGTTGTTTATTCGAGAGTCGCTTGTTCCAGCCCGCGGAGCGTGCCGATCGCCTGCCAGATTTCAATCGCAACTTCGTTAGACACAAAGGTGCCAGCAGCGTCGCAAAACATCACGTTAACACCGGCACCGTGTTTACTGCGTGCCGAGGCAAAGGTGGTGCAGTCAGCCGCATTACTCGATGATGTACATCTAAAATTGCTTTCCAGCGGAATGTTGGTGTCACATCCGATGATACGATCGTTTTGACGACCACCCGATGCGTTGGGCCCCCACTTTGTTGTAAAACAGGTCGCTCCCATGGCATTGGAGGTCCACATGCCCCGTATGTCACGCCCACTTTCCCAACCGTGGATTTCCGACAGCATCAAAGTTTTCGACGTGCCATCGACGAATTGTGTATCTTTGGTCCCTTTACCATGACCCATCTTGAAACCACCGATGTACTGTTGGACGCCATCGGAATCTTGTTCAGGCCAACGTTGACCAGTGAGTCCCTCATACTTCTTCATGTGCGCGATCAAGACCACAGGCTTGAAGGCTCCGATCATTGGCCGGTTCAACGGATCGTCGCGCATTGGGTTGGCGCCGTAGTCGTTGCTTCCCCAGCACGCTGCGTAGTTTCCTTTAATCCCGTCGATGTGGGTGTCCGGATTGCAGATATTGTGGAGAGTGAATCCTCCGTTGACACCGGGTCTACTTTCGCCAACGGCGATTTGCAGAAAGTCAGCGCTGGGACAGCGCAGCTGGCTGGGCGTGTAGGTAAGGTTATATTTTGTGCGAAACGCTGACTGTAATTGACTCATACTGTTTCCCATATGCTCTAAATCGTCAGCTCCGTTGCGAAGGGATCCCCCTGAACCACCTGTCCCCTCACAGAAGTTGGCGATGGCCGTAGCGAATTCCCTTTCTTCCAGGTATTCAAGCACATTGACGACCCAGTTTGGTCCCTCGCAGTATCCATTGCTGCCACTGGTACCTCCCTGGGAACAGTAGGTATTTGAGCCAGGACTGGGCGTTGGACCCAGGTTTCTTTTCATACACAGAGGGACTCCACAGGGAAATGCCTTGTGGGCACTTTCGTAAGACTTGACCGCTAAAGCGACCTGACGCATGTTACTCAAGCATTGAGCACGTCGGGCGGCTTCCCTGGCAGCATTGATTGCCGGCAACAACATCATTACCAGAATAGCGATGATGGCAATCACCACTAATAATTCGACAAGTGTAAATGCTTGACGATCTCGTCTAACTTTCATAACTCTGTCACCTTTCAAGAAGTTCACCTACCTCCAATTAAAGCGACAGCAATCACAACAGTGTTGAAAGAATGAACTAGGCAGAATATGAGTGCCGAATGCAGAAAAACCCGCATGCTATAAAAATTTCAACTTTGCGATTGCAATCTATACAAAACTAGCGTATTCGAATCGTGCCCAAGTGTCAAGAACTGCTTCATTTTAACGGAAAAATATTGAATTTCATCAAAAATAGCTCCGTGGGGGTCGCTCTGCACCTGCATCCAGATCAGACCTGGCCGCAGCGACGGGAACGGGTCATTTGACACGAGCCAGTATTTCCTCGCCCCGCGCGTAGCGGTTCACGTTTTCTGCAGCAAAGGCGGCCCTTTTGCGTGAGGTTCCGTCGGTGCCGCCACCGGTGTGGGGTGATAGGCAAACGGTGGGCAACTGGTAGACAGGCCGGCTTACGTCCGGGGGTTCCTCGGCAAACGCATCGAGGCCGGCACCGCCGATACGCTCTTCCAGTAACGCCTGATACAAGGCCTCTTCATCGACCAACCCGCCACGAGCCACGTTGACCAGGTAGGCCGTCGGCTTCATCAGGCCGATGCGCCGCTCATCGATGATATGGTGTGTTTCGGAGGTTAAATGTAAATGGACTGACAGGAAATCACTTTCGGCAGTAACACGATCTAAATCATCGGAACCACCCAGAAAGTCGGGTTGAATTTCATCGAGTATCTCTTGTTCGATAGGGCGGATGTCAATGGCGAGAATTTTCATACCAAAGGCTTTGGCCCGGCGCGCCAATTCCTGTCCGCTGTGTCCAAACCCCACAATGCCCAGTGAACGTCCTATCAATTCCATGCCGGTTGGAAAAAAGAATTTTCCAGCCGCAAAGTTCTGCCGTCCTGTACCGTATTGATTTGCAAGCATCAAGATGAACATCATGGCGCTTTCTGCCAACGCAACACTGCTGAGTTCTCCAGGACAGTGGGCCAGCAGCATACCGGCATCCCCGATTTTTTCGACTTCAACGTGATCCAGGCCATTGGTTTGGGCTTGGACAAATTTAACGCCCGCTGCAGCCGCAATCTGAATCAGATCGGCACTCATATTGCCACCCAAATCGACGACTACCTCCACACCTTCAAATTGAGGGGCAGCCTCTTGAGCCGGATCAAACACACTCAGTTGGTGGCGGTCATCAATTGCCTTCAGGGTGTCGTCTCCCCACGGCTTCATGATTTCCTGGACAGGGTGGGGAACGAACAAAACATTTAATTGACGCATCGCTCAACTCCTAATTTTGGTAAAAATTTCATTGAATTGTTGGCACCCCGAGGTTAATAAAAACTCGTCGCCACCGATTAAAATGTTGCGGTGTCCTGCGGCGATCGCCCGCTGCAGGCTGGCCGGATCCAGGGGAGATTCATAGAGACCAAGCCCCGCAGGCTTTCCAGCACGACGTGCCGCAGCGAGGACTTTGCCTTCGGCTTCCTGGAAAACGGGATTTTGAAAGTCGAAGGGCACCCCTAAAGAAATTGCCAGGTCAACAGCACCGATTAGTAAAGCATCCATGCCGTCGACTGCCAGAATCGAATCAATGTTGTCAACGGCTTCCTGTGTTTCGATCAGGCTGACGAACATCACTTGGTCATTGATGGTATCGGTATACTGCTTGGCCTGCATGCCATATTGCGCGGCCCGGTGCGGGCCCCAGCCTCGAATGCCTTGTGGCGGGTAGCGGCATGCGCGGGCGCCCAGCTGTGCGTCGGCAGCCGTGTTGACGAATGCACAGGCGACGATCATGGCTCCCATATCTAAATACAAACGAATTTGCTCAACGTCGACTTTGGGCAGGCGAATGGCGGGTGTTGCCTGGGTGTTTCCGATTGCCTGGATTTGTGCCTGAATTCCTGGCGCCGTCTGTGGCGAGTGTTCGGCATCGATGATTAGCCAATCAAAGTCTGCATGACCGAACAACTCGGCGATTGCTGGAGACCCGAAGCGGAGCTGGGCACCGAGCGCTGTTTTCCCTGCATCCAACAATTCTTTGGTGCGATTTCTCATTCTATCTCATTCGTTCTACCGGGGGATCAGCTTGACGCCACGTGAGGTTAACGCCAAACTGGCGGTAATCAAATCGAAACATTTGAGTTTTCTTTCAGACTTCCGATTAGCCCCTTTCAGACTTCCGGTTAGCAATGTCCACCACCACCAGTACGCCCTCGGATCAACCTGACGCCCAGTTTCTACAGCGAATGTACTCCCAGATGGTAAGCATTCGTCAGTTCGAGGAAAAGGTGCGGGAGCTGTTTGAGAGGCGGGAAATTCCCGGGATCACACACTTATCCATTGGCCAGGAGGCGGTTCCTGTTGGGATTTGTGCTGTTCTGGATGACGACGATTACATCACCAGTACGCATCGTGGTCACGGGCACTGCCTTGCCAAGGGTGCTGATCTTGGCCGGATGTTCGCCGAGTTATTCGGTAAAGTTGACGGGTATTGCCGTGGTAAAGGTGGTTCGATGCATATCGCCAACCAGGATGTCGGTAACCTGGGTGCTAATGCCATTGTCGGAGGCAGTATGGCGATGGCCACAGGTGCGGCTCTCAGTGCACAGCTGCGAGAGACAGAGCAGGTTGCCGTTTGTTTTTTTGGCGACGGAGCGCTCAATCAAGGGATCTTGCTGGAAGTGATGAACATGGCGTCGATTTGGAAACTGCCTGTGATCTACGCCTGTGAAAACAATGCCTATGGCGAGTACACGGCTACAGAAAAGGTGACTGCCGGACAAATTACCAAACGTGGAGACGCTTTTGGCATTCCTTCATTTGACGTGGATGGAATGGATGTGCTTCAAGTCTATGAGGCGGCTGCGGATGCGGTTGCCCGGGCGCGTCGCGGGGACGGCCCCAGTTTCCTTGTTTTGGAAACCTACCGTTATTTTGGTCACGGAATCAACGACGTCACGCGTCCTTACCGTACACGGGAGGAAGAAGACCAGTGGCGTCAGCGAGATCCGATTGAACGTTTGAAAGCCCACCTGCTGGATGCCGGACACGTAACCAGCGACCAGTTGGATGAAATTCATAGTGAAATAGGGCAAGCAATGAGTGCGGGCGTTCAGTTCGCCAGGGATTCGGATTTTCCGAGCTTGCAGGAGGTAGCGCAGCATGTCTACGCAAATGAAAACGCCTGACGGACAGGTTGGTTCCCGAGAAATAACGTGTGCCGAAGCGCTCAATGAAGCCATGGCCGAGGAAATGGAGCGAGATGACCGCGTCTTTGTCATGGGCGAGGACGTGGCAGTTGCCGGTGGTGTCTGGAAGGTAACCGCTGGCTTGTTGGATCGGTTTGGCCCCGCACGGGTGCGCGATACGCCCATTTCCGAAGCAGGTTTTGTTGGCCTCGGGGTGGGTGCGGCGATGACGGGTATGCGTCCCATCGTGGAACTCATGTTCGGAGATTTTGCTGCCCTGGCTGCCGAGCAAATCGTGAATCAGGCCGCTAAAATTCATTACATGTCGGGTGGGAAATTCACAGTTCCCCTGGTTGTAAGAATGAGTCTCGGAGCAGGTCGGCGCCTGGCGGCTCAGCACTCGCAAAGCCTGCAGGCGTGGTGGTCCCATATTCCGGGTTTGAAAGTGGTACTTCCATCTCATCCGGTGGAATGCAAGGGGCTGCTGAAATCTGCGATTCGCGATGATAATCCCGTGATCTTTCTGGAAGACAAGATGATGCACCGGGAAAAGTACACCGTGGCGGATTCCGAGTGGCAGGAGACGATTCCATTAGGTAAGGCAGGTGTCAAACGGACTGGCAGCCATGTGACGGTGATTGCCACATCGAGCATGGTTCCTGTGTCATTGACGGCGGCCGATACGCTGGCCGCCGAGGGAATTGAGGTCGAAGTGATCGATCCACGAACGCTGACACCTTTGGATGAAGAGACGTTGATTGGATCGGTTAAAAAGACGTCGCGATGTGTTGTCGTCGATGAAGGTTATCAACGGTTTGGTGTGACGGCCGAAATCGCATCGGTTGTGGCTGAGCAGGCATTTTATGATCTTGAGGCTCCAGTGAGACGCATTGGTGCCATGGATGTCCCGGTGCCCTTTTCACCAGCACTGGAAGATGCCACTGTGCCGGACGTTGAAAGGATTGCTCAAGTGATCCGTGAAATCGTATGAGACTGTGATAGTCCAGCGGGAGATGACCCGGGTTTGGCAGCCGGTCGTTTGAGACAACTCTCATCGCAATGGAAGTGTTTCTAAAATACAGCTACGGAAGAAGTTCTTGTCATGCCTGTTGATATAATCATGCCGGCTCTTGAGATGTCTCAAGACACGGGGCAACTCGTGCGCTGGTTCAAATCCGAGGGCGAACTGGTTCGTCAGGGCGAACCACTCATGGAAATTGAAACCGATAAAATGGTTCTCGAAATTGAATCGCCCGGTACGGGTGTGCTGACGCAAGTGACGGCAGCGCCTGGCGAGGAAATTCCTGTTGGCAAGGTGATTGCCTTGCTGCTGGCCGAGGGGGAATCTGCACCTGAAAGTGGAATTCAGTCAGAGCCACCGATGTCCAGCCCGGCCGGTACGCCACCTCAGCCCGAGGTGTCCGAGGCGGATGCTCGCCCGCCGGCCACCGCAGACCAACCCATGGTGGCCGCGACGCAGGTACGTGCCTCACCCAAATCGCGTCGTCTGGCTCGAGAATTGGGGATTGATTTGTCGACGGTCACGGGAACTGGTCCCCAGGGGAGTATTCAGACACAGGATGTGCAGCAGTACGCTTCCGGAGCTGGCGATTCCGCAGGGCAAAGTCAATACACGGCCCAACCGATCAAAGGCATCCGAAAAGTCATTGCCAAGCGATTGCAAAAGAGCGCTCAAGAGGCCCCCCACATTTCCCTGACCTTGTCGGTCGACATGGGAAAAATTCAAGCCGAATTAAGTCGCCAGTCCTCGCATGGCGAAGGTGCCGTAAAGCTGTCGTCGATGTTATGCAAGGCAGTCGCCCTCACGCTGGCAGAACACCCACGGCTCAATGCCCATTTAGTGGATAATGAAATACGGATTTTTGAAAATGTTCACCTCGGTGTGGCGGTTGCTCTTGAAGAAGGCCTGGTGGTGCCGGTGATTCGAGATGTCGGCAGCAAGGGGGTTGTCCAAATCCAGGCTGAAATGTCAGAGTTTGCTGGCCGTGCCCGCCAACGTCAATTGCAATTGGATGAAATGAAAGGGGCCACCTTCACACTTTCCAATCTTGGCATGTATGGGATTGAACACTTCACTTCGATTGTCAATCCTCCCGAGGTTGCGATTTTGTCAGCCGGTGCGGTGCGGGACGAACCGGTCGCATGCGAGGGACGTATTGAAGTTCGCCCACGCATGCAGATGACAATCAACTGTGATCATCGTGCTGTCGACGGAGCCGTGGCCGCCGAGTTTTTGCGAGCCTTGAAGCAACGGTTGGAAATGGCTGAGGTTGCCTAGTCAATGTCGGAGCGTCGTGCCAGCCAAAGTCCCAGCCAGTACAGACCGGCGACCACGGCCAACAGCAGCAACGCGGTGGTACCAACACCGAGGCGCGAGATCATCGCAGGAAAGGCAACGATGGTGAGGATGCCGCCTCCCACGAAAGGCGCCGAAAGTGGCGCTGCCAGGGCGTAGTCTTCGGCAGCTCCTGAGCTGAAGTTTTTGTCGATTGTCCGCAGCAACATCAGTCCTGAAGCGGTGACACCGGTCGACATGCCATAATTGACAATTCCCAGTTCAAACCAGTAGGCCGCAGGCAGCAGGCGGCGACCGATGAACAGCAAGCAGACGGCGGTCCAGGCAAAAGCCACAAGTAACAGGATCGAAAGGGGCACGATTGATTGGATCACCAAACCCAGGTTCAAAGAGGCGATCGCGGCCACAATCAGGTATTCCATGGCTGCGGCAACCAGCCGCCGGATGGTGTCAGGATCAATCAGGTCCTGAATTCCGAACAGGCGCATAGCGTCGCGTACAATCCAGCCGCCAATCAGGGTAAACAGGAACAACGGTAAGCCAGGAGAAGCCACGTCGAAGGTCCTCAGCCCCAGTTCAATCAGTTGCTGTATCCCCAGTCCCAAGGCAAAGGCGGCTGCCAGGATGAGGGCTTGAAATACCAACGGATCGAGCACTTCGGCATTGACTTTTGTCTGACCGAGAGCCGAGGCTTGCCGACGGGCCTCCAACCCGGTCAATATGGGAATTTCTACTTTGCCACCACCCACCCAACCCCGATGGATCGCCAGGTTAACGAAAAACATACCGCTGAGCACACTGTAGATGAGCCCCACGGTAGCCATGAAAAAGGCCATGTCCCTGGCTTCTGTAAACCCCATTTTTTCGTAAACGGCTCCCAGTGCTGCGGACGTTCCATGTCCACCGACGAAACCGGCTTCAATCAATTGACCGAAGTAGATGGGTACGTCGCCGTCAAAGGGAGCCAATTGGAGCGGTTGGATGATCAGCCATGTGACCAGTAAACCCAGTGCCACTTGGCCAAGGCTGATAATCCACACCATGTTTCCCTGTCGCGCGACCCCGCAGAGAATTTGTGAAGGTGGCTTAGCCGGTTTGTCCAAAAAGAGTCCGGCAAATACGACAGCAATCAGCCAGCCCGGCCAGGCGGACAATTGATTAACGACCAATTCCATTGCATCGGTTGTCCATCCCACGCCGAAATGTTCAGCAACGACGCTGCCACCCTGGAGAATGGCCAGGCCCAGCAGCCCACCGATGATGGCTGCTGGAAGATAGAGCCCTTGCAAGAGACGGAAGTTGACGCGCAGCAACAGTCCGATCAACAACAGTCCAGATGCAAATAGAAATGCGATAATCAACGTTCTATTGGTCCAACTTCGTCCAAATTGTCAGGTTATCCAGAGGCTTATCGGACCGGCGAGGATACTTACAACTTAAGATCAAACCAATGGCAAGTAAAAATAAGTGGGGAAAGACGCCGATCCAAAACGGGTTGGGCAGTGAGTTTGCCAGCTCGGGAAAAGTTTGTTCCCCCTTTTCGGTGGTCAGGAAAACCCACATTGCAACCAGGGCCACCGTGCTGCTGGTCGCAATCAGGGCAGCCTTACTTCCCACGCGCACGGTGAAGAATCCTAACAGGAACAGGCTCAACAGTCCCGCGGTACAAATCGGGTAGACAAATGTTTGAAGCTCCATCAGTGTTTTGGTTCTCGCATGATTGATGTAAAGCGCAACACCAATCATGATCACCGCCAATACGATCGAAATGAATCGACCCACGCGCAGAATATGTCGTTCATCGGTGATCGAACGCCGGAAGCGACGATAGAAGTCAGTCGTGATCGTGGCCGCCGAGGCATTGATGCTGGAATCGAGTGTTGACATGGCGGCGGCCAGCATTCCAGCAATGATGAATCCGGCGACACCCGGAGGAATTTGCGTCAGAATGAAATAGGGAAAGACCTCTTCGGCTTTTGCCCCGTCGAGAGCCGTCGTCGGAAAATGTTGATAGAACACGTACAATGCGGTTCCGATAAAGGCAAAGTAGACCCAGATCGGAACGATCAAAAAGGTGCCCAATAGATAGCCACGACGTGCCTGCTTGTCGGTTTTGATTGCCAAGTATCGTTGTACCATGCTTTGGTCGGTACATATCAGGCGGAGAAATTCAAACTGTTGCACCAGGATCAGGACCCAAACGGTCTTGTCTTCGAGATTGAAACTGGTTTCACCGAGGCTGAATTTTCCATCCCGATACCCTTCAGAAAATATCTGTCCCCAGCCACCGGGCAACAAGTTTGCGATGATGGGCGTGCAAATCAGACCACCAATGATTAACGCCACTCCCTGCAAAAAGTCGGTGTAAATCACGCCCTGTAATCCTCCGGCAATCGTGTAGGCTCCTACCAGCACCCCCACGACGCAAATCACGTAGGGCATCGAAATACCGCTCATTTGATGAAATGCCAGGCTGACCGCGTAGAGGATAATGCCGACACGAAACATGTGATAAAGCAGGAACGTTACTGCTCCGAAGATCCTTGCCCATGTGCCAAACCGCAATTCCAGATATTCGTAGGCCGAGCGAATTTGACCATTTCGGAAAAAGGGCATGAATACCAGTAAGCCAACCAATGCCGGAATCAGATAGCCAACGTGTCCGGGAACGTAGCGCCAGTCTTCCTGGAAGGTTTGTCCTGGAAGTGCAAGAAACGTCATGGAACTGATGATCGTTGCCATCATTGAAAATCCGACGATCCATCCCGGCATGCTTCGATCGGCCAGAAAATAGGAGTCTGCCGAGCGGGTCTTTCGTGCGCAGTAAATTCCAATCGCGACCATTGCCGCCAGATTGAGCAGGATCACGAGCAGATCCTGCCAACGAATCAGATGTTCTTCAGACATTCGGTCGTTGCCTCTGGTGTAGTCAGGAAACCCACTTTCGTGGTGCTGGCGCTGCCGTTGAGGGCAGCGTTTTGTTGTCCACACGAACTCGCATTGTGGATGATTTTCTTTCCACGTCAAAGGCCACGAGACAAAGAAAACCGATGGTGAATGATCTGGACGGATTGCGCTAGCTGTGTGAAATTTGACATTCACCCCGGTCCTTGGTGATAATATAGCAACTCCAGACACTTCTTAAATGTCTTTTTTCTTCCTCAAGTATGGACCATTGGCCTGGGGTTTTCAGCGCTGACCCAATCCAATTTGTTTCACAGCCGGTAAATCAAAAATATGAAACGCGGCTTCCTCAACGCGGTTTGGTTGCGACGATCAAGGGATTATCTCGGGCAGCAGGTGGTGAGGAGGCAACGCTTTGAAACGCTTGAGCCACGTTGTTTGTTGAGCTTCACGGAGGTGCCCGTGAGCAGTCTCTTTGCAGGACTCACGAGCGTGAACCCGGCATGGGGCGATTACAATAATGATGGATGGGTGGATGCGATTGTTGACGACGGGGGGGTGTTCCAAAACAACGGCGGCACGTTTACACGGGTTGGTGGCGGTGGTGCCACCAGTGGCCAGGGGAGTTATTGGGGTGACTTCAACAATGATGGTTGGCTGGATTTTCATTGGAACAATCATGGTACAAATCCGTTTATCGTTGGAATCAACCAACAGGGAAGTGGCCAATTCCTTTCGGGAAATGGTGTCGACGGCCTCAGTATCACTTCCAGCCTGGGAACTACCCTGGGCGATTTCAACAGCGACGGTTTTTTGGATATCTACATCGGTGGCTTCGAAAATTGGCCCAGTGGAGATTATCCGGACCGACTGATTATCAGTCGACCGGATTCGTCCCAGCCTGGTGGCCGAGGTTTTCAGATGGTCGCCGAAACCAGTTTTCTCCGAGCTCGGGGTGTGACCGCGGCCGATTTCAACGAGGACGGTCACATCGACATCTATGCCTCGAATTATCGGCTCCAACCGAACTTGCTTTTGGTTAACAACGGCAGTGGCACCGATAATCCATTCAGCGACAGGGCTGCCGCCTACAATGCCCAAGCTGGCAACGGCCACTCGATTGGCTCTGCGTTTGGTGATTTAGACAGCGATGGACACCTTGATATTTTAGCCGGTAATTTTTCTCATGCGGGCCAGCCCCAGTCTCGAGTTTTACTGAATCAAGGGCCAGCAGGCAATTATCACTTTTCTGATCTGGGCCAGCGCGGCATCGCTTGGAAGGAATCCTGGTCTTCGCCCGCATTGGGTGACTATGACAACGATGGAATGCTCGACCTTTTCTTTACAGCGCTCAAATACTATGGCAATGACAGCGAACTGTTTCGTAATACGGGCAACCCTGGGAATCCGCAGTTCGCGGAAGTGACCAGTGGGGAGGGCATTCCTGGCGGTCTCGATTTATTCGATGTCAGTTGGGCCGACTGGGACAATGACGGAGACCTTGATTTGGCCACCAATGGTCGCTTGTTTCGCAATCAACTCAATAACGGCAACAGTTGGCTGAAAGTCAACTTGCGAGCCCCCAACGTCCCAGGCGTTAATGGCATGGCCATTGGGGCCATTGTGCGTGTGACTTCGGGAAATCTAACCGTCACACGCCATGTGGAGGCCGGCACCGGCCAGGGTAACATGAACGACCCGGCATTGCACTTCGGTTTGGGCAAGCAGACGGGGACGGTTAATGTAGAAATCACCTGGCCTGGTGGATCGGTCAATACGATTTCGTCGCTTGTGAACCAAATTGTTTTTGTCGGGATGACGCCACCGGGTACGCCCAGCGAGCCCTCGAATCTTGTCTGGCAGTCGATTAACAATGATTCTGCCGAGATCGCTTGGAATGCGTCAACGGATCCAGATGGCGACCAGGTTACTTATGATGTTCAATACCGTAAGGATGATTTGAGTGACTCGTGGAGTGTAACTTCGTCCACAACGGAGACCCGCATCCAGTTGAATGGCTTGGCGCCGGCAACAAGTTACCGCGTTCGTATTCGGGCAAGCGATGGAGAGCTCGACAGCGAATGGGTCGAGGTGTTGAATCTTTTTACAACGACAGATGCCCCGCCACCACCTGGCCCGCTGTCGACAATGTCGGTTGGCAATGTGCTGGCCTTGGTAGTTTGGGAACCCTCACCGGGTGCAAATTTTGAGACATTCGTCTATGAACTTCAGTATCGTAAGAGTGACTTGAGTGATGACTGGACGGTCATGCCTCCAACGGGCGCCCTGGGACAACAACTTACGAACCTGGAGCCAGGTACCAGTTACCGTGTCCGTGTGAGGGGCTTCGATGGGCAACTTTATAGCGATTGGCGAGATCAAAATCAGCTGTTTACGACGACTCAGTCTCCGACTGCTCCATCGGTTCCCAGTGAACTCTCAACGTTCTCAATTGGCGAAACGGTCGCCCTGGTGGTTTGGGAAGAGTCGCTGGATGTCAACGGCGACCTGGTTTTCTACGAACTTCAGTATCGCACGAGTGACTTGAGCGATGAGTGGAGGGTCATGCCTCCAACGAGCGCCCTGGGACAACAGCTTACAAACCTGGAGCCAGGTACCAGTTACCGTGTCCGTGTGAGAGCTTTCGATGGCGGGCTTTATAGTGATTGGCAAGATATCCATCAGCTGTTCATCACCTTTCTGTCCACTCCGGCGCCACCTACGGTGCCAGGCGAGCTTTCCACGAATCTGGTCACGGATAGTTTTGCCAGGGTCACTTGGGGTGAATCGCTTGATCCCAATGGGGATGACATTATCTACTATGCCGAATTCCGCAAAGCCGACTTGAGTGATGAGTGGACTGTAGCGTTTGCCACGACATCCAATCAACAGGTATTGCTTGGTTTAGAGCAGGCAACCCGTTATCACGTTCGCGTGAGGGCCTATGACGGTGAATTGGCGAGTGATTGGCAACAAACCGACAATCTCTTCACCACGGCACTGCCTGCCGGTTCACCCACAACTCCCGGAGCCCTTTCGACGTTCTCGGTTTTTGAAACATCGGCCCTGGTGGTTTGGGAGAAATCGACCGACCCTGACGAGGACGTGCTGAGTTACGAGGTGCAATATCGACGAACTCATTCGACTGAAAGTTGGACGTTGACCAATCCCACGAATGCACTCGGGACGAACCTGTTTGGACTTCTGCCGGGAACGCGTTACGATGTGAGGGTACGAGCTTTTGACGGCCAGTTGTATAGCCTCTGGCAAGAGGCCGAAAATCTGTTCACGACAACCGGCGACCTGTCAATTCCCGGAGATATCAACCAGGATGGCGAAGTCAACTCGGTTGATATCGATAGCCTGTTTACTGCGGTTGGTTCATCCGCAACCGACAATCGATTGGATTTGAACGACGATGATGTTGTGGATCGGCTTGACGTGGACTACCTGGTGCACACAATTCTCGGCACCCATTACGGTGACCAGAATTTGGACGGACGAGTCGACACGCGTGATATCACCACCGCATTTATCCATTTCACCGGCGCGGGTGGAACTGGCATGACCTGGGCCGATGGCGACACCGATGGTAATGGCGACGTGAGTACCAAGGACCTGGTCACTGCCATCATTAATTTTACCGGCGCTTGATCTGCTTGCCCCAGGTGTTCGTGGACGTAGCGCAGTTGACCGCCATCAGCTAACTCTCCTGGGAACGCCGATGGATTTCCGAACACGACGTATCACGGTCACGTTACGTTGACTTGGGACGAGCAACCTGCGACACTGACGTCGAGACATTTGCCGCCCAGGGGCGCGATGACTCGCTCGGCGTTTGGCGTGAGTGGATGTTGTCCAAGGGTATGCCGAAACATGTCAGTGATGTTCTGGTGTCTTCGCTACAGCGGATTGAAAAGGGTCAGACGAATGTTAGTGGAAGGACGTTTTCCGAATCCATGAAGATCGAAGGGTTCAACCGTTTGCGGCGATCACCGGAAAAGTTTCAGGCGTTTTGGGCAAGTCCGCCGTCCGTTGCCCTTGGACTGGTGAGTCTTCTTCTCTGGCTGGGCCCCGCTATTCATTCCTTCTGGCATCGCCTGGCGACTGCGTGAAAATACCAACGACTATCTCTGGAAACCGTGCTATTGTTGGCACGATGCTTGGCTTGATTTCGGCCGTCGGGTACACGGCCGCAAATGTTTGCCTGCGGGCAACGATCCACTGTGATCCCTATTGGGTATCTTGCATGAAGGCCGTGCCAACGGTGGTCCTACTGGGGAGCTGGCTGATCTTCCGGGCTGCCCGTGGACAGCGGGTTTTGCCCACGCCCCGCATACTTGGCGTGTTGTTATGTTCTGCGCTTTTTATGCAGTTTGCTGGCAATGTACTATTTCAATGGACACTGGGGATTCTTGGAATCGCCGTGACAGCA
>Ga0310342_100001283_pt1 | contig 15455 bp, 9 predicted proteins | sample S15DNA20500_MG_FD_206155 | JGI IMG/M metagenome (GOLD analysis project Ga0310342, IMG submission 206155) | Marine microbial communities from station ALOHA, North Pacific Subtropical Gyre - S1503-DNA-20-500_MG | ecosystem: Environmental > Aquatic > Marine > Oceanic | place: Pacific Ocean: North... | reverse complement strand
TCGATTCCAAGCACAAGGAACTCTATCGCAGTGTCGATCGTGTTTCCCAGACGGGGACTCTCTCTCCCAGCTACAAACCCTTCGACTTGGGAGCCGGGGGGGAATTGATTGATAACATGCGATTGAAGTTGAAGGGGGATCGCTTGAACGATCGCCGTTCACTGCTACAGTCCCTGGATGCGTATCGCCGGCGGGTTGATACTACTGACGCACTGGCAGGGGCCAACACGTTTGAACAACAGGCCTTTGATGTTCTGATGCGAGGCGTTTCCGATTCCTTTGACTTGTCACGGGAGGATCCACGCCTGGTAGAACGTTACGATACGGGTCACATGGAACCAACCGATGCAATTAAGAAGCGGAATTCCTACGCCAAGCAATTTTCACCGGTAGCCCTGGGCAGGCAGATGTTGCTGGCCCGCCGATTGGTGGAAGCCGGTTGTGGTTTTGTGACGGTCACCTGTGGCGGCTGGGACATGCATGGTGGTGGAAAAGAATTCACGATGGCCGACGGTTTGAGCAGCCTGATTCCGGCCGTTGACAAGGCCGCCTCTGCCTTTATCGAAGATATCCAGCAGCGTGGACTCTCAGAAAAAGTACTGCTGGTCATCACCGGTGAATTTGGTCGGACTCCACGTATTAACAAGAACGGTGGACGCGACCACTGGGGCAACCTCTGCACGCTGGCCTTCGTGGGGGGTGGGCTGAAGATGGGACAGGTAATTGGCAAGTCCGATCGGACGGGCAGTCAGCCAGCCTCGGATCCGATTTCCAGTGGCCAGGTGCTGGCGACCGTGATGAACGTGCTGTTTGACCTCGGGCAACTGCGGTTGATGACCGGTGTTCCCAAGGAGGTGGAACAGATTATCAGTTCGGGTAAACCGATTGAGCCACTCTTTGGCTAATCGATCGAAGCTCCCAGGCTAGCCGTATTTCTCGCGCAGTAATTGGGCAGCGGCAACCTCGTTCTTCAGCTTCAAGTAAACTTCGTCAATGCTCACTTGGGCTGCTGAACCGGGTGCGAAACCACAGTCGGGATTCAAGGTGATTCGCTGCGGGTCGATGTACTGCAGTGCCTGCTCGACCCGGGCCACGATCGTTTCAGCCGTGTCGACCTCACCGGGCTGGCAACTGACGCAACCAAGTCCGAGTTCGATGTGTTCCGGCAGTTCGGACAGCACGGACATTTCACCCGCCCCGGGAGTTGTGAACTCCATGGTGATATGCCCAACGGCGAGCCGTTTTAAGGCAGGCAAGATCGTTTCGTATCCCCCCTCGAATTGTGCTTCACCGCGGGCCCGGGCACCTGCGCGACGACACAGATGCACGGCCAGCTTGACACCATCGATTCCCTCGACCAGTTGGTTGTTCATGGCGACCGCAAAGTCGGTGGCCTGGCCAGGATCCTCGTACTGGGCTCGCACCTGCGGATCAACAAACAGACAGAGATGCGGGTCGTCGATCTGGATGATAGTGACCCCTTCGTCTCGCAGCAGTTCGATTTCACGTCGCAAGATGGGTACGCAGTCTTCCACGAAGGACTCGCGCGTCGGGTAAGCCTGCGCCGATAATTGCGGGTCCCACATTCGTTCTCCCAGCAGTGCCGGGGCAGGGAGCGTGGCCTTGATTGCCCGGCCGGTCAGCTGCTTTAAAAAGGAGACCTCCTGGGCAATAAATCCAGGTTGCTTGGGACTGAGCTTGTCGACCACGATCGTCCAGGGTCGGCCATCGGCCGGGTTTTGACTCAATTGGAATCCGTGGGCCAGTTCAGCAATCACACCGATGTATGATTTGCGCCACCATTCCCCGTCGGAAAGCACATCCAGGCCGGCTGCTTCCTGCAAGGCAACCACGTAGCGAATGCTGGAACCGAGCAGTCGCCGATATTCTTCTTCAGAATAGGAGCTTGACTGCTGCATCAACTCCTGGACAAATGCCGGGCGGGGCATGGAGCCGATGATCGAAGCGGGAAAGAGAGGAAGGTCGTTCATGGTTTACTTGTCGAGATGTCTGCTGGTCCAGTGCTCACGGGCATAATCAAAATCCTGTTGCGTATCGATTTCAATATATCCACCAGGTGTGTCGACGTGGACCATCGGTACCTGTTGTTCGATCATTTCCTGCAGTAGCAGGATCTTGTAGGCCTTTTCAAACGATACTGCTTCCCGCCAGGGTTTGTCAGTAAATTGCTGCTGGCAGCGATGATAATGCTCACGCAGGCTGGCTGCCCCGGCTGTCGAGAAGCGGGCCACGCCAATATATTCACCGTACGCATCCGCTTCCGGAATGTCACGGTGAATGCTGGTGACACGATCTCCTTCGACGGTCACTTTTTCCGCATCATCGGAAGGGTGTTCACTGCGCGTTTCATACCGCTGTAACCACTCGGTATCGGCGACCAGCGCAATGTCTTGATCGTTTTTCAGTGCCATTTCGATTGCCCGGGGAGTAAACAGGATGTCACTGTAGCAACAGACAAAGGGTTCTTCCATCAAGTCTTCAGCGTAGAAGAGGGAGGCGAGGATATTGTTGTTTTGCCAGTTGTCGTTGTGGCGAAACGTGAAGTGCGGGTATTCTTCTTGCACTTTTTCAATTCGGTAGCCACCGATGAAACAGATTTCATCAATACCGTTTTCGGCAAAGGCCTGGACGGTCCAGTCCAGGATGCGCTGGCCACTGATTTCGGCAAAGCACTTGGGCACATCGGCGGTTGTTGGCATCAGCCTGGCTCCCCGTCCGGCACCGATAATGATAGCTCTCATGATATTCACTCGTTGTTCGGTGGGATGGAATCGTCGATTCTTTTTGGGCCGGGGTCTTCCTTGGGAACTGTATTCCAGAGAGGAATCAGCAGCAGCCCGGCAGCCAGTACAAAGCAGGCCAGGATACGAAAAACCATATCCCAATCGGTGACATTGTCATCGGAGGTCAAGAGCGCTGGCAAATAACCACCGACGGCGGCACCGATCGATCCAACACCATTGATTAAACCAGCGGCGGTGCCCGATCCTTTTTGGGTCCCGAAGTCGATCGCTGCAGTGGCCGAGATTAGTGAATCGGGGGCAAATAGCAGGAAGCCAATTCCCAGTAGACCCATTCCCAGCGCAACTCGATTGGCTGGCAGCCCATTGAAGAGGAAGAGCAGGACTGAGAGTAACAAGAAAAAGATGACGCAAACGGGCATCCGTCGGGAACGAAAGACCACGTCGGAGAGAAATCCACCACAAATCACCCCCAGTGGTCCGGCTAACTCGAACATTCCAGACAAGAAACCACTTTCCGCGATGTCCGTACCGAGTTTCTCGTTCAGGTAAAGTGGCGACCAGAAGAGAATCATGTAGCGTGTTGGTTTAAGGAAAAAATAAACAGCCGCTAAATGGATTACGACCGGGTTGCGATAAGGAGAAATGACGGGTGCGTCAGTGGCGGCAGCTTCACTCGGGCTGTCTGGGTTTTCCTGAGGCCTGGAGAAATCATCAACGGAACCTGGGAAAATAACGGAGAAGTCTTCCGGTTTGTCTCGCTGCAAGATGATGAAAAGAATCCAAATTCCCAACAGGGTGGCAGCCGGGACCCAGAAGGCATAGCGCCAATCGCCAAAGTGCTGAGCTGCCCAGCCGGCATAGGTCGAAGCGATCAGGCCGCCCACGGCATAATTGCTGCACCAGAATCCCAGCACTCGGCCCCGCTCGCGTCGGCCAAAAAAATTACCAATATTCCGGGTTAAGGGGGCCCAGCCAGTCGATTGAGCCAGGCCCTGGATGAACAGCACGACACCGAGCAAAACGGTGATCGTGGAAGCCCCGGCCACGACGGCCATCACGACTGAGACAAGCATCCCGGTTAGTACTACGCGGCGTGTTCCTATCCGGTCCGCAGTAATGCCCCAGATGAATTGACCGATGGCGTAGGCGACCAGGTAAGCCAGGTCGATGTTGCCCATCGTTGTTTTACTGATTCCCCAAACTTCTTCCTTCTGTAATTCAATTTTGGCAACCGCGAAGGCTTTACGAGTCAGGTAAAACCCGACGTAGGCCAGCCAGGTAATGAAGAAGATCTGCGCGCGACACCACTTGTAGTCTGGCGGATTGACCCTGGGAATGATGGAACGAGCCATGCGTGCGATGTCCGACTAGGTAGCTGATTGCTTGAGGGCTTCTACCGGTTTAGGCATCATTAGAACCGCTACGATACCTGCCAGGTACATGAACCCGCAGATTTGTCCAACCCGGTCATAACTGCCTTCAAAATATTCCTTCAAAGCGACCGAGGTGACGATTAGCAGCAGGGCAACGATGATCCGTCCGAAGTTGAAACTCACACCACTCCCGGTGGAACGTACCCGCGTGGGGAACATTTCCGGAAGGCAAAGGGGCAGCCAGCCGAAAAAGAAGCCACTGAAGAACCCAAGTCCGCGAATCCAAAACATGAAGCTCTCATCCGACGGATCAGGGAGTGCGTAGAGGAACTGGGTGCAGGCAAATGCCAGGACGCACAGCAAGGCGTAACTGAAGCGTCGTCCCAGGAAGAATGCCAGTGCGCCACCCAGCAGGCTGCTGATCGAGCCAGGCCAGGCCCGGTTAAAGGAGGTTTCAGCCTTCAGATTTGATTTTGTTTTACTTGTTTTTACAGCTGGCTCAGTTGCTTCTTTTGCTGGTGCGTCTTGCTCAGTGTTGGCGGCGGCCGTGGTGACTTGTTCGTCATATTCGGCAGCCCAATAGTTTGCCCAGTTGCCAACTCCCCAACCGCCAAATAACGGTACGAACGCTAACACGATACCAATCAGTGTTAATTTCAGATGAGGTGGTGAAAATACCTCGCCCAGGCCAACCTGATCCAGGCCATCTGTTTGGCTGGTTTGCTGCTGCTCGGCCAGCCACTTGGGAGACTCAGGTACCAGGAACCAACAGACCAGGGCCAGCAGAATCGGTGTGGCACCGACCAGCAGCGTCCACCGCCAGGCGTCAGGGTTCACATCGACGTTCATGCAGAGGAGGGCGAAAAGCATAATGCCCACGTTGGCCGACGTACCCAGGATGCCGGCGAGGATCGGCTTGGCCGTATTTGGCCAGGCTTCCTGGATCAAGGCCATGCCGTTGGGCCACATGCCGCCAATTCCCATGCAGGTGATAAAACGGAGGACCCAGAAGACTTCGATCGATTGTGAAAACGTCGAGATATAAGAAAAAATACTGTAACAGGCGATGCTGATGGCCATCGCTTTGGCTCGCCCAAAACGGTCTCCCACCCAGCCAAAGGCATATCCGCCGGCGGCAGCACCGAATAAGAAGGCACAGACCAGCCAACCGGACCACTTACCAATATCTGCCGGATCGGCTCCTGCTCCCAGTAACTGACTGGCAGCCGGATGGTGTGCAATGGAGTTAATTCCCATTTGTACACCGGCAAACATCCATCCCAAGAATGCTACGACCAGGATCAGGATACACTGGCTTCGACTTAGCGTAGTCGCCCGGGCCGCATTTTCTGAAGCCTCAGAATCGGCCCCGGGCAATTCATTGGTGACAGGTGTATCGCTCATCAAATCAACTGACCAATTCGGAGAAGAAGGATGAAACCGGCCTCAATGTATCACAAGCTGAGAGTGGTTGCAGGAAGCTCGGAAGGCTTTTTCTTCACTTAGTTGGCGGATGATCGCTGAGCATTGACATATTGGGCACACTGCAATGCAAAAGCGGTCGCATCCTCGGCCGTTTCAATTCCCTGGGCCTGGTGAATCGTAAAATAGCCGTTGTAATCAATCCCACGCAGACCGGCGAAAACCAGCCCAAAATCGACTCCACCCGTTTCCCAGGGATCGAGGTGATGAAAGCGTCGTTCTCCCAGGCAAAATGTTTCCAGGCCCTCTGGGCCGTCGGGATTGAGCCGATGATTCTGAACATAGACGTTCATCAGGTAAGGCTGTAGTTTTTGTAGCGTCACCAGGTCGTAGGCTTGTCCGCACAACAGCAGGTTGGCCGGTTCATAGATGATACCGAAGTTTGGCCGGTTCAACTGCTGCAGCAGTGTCAGCAGCGGTTCGACCTCTTCGAACAGGCTGGTGGTATGACACTGGTGAGCCAGGCGAATATTGCGTTCGGCCGCCTGATCGGCGGCGGCCTGGGCAAAGGGAATGTCGTCCGGCTTTTTCATGCAGATCCGAATCAGGTCGCAACCCAGGGCCTCGGCCACATCCAGGCTGGGACCAATATCACGAAGACTATTGGGTCCCTGATTGTTGTTGAGCGGCACATCGAAGTCAGCCGTTACCATCGAGACCTTGAGTTGAGCCGCCTCGACGATGGCCCGCATTTGTTGCAATTGATCGAGCGGTGTCTGTACGCCACCGGCACTGGCCCGCATGCAGATGGCGTCGTAGCCGGCGCCAGCCGCGATCTCCACGATCGCTTCCAAGGGGAGGTTTAGCCTGGTTTTACAGGCCGCTTCGACAATCCGAACCGACAAGGATAATTTCATGAGCTGAGCTGTTTAGTCGGATGATTTTTTTGCTTCTTCCGCCTTCTTGCGGGCTGCTTCTTGTTCTGCTTTTCGTTTTGCGTCTTCTGCCCGTTTCTTGGCGTCTTCTTCTCGTTTCTTGGCGTCGGCTTTACGACGAGCAGCCAGTTGTTCAGCTCTTCGCTTGGCATCGGCCGCCCGTTTCTTGGCGTCTTGTTCTCGTTTCTTGGCGTCGGCCTTGCGGCGGGCAGCCAGTTGTTCAGCTCTTCGCTTGGCATCGGCCGCCCGTTTCTCTCGAGCTTTTTTGAGAGCATCCTGCCGCTTTTGCTGAGCCACCCGGAGGGCTTCGAGTCTTTTTTGTTGAGCGAGCCGTTGCGCCTCGGTCTCTCTTTGCTGCGTTAAGCGGCGCTCTTGCTCCGCTTTTTCGCGTGCCAACCGCTCGGTTTCGGCTGTCTTCTCCGCTGCAGCCTTGTCCGCTGCAGCCTCGTTCTTGGCGGTCCTGGCGGCAGCCGCCTTTGCCTCGGCCGCTTTTCGCTCCGCTTCCGGCAGCGGGCTGGGCTTGGGTTGCGTAACCGGTGGTTGGCTCGGTTGCCCTGGGGATTGAGCCACGGCAGTTGATGACGGTTGCTGATCGTGTGACCAGACGACGAGACCCGCAGGAGCAAACTGAAAAGGTGGTTTGGCATTGGTTACAGAGAGGCGAAATGTTCCCAGGGTAGGCGCCCGCGAATGCATGTTATGCCCCAAGTGAACCACAAAACCTGCTGGACTGGTGGCCGCCGCTTCTCGCAGGGAAAAAACGGCATGTTGAGTTTTCTGGAAATATTCGGGAAGATTCCATCCGGTGGGCGTGGTCAGTAGCGAGTCTTTCACCATGTCGTCGTGGCCAAGTATGTCGGTGGTGGCCGTGCTGATGATGAGTGACTTGCTGTCCGAATCGGTTAGTTCCAGTGAAGGAGAAGGTGGCTGCTGGATCAACTCAGATTCCCAAACGAGATCGTTTGCCGGATCTTCGGACTCGTTGAGAACCATTACGTAAAAGGGATTGATCCGCTGGCTATAGGCCGTCGGGCTGTGAACAACAATTCGGTCAATATCATAGATTTTTCCTAAATCAACTTTCCACCAGGCCGGTCCTTTTTTACCGCGAGTTTTGACCATCGAACGGGCGTACTTGCCATCCTCGGTTCGAAAGCCGTCGGCGTTCAGGCGATTATCGATTGCCATGGCCGCGCCCATTTTCTTGTCGGGGACGCTTTGAGAGGCTTTTCCCTGGAGGGCGACATTTTTCCCACCGCTGAATACCTGGACTTCAGCCAGGGACAAGTAAGTTCGTTCTTCGTTCGTCATGAGTTTCACATAACGACCGGATATTTTTTTGTGCTGGCTGGCGGCAGTCATTACACGGAAGCTAGAAAGCACGAAACTGGTATCCATGTAGTTCCATTTTCTGTTCCGCGGTCGCCTATTTTCTGTCACACCCGGTTCCGGAAATACTTCCAGTCGAAACGCGGTAACGTTGGGCAGCGAAGTGGCAACCTGGGCTACATAAGTTTCGATACCGGGCCCGCCCCGCTCGGCCCTGATAATTTGGTCATCTCCGATCACCAGTTCAGTCCCTGCCTGCGAGCGGAGATTGACCATTTCCAGCGGATACCATTTTGTACTCCTGGGATGCTGGAAGAACTGCAGCTTGTTCCATTGCAGTTGGTCCTGGTCATTTCCAGGCTTGAAGGTGAGTTGGAGGTCGAGTTGTTGGTCCTGGTAATCGTGCAGCGGAATCAAGTAGGGATCTTGATCAGTCTGGGCAGGAACTGGAATGCGGTTGTAGAGTTTATCGTTAATACTTATCTCGATCAGGCCGGGCGTGGCACTTGTTTCGACAGGCTCCACGTGGAGTGCTAACCAGTCGTCTTTTTCGACCTGCCGCCGAATCGAAAACGTTGTCAGTTGCCCCTTGGTGCGAGGGACCAGGCGTGAAGTTGGCTTGCCTTCCTCGGAAAAGATCCAATTGGGCTGAAAGACGATTGGAGAGCCGTCTGCGGTTTCAATTGTCCATCCTTGCCAGCGGCCATCGTCAGGCTGGGGGTTTTCTTGTTTCAGGGTCTCAGCGGTGGCAGATGTTTCTACGGAGGAAGCATCGGCCTGGGCAGCATCCTCTGTTGTACTGCCGGGCACGTCGAACCCTGCTTGTTTGATTCCAAACCAGGCTGTCCAGCCGATCAGTAGTAATATCAGCACTGCCGTAATCCGGAAGATCCAGGGTCTGGCCGGTGCTTCGTAAAGCGCCTGGGTGGTTTCGGAAGAGTCCGTAACTGGATCTTCCGTTTCGCTGGCAGTAACCAGGAACTCGTCGACCACGGTTTGACCACCGAGCATGTCGATTAATTCTGGATGTTCTTCAAGAAAATCAACGACGAAATCGATTTCGTCAGCAGTCACTTCCGCTGCAGATGTGTTCTGGAAGAGCGAAATAATCTGCAAGTGTGACATGAGCCTGGGAGAGCCTGTTTCTGAAAGGAAAGCAACACTGAAGTCTTTATTTTAAATGGCGATTGCATTTGGGTCGACACCCATTGTCGTCAGGAAAGACTGAGAAAGCTACAATAGGTGCAGTTATATTGCTTCCCTGGTTATCAGGTATCATCGTTCTTGGAGGAATTTCCGGATGTTCACGCGTAGCAGAGTGTGCTGTTGTGTACTGGTCTTTGCCTGGTGCCTGGGGAATGTGGAATTCCTGGTGGCAGCTGAGCGGCCTAACATTATTTTCGTTTTTACCGATGACCAGGCATCCTGGGCTTTGGGAGCGTCGGGAAATCCGCTGGCCAAGACACCCCATATGGATCGACTGGCCAAGGAGGGAGTTTATCTTCCCAACTCCTTTACCACGACACCCGTCTGTAGTCCGTCGCGAGCCAGTTTAATGACCAGTCGCTATGGCAGTGAGTTGGGTATCACGGATTGGATTCATCCCAAGAAGGAACCAAAACTGGGGCTCGATCCGGCGGTGCCGGTCTGGCCTCGTTTACTGGCCCAGGCTGGTTATCAAACCGGGCTGGTCGGTAAATGGCACCTGGGTCTGCTCGATAGCCAGCATCCGACCCAATTTGGTTTCCAATATTTCATGGGCCATCGAGCGGGTGGTTGGCCGACTGTTAATCCGACGCTCGAAAAGGATGGCAAGCAGCAGAAGTTTCAGGGACTAACAGCCGATATCCTCGCCGACCATGCCCTGGAATATGTCAAGGAGCATCACCAGAAACCGTTCCTGCTTTGTTGGCACACGCGAGCTCCGCATACGCGTTGGCTTCCGGTTGCTGAAGAAGATATGGCACCTTACAAGAACCTGGATCCGCCGATTCCCAATCCTGATTATCCCCAACTGGATGTTGCCCGTGTTAAACGGATGACGCGTGAATACCTGGCCAGTGTCCGCAGCGTGGATCGCAACCTGGGACGTCTGTTGAAATTGTTGGACGACTTGCAGTTGACCGAGAAGACAATTGTCATTTTCAGTTCGGATCACGGTTACAGCATGGGACACAACGGGATTTGGCATAAAGGAAATGGACATTGGGTGCTCAAGATGCCCCCCCCGGCGACCAAGAATATTCCTCGGGGTCAGCGTCCCAATATGTATGACAACTCAATCAAGGTGCCCACGATGATCCGCTGGCCAGGCAAGATTAAGCCGGGCACTACGGTCACAGAAACTATTACGAACCTGGACTGGTTTTCCAGTATTCTTGCCATGGCAGGAATAGCGCTGCCTAGGGCAGTGCAAATCCGAGGTCGTAACATGGTCCCCTTGTTGCAGGGCCAGAAGATATCCGGCTGGGACAACGATTTTTATGCCGAGTATTCTACGCACCACCAGTCGCGTACCCACATGCGGATGTACCGAACTGCGAAGTGGAAGTTGATCCGTGATTTTCTCAATCCAGAGCGGGATGAGCTTTACGATCTGACCGCGGACCCGGCAGAAATGAAGAACCTGATCGCTTCAGAGGATCCTCGAGTGCAACAAGCCAAGCAGCAGTTGCATGCAAAGATCCTGGCGAAAATGAGAGTCAACAAGGACTCGGCGGCTACGCGTTGATTGAGCAGCGTTGCTCACTTCGGTCGCTTCCGGGGACTGCTGTTATGGAGTTGGCTTCACCCAGCGCGCGTCGCCCGGTTCGAATCTGGCCGGCTGGGGAGAATTAAGTGTAATCAGTTTCCAGGTTTCGCCATTTTCTCGCAGGTCTTCGAAGGGAATTGGCTGGTAGGGGGTGTTGAGCAGGGGAGTTGAAATACGTTTGCCACCCTGTTCATGCGAGGTCATGGCGGCATCCAGGACATTGCTGACCAGCAGCGTCCGTTGCACCGGGTAAGGTTCCTTGCGGTGGATGAACAGGTACTGAATGGCATGGGAGAGCGCTTTGAACAGACAGCGATTGCCCCAGGGACCATTGTAGAAGGAAGTTGCCAGCGGTTTGTTGTTGCCGCGCAGTCGGCAGGCAAAATTCCAGCGATTGGCATTTGAGCCAACGGTCAGTGCGGTGGCTCGCAGTCCATCGCGGTACGTCAAACAAAGGGCATGTCCAACCCGGTACGGTTTGGCGGGCATCTGGAGCTGCTGGATTTTGGGACCAGTGCTTTGAGGCCGCGCTTGTCGAGCTAACCCTGCCTGTTCTTCTGCAGCCATAGCAGCATTGACCAGGTCGGTCGACCAGCGTTTTTCCTTGATCGCTGCCTGCAGGGCATCACCGGTGAGCAGTTCAACGTGGCGGACACCGCTTTCTCCCCCGTGACGGGATTCGATCATCGACTGCAGGACTTCCAGAGCATGGAAATCGTAGGTTTCAATCCCTCCGCCGTGGACCGAAATCGCTTCTTCGATGTTCGCACCGGCAGGCAATTCCAGGTTAGGGCGTCGGTCAGCCAGCGGGACAGAGCTGCCTGCCATCAGGGGGATCTTGTATTGGCGGGCCGTTTCAAACATCTCTTGTGCCCAATCAGCGCGGTAAGAGAGATGCTTGTCATTAAAGAAGGGGACAAAACGTCCGGAGCGTTTCATGACAGCGACGGACTGGTCAAAGAATTCCTTGCGGGGGTACATTTGTTGTCCCCGTTTATTGAGCGGATAATTCCCATGCTCTCCGATCGACAACACGGCATCGACGGCCAGTTTCTTGCTGCCCAGGCAAAGTGCCTCGTCAATCGATTTAAACAACGGAATTTTGAAGCGTTCAGAGACCTCTCGTGCCATGTCGTTGTCAGGAAACTGGTCGGCATAAAACGAGACCACGTCGACACCCGGGTCGGTCAGTTTCCCGCGGAAAAGATAGGGGGTCAGGAAGTTTTCCAGGATGTTGTAAGCGTGGCTGCGAAATCGCAGTTCCGTGAAGATGGCAGCTACTTTAGGGCGTGGTCCTGGCTGTCGCTCGGCGCTGCCGAGCGAGTTGACCTGGCCCAGCATAGTTGCGGCGCCTGCCCACTGGAGAAAATGACGGCGATCTTGTGGCTGTGAGAAATGGCTCATCGTGCCGGTATCCGTTATCATGGGAATGTTCTGGCCCTGGAATATGCATGGTAGCCTGCTCGATCGGCGAGTTGCTGTCAAGTTCCTGGGCCCAGGTGGTTTTCGGACAACCCGTGTGATGTGTAAGGAGAATCTGACTGTGGCTCATTTAACCATTGCGTCAGCCAAGTCAATCGGTCTGGACGAGGCACGTTTGCAGGTTGCCTATGACTTACTTGATTCGTGGACGCGTGGCCTAAAGGCACCGGTTCCGGGAGGCGCTATTTTAGTCGGGCGAGCTGGCAAGGTGGTGGCCCCGAAGTTCTTTGGTCGGCAGGGTGCGGAACCGAACGCCAAACCGATACGCGAGGATGGCATGTTCTTACTCGCTTCCATTAGTAAACCGATCACCTACCTGGGCGCTCTGAAGCTGGTGGAACGTGGACAGCTAAATCTAAGTGATCCGGTGGTCCGTTACATTCCGGATTTTGCAGCTCATCACAAGGATGACACCCTGGTTCAACACCTCTTTACTCATACTTCAGGTCTTCCTGATATGTTGCCGGATAATAATCAATTGCGTCGTCAACAGGCACCGCTGAAACGATTCATCCAGGGCGCCATCCGTGATACGGTGCCTCGTTTTCCTGCCGGTACCGATTACAGTTACCAGAGCATGGGAACCCTGGTGGTTGCGGAGTTGATCCAGCGCATCAGTGGCATGACGATTCACCAGTATCTTAAGAAGGAGATTTTTGATCCGCTGGGTTTGAAATCTATTGGACTCGGTTCCAAGGGATTGGAACGCCAGCGGCTGGTGCGGGTGCAGACGCCAGCAGGGCGTGATTCGCCAGAGTGGGGCTGGAATAGTCCCTACTGGCAGGAGCTTGGTGCTCCCTGGGGCGGGGTTTTCAGTTCCCCGATGGACCTTGCCGTGATTTGCCAGTTGATGCTACGGGACGGGATGCACGATGGAGTTCGTCTCCTCTCGCCGGCCATGGTACGGATGGCGACCACAAACCGTTTCGACGATTATCCAGACCTGCCGGAGCCGATCCGGCGAACGTTGCCCTGGGGCCTGGGCTGGCAGATGAATCACCCGGGTACTTCCGGTAGCTGGGGTGACTTGTTGGACCGCACGGTTTTTGGACATACGGGAGCCACGGGGACGATGCTTTGGATGGACCGAGAACGTGATGGCTTTTGCATGTTACTGACGACGGCGGTTCGTTCGCGGGCTCCCTGGCGACTTGTTCATTTGTCGAATATTGTCGCGGCAGCTTTTGTCTAAGGGAACCGTTGCTTCCTGGCTGGTTTACGGCCTTGATCGTGGGCGAGCATCCCAGATATGGATGCTTCCCTGGTTGTCAGCGGAAGCGAGTCGTTGTCCATCTTGACTGTAACTAAGACTGGTAACAGTGTGTTGATGTCCGCGCAAGGTGAGAATTTCTTCGCCGGTAGTGGTGTCCCAAATTTTGACAGTCTGGTCCTCGCTGGCAGTGGCCATCCGGTTCCCGACAGGACTAAAGACCAGTTGGACGATCGGCTGGGAATGTCCTTGAAGAGTTAGCAGCTCGGTACCATCTTGAACGCTCCAGATCTGCATTTCGTTATTCTGATGAATTGATGCGAGCAGACTGCTGTCTGGGTTGAAGGCCAGTCCAGCAATGGGATGTCCCGTGTTGAGTCGATGTTTTGGCCGTGGTTCACCCAGTTTCCAGAGATTGATGACCTCGGTGTTGTTACCACTGGCAACGGCCAGCAAGTCACCCTGGTGGCTTAGGCCACCAAAAACGGACTTACTGATCGTGGGAAACGGCACGCGGGATAACTTCTTACCGTCAGCTAGATTCCATTGTTTGACACTGCGATCGTTGCTGACGGTAACGAGTTGTTTGCCGTCGGCCGTTACAGCGACTTGACGGAGCTGAAAACCATTTTCAGTTAATGTTTGCTGGTTTGTACCGGTGGCTACATCCCAGGTGCGCAAGGTATTGTCTGAACTTCCAGAGACCAGTTGTTTGCCATCGTTAAGAAAGACGAGACTGTTCACGGATCCGGTGTGACCGTGAAAGGTCCGAAGGAGTTTCCCGCTAAAGCTGTCCCATAATTTCACCGTCTGATCTGCGGCTGCAGAGGCCACGTAGGTTCCATCAGGGCTAAAAGCTACCTGGTGGATACGGGTCGGTGTGATTTTTTCGAACTGCAAGTTGTCTTGTTGCTGATCGGTTCTCCAAACTTGGATTTTTCCAGCGAGCGTTCCGGAGGCTATTTGGTTGTCATCAGGGCTAAAGGTGGTACTGAAAACGGGTTCAGTATGTCCTAGTACGGTAAACAGTTCTTTGCCTTGCTTTACATCCCAGACCTTGATCTGCCTGTCTTCACTGCCGGAAGCCAACTGGTTGCCCTGATTGCTAAATGATACATGGTGGATGATGCCGGTATGCCCGAGCAGTTCAGGGAGGTTTTCCCCGGTTTCCAAGTCCCACGTCAGGATCTTGTGGTTACTGTCTGTTTTCAGGGCCACGGCTGCTACTTTTGCCGAGGGATCGAAGGAAAAGCTCTGAATGTCACCCGGGGGAATCTGGATTGACTTGATTTCTTCCGCGGATTCCAGGTCCCAGATCCGTAAGGTGTGATCGAGTGATCCGGAAACGATCCGTTTACCGTTTGCTTGCAACCCTATTTGCTGGACAGGGAATTTATGACCCTGCAGTGTTTTTAGCACTTTGCCAGTAGTGGCACTCCAAACACGGATTGTCCAATCTTCACTGCAGGAGACGATAGACTGTCCATCTGGGCTGAAGGCCACGTCCAGCACGGCGCGCTTGTGTCCAATTAGTTTGCGCAACTCGGTCCCGTCAGCCACGTTCCAGATCCGAATGGAATAGTCATCCGACCCTGAAACTAACTGGTTGCCATCAGGGCTGAAGGCGATACTGTCGACGGGCTGGCGATGCCCTTTGCAGATATGCAGTGGCTTGCCAGTTTGAGCATCCCAAATGGTAATGGTGGTGTCACCGCTGGCCGATGCGAGTCGCTTACCATCAGGGCTGTAAGCGAGTTGACTAACGAGTGGCCCTCCCTGCATGACCAGCAGTTGTGCATGGCAGAGACGATCCAGGTAGTGCCACTCAAACTCACGCAGGTCCGGCTCGTTTCCCTGGGGAACATGCTGCTTCAACAGGTTCAATACATGGGGGACGTTGGCATCCTGCCATGAATTGAAAGCCAGGTTCATGTGCGCATTATAGAGATTCCGTTGAGCCAGTTGCAGGTTTTGACTTGCCAGTTGACGTGCCGCTTGTGCCTCGATGGCCTGTTCTCTTGCCTTCCTGGCGTTATTGATGGCAGTATTGCTGGCCATATATGCTGTTTGTCGTAGCGCTTGTTGACGCCAGGCGGCTAGTGGGCCAGCGATAGCCAGCAGGAGGGTTAGCAGAATGGCCACACCGCTGAGCGTAGCAACCAGGGGTTTGCGACAACACCATCGCCA
>Ga0310342_100001282_pt1 | contig 15463 bp, 28 predicted proteins | sample S15DNA20500_MG_FD_206155 | JGI IMG/M metagenome (GOLD analysis project Ga0310342, IMG submission 206155) | Marine microbial communities from station ALOHA, North Pacific Subtropical Gyre - S1503-DNA-20-500_MG | ecosystem: Environmental > Aquatic > Marine > Oceanic | place: Pacific Ocean: North... | reverse complement strand
CCTTCTGGCAAAGGTGTCACGGTGGTGGAAACCACCGTCGACAGGGGAGTCAGGTCCCTCTTTGGGGCTATGACTTCTCGTTTAGCAAGTAAATAACCACCTAACAACGGAGTAGACATATTATGTCCGACCGTAAGCAGTACCGGATCGTTCTCGAGAACCCTCCGGCGCCGCGGCAGGGCCGTCCTGGAATGGGCGCCCTTCAGCGGTTCCTGATCGATCTCGAGAACCAGCATCCGGGTGAGTGGGCCGTTCTGGACCGCTCACGCAAGCACATCGGGTACATCTACAACCTCAAGAAGAAGTTCCCGAACCTCGACGTGAATGCCCGTCAGAACGACGACGGCACTTACGGCGTGTGGGTCAAGATGGAGACGCCTGAAAAGGTCAAGTCTGCCTGACCCCAACCCAAAAAAGTAAAGACCGCAAGGGGTTAACACCCTCTGTGGTCTTTATTTTTTTTGCCCCTCGTGCAGTGCTCGAGGGAGCCCCGCGCGAATTATTCGTCGTCAGCGGGGGGAGCGGGCTTCCTGAACTTGGGAGCCGGGGCTGAACGACGCGTACCGTGACGCCCACCAATGGTGGCAACGCTTGCGCCACCAATAGCCGCGCCCACCTCGGGGTGCATGGAGTTGTCGGCAGGGATGCCAGACTCGTCCTCGCTCATTACGCCGGTGACGTAGTGGCTGTGGGATGTGACTTTTCTCATGTTGTCTCCGATCTGGACATCTAACATTCTATCCTAAGTGGAGTTGTGTTTGGCCCTTATTCCCGATAGTCTTCCTGTATGCCCTTAATCAAGCCCATCACGAATGACATGGTACGCGAGGAAGTGGCTCCGCTGTGGGTCGAACTCCGGGAGAAGCACGGCCGAAAGTATGACTTTTCGTCCGACCCTGATGGCATCCACGACAAGATCAACGCTCGCGTCCATGGAATGGGCATCCTTATGTCTTGGGAGAGGCACGGCGGGCCAGCCGTCACTCGCCTCCGCTCGTTTGGTATCCCCAACGAGGTCTGCAAGTATCTCATCAAGACGTATTGCGTCAAGGGTGAGCGGGTCACGGAGCCTGAGCATGTCATCAAGGGATCTCGCAGGAACCAGTACGCAACGTTTGAGAAGTGGGCGCAGGAACACGATGCGGAGCAGTTCACTACACTCCAGTTGGCCGAACAGTCCGGCTTCTCCACGGCCACCGTCCGCAAGTACCTTAAGACTTCCCGTTACTTCACCAAGATCAAGAGCGGGCTTTACGAATGTGGACATCGCAAGGATTGAGAAATATTCTGTCAAGAGGTTGTGGTTTCCTCTTATTCCCGATAGGGTTCTTACTAACACCACAAAAAGGCCAAGGAGGCCGTTAAATGAGCGAAGAACAGTCCCTACCCGATTGTTGGACGAAGTTCCAGCAGGTGCTTGACAACGGCATCGACAGGATCATCCTGTACGGACCACCGGGAACAGGCAAGACATACTGTGGCTTGACCCACGGTTCCGTGGAGGCAGGCTCTTTCCGTCTGGTCTGCACGGAGGACATGACCAACGCCGACGTGACCGGCTCCTTCATGCTTGAGAAGGGTGACTTCCGCTGGCTCTCCGGCGCTGCACTCAAGGCATGGGACGGCGACGGCGTACAGGGCGGTCGACTCGTCGTAGACGAAATCGACAAGGCCGGTGGCGACGTGTTCGCTACCCTGCTCGCCATGCTGGACACTCCGGACTCCGCTTCATGGGAGAACCCGCAGTCCGGCAAGGTGCATCGTCCAAAGCCGGGATTCACTGCGGTCATGACGACCAACATTGAGGAAATGCGTGAGTTGCCTCCGGCACTCGCCGACCGTTTCCCTGTCCGTATTCGTATCGACCAGCCTCACCCGGACGCACTCAAGTTGCTCTCCCGTGACCTGCGTCGTGTCTGCACTCAGATGGCTGATGCCGGTGAGCGTCGCATCTCTCTCCGTCAGTGGATGTCGTTCGACTCACTCCGCAAGGGGCTGGAGCAGGCGCGTGCTGCTGAGATCGTGTTCGGCGATCGTGCGGAGTCCATTCTGGACGCCATCGCCGTGAACGGGGTCACCCGGTCATGAACGAAACCACTCACTTCCCTGAGCCGGAGATCCTGACTCGTCGGGATGTTGAGGCTGGACGCTGGACCGTAGAAGGCTGCGCTCCTAAGCGTGGACTGCCTCATGTCATCCTTACCGAACGGATCATGAAGGTTCCTGTCGATACGACAGAGATGAGTCGGTGCATCCGGGCGCACGAAATGATGCACGCCAAGGTTTCTCCGGGTGCGGAGTACCCGGCGTGGATCAAGCGTGACTTGGCTTCTAAGGAAGCCCTTGCAGCCGTTGAGGAACTACGAGTCAACCTCCTGTGTCAGAAGGTCGGCTTCGATATGAAGAAGCATCTCTCCGACGACGGCGAGACTGCTGACGGCGAGCGTGCCGTAGCAACTCGTGACTGGCGGGGAGCCGTGTTCATGGCCATCGCCTGTGCGGGCACGGCGAGCCACAAGAAGTTCCTGACCGGTGTCCGTCGGCACGATCGTTTTTGGGGAAAGTGCCTCAAGGACATCTCCGGACGGGGACTCAGGTTCATGGAGAAGGCTTACCGGGAAGGCAATCTTGCCAGCACCGGCATCGACAACACTTCCGGGATGGCTCCGTTGGGTTTCGCCACCACGGAACGCATCGCCGAATGGCTGGACAGGATCGCTGCGCAGGAACCTCCTGAGCCTGAGCCTGAGCCTGAGCCGGTGACCGTACCCGACGAGGACAAGGCTGACGAGACTGAGGCCGACGAGGGCGATGGGGAGGGCGAACGTCATCGGGCGCACTCCAACATCGGCATCACTCCCGACTCAATCAAGGAGGGCTTCGGAGAACGACTCAAGGGCATCACTCCCGACAGGAACCAGTACGGCGTGCCGTGTTGGGGCGAACTCAGGATTGAGAAGTTGCCCCTGACGACTCTGGTACCCGGAACCATCGGAAAGAAGCGGATTCCGTCGAACATGGGTCGTTCACCTCGTCGCCTCCACCGTTACCTGACCGATCCGGAGATGCGTATCTTCGATCGGACGATCAAGGGCAAGGGTGGCGTCATCGTTCTGGATGCCTCAGGGTCAATGGACTTCACAAAGAAGGAAATCCGCACAATCCTTGAGGCTGCTCCGGGCGTGACCGTGCTGGCCTACACCGATCGTGGTGACAACGGCACGAACGCATGGGTGCTGGCCAACAAGGGTCGCATGGTTGACGAGTTGCCGGACCTGTGTCACGGCAATGGCGTGGACCTTCCCGCTATCGAATGGGGCGTCGCTCATAAGCAGCGTCCCAACAGCCCGGTCATTTGGGTGTCCGACGGCGGGGTCTGCGGACCCTCTCAGGGATTCTCCAACGCTCTCGCCATGCAGTGCATCAAGTATTGCATCAAGAATCGGGTGCTGGTCGTTCCCCATCTGGAGGATGCCTTGACCCAGTTGCAGAACATGAAGCGTGGACAGAAGGGCAAGACCATCTGGCCACGCCAGTTGAGGACCGTCTATCGGCAGGCCAACGGATCAAGCCTCACGACAGACCATCCCTCCTACTAGATCGGGTTGGTTCCCGCAGGGGTTTTGCCTAGTCATGGGCCTCCTTACCCTGCGGGGGCCTGCCCTTACTCCTTCGGAAAAGCAGTGAACAACGCTTTGTCGATCACCCGTAGCACCATGACGATGGCGATCAGCCCGGAGCATTGTGTCCAACGCAAATCCCAGCCGAGTATCTGCGACACCAGCCATAGCCCTAATGCGTAGATGGGCAAAAAGAAGATAAACACGAGCAACCCTCCTGGGATGGCTGCGGTTGATTCAGACAAGAGCCCGAGGCCCAACTATCTGATGCACACGCTGCCGGGAGAGATCAAACTTGTCGGCGATCGTCTTCACCGACAAACCACCGTGGTAAAGCCTGTTAATTTCCTTGTTTCTGGCAGCCTTTGCGGCCGGCCCAGGCCGGAGCGGCCCCCAGTCCCATCCGGGGATTGCTTCTAGCATCCCTTCCCTGTCCCGGTTCCTGCCTCGATCGCGAAACGCTTTGCCGAACGTGTCCGTGTCGAAAGGTCTCTCCGAGCGTGTGCCTTCTACGGCCATCATTAGTTTTCGCCGCCTTTGTCTCTGGTAAGACACGAAATTACCGAGTTTTACCTCCATCCCCTCGAGCACTTCAGTATGCATCGCCGGAACGCGACAGTGTCCTTCTCTCGTGGCGAATTGTTTGAGGGCCACCACATACCACTGGAACCGTAGATTGTTGTCCATACGTCTACACTAGTAGATGAACCACTCGATCACAACGGGGCCGCCGCATGGATAAGCAAGAGATTGAACAACTGAAGGATCAAATCTTGTCATACCTGATGGCGATGCCGAGTCATGAGACGGAAAAACTCAAGGGGCTCATGGACAAACTCGCCGAGCAGATGATTGAGACGCAGAAAGACGGCAATGACGTGTTGTTCTGCGGCAGCGACGGGCAAACCATCATCAAAGCGGTGCATTACCCGAGGTCAGTACTTCAGGAAGACGGCCCCGTGATACTTCCGAGCGCCGATAGCAAGGTGATACTTGCTGCCTTCGCTGACGAGTTCGTGCAGATGTCGTTAGATGAAGTTCGTAACGTTTTCCAAGATCCTGAGGTGCGTGAGCACCAGTGGGAACAGTTCCTGAACTCGCTTGCTGTCAAGGTTTCCCGGAAGAACGCCGAAACCCCAGACTTTGACTGGGCCTTGCCCGAGTAGTTCGCCGTCTGCTAAACCAGGCGAGGCCTCAAAAAGCCAAGAACTGAACCGGTCGCCCTTGAGGTATTCCCCCACAAATAACGTTTCCGCAGGTCACAGTGTTTTCCTAAGAGGAAAGCCCCTTGACTGGGAGGAAAGCGTGACGGATGTCACAACATTCGGCTTTCCATTTGGGTGCTGAAGCCCCTGGGGGTATTTCCGGGTTTCCTGCTTTTTGACGTGTTTCGCCCAAGCAGTTACCGCCGGCAACTAATGAGAATGGGAATCATTCCACGGTCTTCGACGCGTCTGAAGAAAGGCTCAAAAAGCCAAGAAAACCGAGGAGCCCCTGGAGTTCCAGGTAAGTCCTCGAGACAGCATCACCTTCGTCACCTGGATAGTCGGACTTCCGAGTACTTGTACTCGAGCACCGAGACCAGAAAAGCCAAAAAAGTGATATACGAATACTGCACCAGGCGGCCTCGCTACTGCACACCGGTGGTGGAAAGCGGGAACCCGGGGAAGATCAGCGCCACCTGCCACCACTGAGGATCCCCGGGCTCAACCGCATTACTTCGCCGTGATAACTTGCTTCGGCCCTACTAATGTACCACATTTTCCGTATTTCCCGAGATTGACCTGGCGCCAGCGGCGGACGTGTGCTATGTTTCGACGCTACAACCAAGCGGCCGGCCCGGCGCACTATCAGAACTCCCCCAAATGCGAGTTCCGAAGCAACGCGTCCATACTCAGACCCGGCATTCCCAAAGTTCCCCCCGAACCCCCCTCAAAGTTTGAGGAGAACTTCCTGGCGGAGATATCCAGGGAGACGTTGTGTCGTTTCTGTAAACCTGCTATTCTCCGGTCTACCGGTGGTGGATAGCAGGAGACCTTCAATGGAGACCGTCATGAAGAAGGGTCGAGGAGAGTCCGCGCTCTCAAAGGAGCAGCGGCTGAAGGCCGCCGGCGTGCTCGATATTGAAATTCTTGAAGTTTATGACTACTGGTTGCTGAAGATGAGGCCAGGTCGCACCCGGGTGCCGGCCCTGGACCACAAGCGTCGACTAAAGGTGGCCAGTGCTATCGCCGACTATGGAATTCAGGAATGCATTCGTGCCATCGATGGCTGCGCAGCGTCCGACTTCCACATGGGACGCAATAAGGCCAACAAGCGGTACGACGACCTCGAGTTGATCTTCCGAGACCAAGACCACGTCGAGCGTTTCCTGAGTTTCACCAACCAGGACCTCGAGGGAGACTGGTAGAAAATGGAAAAAAGCGAACTGCAGGACCTGGTCCAGGAATGCTTCGTCTTATTTAACCAGACGCTGTACGAGAAGGACAAGAAGACAACTTTGAAGGCCTGGTGGGCCCTGATGCAAGACATCCCCTTCGAAGAGGCCCGGCGAATACTCATCAGTTACTCAACGCAGGAGCAGTGGATGCCAACACCTGGTGCACTACGCCGTATGTGGGTATTAGACAAGGACGGGGCCGCTCCGAGCCCTCAGCAGTTCTGGGGGTATGTACAGGCCGTAATAAAAGCCCGGAATGCTGGTACCACAATAAACATCCGGAAGGAAGTGGCGGAACACCCCGCGGTCGTCCAAACCATCGAAGACCTCGGGGCCGATGTCGCCTGGAACCTCACCACAAACGGCGACCGGACGTGGGCAACAGAGGCATATACTGAAAATGTGAAGAAGCACATGGCTAAAGGCTTGACGGTGGTGGAAAGCAATGCGTAGGAACCCAGGCAGACCCCCCAAAGAACCCACAGGGGACAAATCAACCATCACACTGAAGGTATCAGCCGACTTCAAACGCCTACTCATGCACCAAGCCGACACATACGGCATGACACTCACCGAATACCTCATCACCATGGTAAAACGCGACGCAAACCAGCCGTGAAACAGGCATCCAGGGCCCAATACCCCAACCGTTTATACAATATTGTCATTAGAATAAGCGGAAAACAAAAGAACAAGATTCTAAAAGCCGCCAAAAAGCAACAACTAACACTCACAGACTACATAAAGTACTGTATCTACACCGAAATGCGACGAGAACAAGGCTTCCCCACACCAGGATCAGCACAGTTCAGCATACCCACCATACAAGAACAAATTCACGCTGTCGCCACTGGGCGCGCGCTGGCGCAGCCCTGTGGGGAGATTGACTGTGACATGTCGGTGGTGGAAGTGGGTTCTATGTCGTTTTGTGAAACGTGCAACATCCGGATAGGGTGATAGCAGTAGCACCCGTATGAAGCGCGGCACCCGTTCCACACCCGTCTTAGCAGCGTCACTCTTTGTACAATCGCTCCGTTAATTGAGTCCGGTGAGGCTTGAACGGGGTGCTTCTCTTGGCCGCCTTTGCCTCGTCACCCGAAGAAGACTCGCCGGGGTTGTGTTTTTGTTGTCTACTGGTTATGGTGTTGTGATGAGTTCTCTTGTCTGGCCGCAGCCTTCGCGTCTGCCGTTCACTTATCGCCAGGCTTGTTCTTCCCGGCCTAACGACGACCGTCTCCCGATAAGTGAGCGCCGGGTTCTTTCTGAGGCCGGATGGATGTCGTCACCCATGCCAGAAGCGCCTCTTTTCTTTCCCGGCCGTCATCGGTGCGTCGCCCGTCTTCCACTCGCCGGGTCTTTTTGTAGGGACCGCAGTAGATTCGACACCCTGGCGCTAAGCGTCTCTTGTTCTTTCCCGGCCGCAAAGGTATCGACTTCCGTTCATGGAGCGCCGGGTATTTCTGCAGAACCGTTAATCCGCCGACAGCCACACGACCTACGTTCTGCATGTGGGGGGCCGTACTTCTGTCGTGCGCCCGAATCCGTTGCGTCCCCCCTTTTTTCTTTCCCGGCCGGTGCAGAAGCGACTCCCTATAGAGACACGCCGGGTCTTTCTGGAGGCCGGCCTGAGCGCGTCACCCGAAGGGCATTCGCCTCTTTTTCTTTCCCGGCCAGCCTGCATTCGACATCCGAAGGGTATCCGCCGGGTCTTTCTGGGGGGTTCCAATGCAGCGCCGTCACCCGAGCACGTTTCGTTCTCCCTGTTTCTCACCCGGCCATGATTTTTGCGTCACCCGACCCCATCTCGCCGGGTACTTTCTTAGGGGCCACGGTGCCTGCGACACCCGAGGCGATTCCGCCCCTTTTTCTCACCCGGCCACCTCTGCTGCGACACCCCTAGACGTGCCGCCGGGTAGTTTCTTGCCAGCCGTTTTCCGCACGTCACCCTTTGACCCCTCGCTGGCATCTTCTTTCTTACCCGGTTGTTTTGCGTGCACCCACTCCTCAACCGCTCTAGGGGGCCGAATGCTGGCCGTCACCCATTAATCAAGCGCCCCCTTGTTTCTTACCCGGCCGTTCGGAACCCGTCACCCGAAACCAACTCGCCGGGTAGTTTTTATGCGTTCCACATCTGACTGAGCGTGGGGCGTACTGGTTTGATTCCTCTGCTTCTTTGTTCTGCTGCTATTTGTCGGGAGGTCATGCCGGCCCACACTCCGTGCATGTCTGCGGGTGGGAATTCGAGGGCGTAGTTGAGGCATTCTTGTTTGACTGGGCATTCCTCGCAAATAGTCCGGGCTTGTTGTATGTAGGTAATATCCTTGTGTTCTTTGGGGAACATGAGGTGGGTGCGTCCGCGACAGTTCGCATCATCCATCCACTTGAAACGGTGTATAGCGAACGGATTAGCAGGTAGGATGTTTTCTTCCATTACTTCATTCCGGGTTATCTCTGAGGGTGTTTAGTCTTGCTTTCGCTTCCGTGACTTTAGTATGGATGTGGGATGCCCCTACAGTGAACCGGTGAGACAGAAAGTCATCCAACTCCTCAAACAACACCATTTTTACTACTTCCAGGAGTCGTTCCTTAAACAGGTGACCGTCAATAATCGCTGCGAGCACCTCGTTCTCCAGAGCCAGAGCATGCAACTCCTTGCTCTCAAACAAAGCCTTGTGCTCTGCGAGCAAACGGGCATTCTCACTACGCAACCCCTCTATGTAGTCTTCCCCTGTAGAGGTAACGGCGCCTTTCGTAAACATTGAAGGATGATTCGCGGCGTTTTCTCGCCGGAGGTTGTAGTTGTTGTCGAGATACCAGCCCATTAGCGACCCCACCAGCATTGTGTCGATCCGAGGTAGTCCCAGAGTTTGATGAACCAGTGCATCAGAGGACGGTGCTGTTCATTGGGCGGTCTTGTTGTTGTGTGCCGCGGCCAGTTGGTCTATGAGTTGTTTGAGGCGGGCGTTTTCTTCCCGTAGTAGCCGCAGTTTCATCTGATACCAGTTATTCTTCGCGGTCATGGCGTCCTTGTGTAACCCATTGCTCTGTGGCTTCCATGCGGGCTTTGGAGTTTTCTCTGATGGAATCCCTGTGACCGCAGTGTGGGCAGGCGAAATTCTGCTGAATGTAGAGGGGTAGGCCTTTGTGGCCTGAGGCGTAGGACCACCAGTTCTTGCATTTAGAACAGGTGAAGTTGTAGATTTTCTCTACTGTGTATTGGTGAGCCATGGCTCAGTCGATCAGGTGGAGGTTCCCCCAACCTGATTCGTCCACCGTCATGGTGAGCGTTCCAGGTTGGGTTTTGACTCCCATGTCGTCTTGGAAATACTCACCTACGGTTGTAAGGCTTGGGCAAATAAATAGGGCCCGGCCCTCTTGCTCTTTAACATTGAGATGGTGATAGTGGCCTGTTATCAGGATGTTTGCGTCGGCCACTCCTGGGTGGGCACGTCCCATGGCCTGCTTTGACCACCAGTTCCATATGGATTGTGCGGCGTTTTGGCTCGGTCTTGACAGGTGCCCGTGAGTAAACGCAACGATGTGGCCGGCCAGTTCGATCGACAGGGATAGTTGCTCAAGCGGGATTTTCCACCCGATGTGACCGTATGCCTTCTTGTTCTCTTGGAAGGCTTCGGCGATTGGCTCGAAGACTGCGACATCGTCGTTGTCTCCAGTTGTGGTGTGAGCCTTACCCCTCCCTCGGTTTTCCCCGTGGTTACCGCCCACCGTTAAGACTGTGACTTGCTTGGCCAGTGGTGCCACAGCCCTGATGATGTCGGTTAGACCTCGCCGTACCAGTTTCATTTGATCCCGGCGATCTGCTTCAATCCTGAATTCCTGAGCCGGGTAGAAGTTGCAAGTTCCCTCAGCCAAATCACCCATTCCGGCTACAACTACATGGCCTATTTTGTAACCCATCTTTCGGAGATCGGCGATGCGCTGCGGGATTAAGTCCGGCAATCTGGCGATTTTCCGGGCCTGTTCTTCCATTCCCCCGCCGTCCCTGTTGCCAACCTGCCAGTCACTCAGCGCAACGACAAAATGGCAACTACCAGATGGGGGCTTCTGCTTTACCTTTTTGCCCTTCCTGATGCTCTGATATACGTCTTCCTGGAGAACGGCTGAGGCTGCTCGCCTGAGTTGGATCTGGGCTTTGAAGGAAAACCGGAGTGTTCCGTTTGCGCCGTCCCACGAACTGAACTTCACCGTGTCCCCAACCACCTCGTAGGTTTCGGGATTGAGCCCCCGGGCCAGGAGCATCTTGTCCCAGTTCGGCTCTTCAGAATCGATTGGGTCCGCAGTAATGGTGCCTTCGGTGCCTTCCCAGACAACTCCGGGTTCCCATCCCGAAGGCATGTTTTTATCTCTGACTACATCAGTCAACTCCGCCTCACCCTGGACCGCAGCCAGTCGATCTTTCAAACTCTTGGGAGGCTTTTCCCTACTGCTCACTGGTTTTCCCCATAGCCGCAGGCACACTCAGCCCCACCCTTGAAACAAGGTCGGGCTGCCCCTATGGTGCTTCTGTCTACAACGATTCCCTCTTTGCGCAGTTCCATTGAGATTGCACGAGAAGACGCGAGGCTTTTCATTACGTTGATGAATACCTCCTTCGTGTCGTCGTCGAAGTCGTCCATCATTCGTCCCACCCTGCAACCAGGTTCGTCTGGTTCGAGCAGGGATTCTAGGGATTCCCTCAACATCAAAGTCTCCTTGGCCGTGGTAAGCCTTACCCTATTACACACAACCAGACCGTGCGCGGACCATCGACTAGGGTTGTCGTGATGGACCAAAGTCTGAGTTCTTCGGAGTTGCGGAAGGTCTTGGCAGTAGCAACAGATGCGTCAGCAGGTAGTCCCATTGTCGACAGCATTATGCTTGCGCTTGACAAGACCAAGTTATTTCGGTACCACAACGATGAACCAATTGCCTTGTTGTCTACTGCCGGCAGGGTACTGATGGCGGCCATTGAAGATCCGACAATGACTCAGCGTGCTATTTCTGTTTATTTAGGATGTAGCGAATCATTGGTTGAGAAAACTCTAAAGACTTTGAGTGATGCGGAATTTGTTACAAAGACAAAAGTCAATCGCAAAAATGTGTATGCAGTTAACCGCCATGCCATCGAAACTCACAGCGATATACGTCATTTGGCGCGATTGCTCGACACCCTGGGGCCGATTGACTCCCCAAGCCCGGCTCCAGAGGTTGCGGACGACGCTCCCTTTTAGTACGCTGAGTTTATGACAAGTATCAACAGGACTTGCCAGTACTGCGGCCGGGGTGGGGTTTACCCACCGGATGGGGATTACGATTTTGCCCACAAGGGGTGCCACGACCAGAATCTCATTGACCATGCCGACTACTGGGAAGATGAAGAAACGAGTCAGTCCAGTGAGTAAAGCCAAATCCAAGAAAAAGGAAAGCAACAGGCGTCGCTGGGATTCAGTGAATCGTCCCCGTATAGATAAAACAACTATCCACGACACGCTTACGCTTGAAGAGTACAAAAAGCACCGAACGTGAGTAAAAATGTATATCACCGGAGGATTGCATACCGTTCTCCGGGATATCAAATGCTAGTTTTTGGCAAGTCGGCCAAGAGGGAACGATTTACAACCCAGGAATTGCTTCACGTTCTTGCTCCCCTCGGTCCTCCTAGCAATGTTCGGAGGGTGGGAGCCCGGTTGGTTGGGAGGGGTTATCTCACTCGACCGGAAGAAAACGTCTGGCAAATCACCCCGGCGGGAGTAGCGGCGTTAGAACGTTCGTCTGTTGGCCACGACGTTATGACTGGTCGTCGTTCTGATGGGAAGACATCCAAGCGTAAAATACCTCGTCGTTAACCGGGACAAACCACAACTGTGAAGCGTCGGGGTCGTTCTTGTTCCCCACCAGAGTCCAACAAATCTCCATGGTTTCTTCAGGCGGGCACTGCCCGATGTTGCACTCGACCCCAAATCGCCTGATGAAGTACTGCACAATGCAGCCCAGGCCGTCAGGCGACAAATTGGATCGACTGTCCGACTCGCAAGCGCCACCGTTCTCGCTGGGGCAGATGACTTCAACTATCTCGACTTGAGACTTGTTGAGGCTCAGGGCAATGGTATGGCCGTCATTGTGCCACTCCATCTCCAGATTGTCCCCAACGGCTGTGCTAACCATACCGCCATCGTAGTTGGCTAGATTAGGGAGAGCAACCCTTCCTTTACGCGGGCGACCAGGGGTGAAGGACGGTCAGAAACCCTGTCGCCACTGTCTATTATACCTGTTTTGACAGGAGTTTGCCGAACATCCTGCCCGCTACTAGCGCCAAGACTGTTGCGATGCTTGCTGCGACCAACGAGGTTTGAAAAATGTCGGCTCTTGAGGTGCCATAGGTCGGCGACTGGGCGATCATTTCCACACCGAAGGTGGACACGCCACAGAGTGCCGCTCGCGTCCAGTTGTTGACGCGGAGTCCAACTGTCGCAACCACAGTGGCAATCACTGCTGTTATTCCACCAGACCTCAAAGCGGCGACCCAGTGGTCGCCTGTAATGGATGAGAGGTCGCCGTTGCTCATGGCGGTCAGGCACCCCAGGAAGGTACCTGTTAGGTGTGTTTGCGGCTGTGCTGCCTTAATGCGATCAATCATTCAGGCCTCCAGTTAGTTGAACGCGCCCCTGGCATGGTCTGCGATGTGTCCGTCAAGTTCTTCTTCGGTACGAATGGCCGTCTGTTCTACCCGGTCGATCGAACGTCCAAGACCGTCGCCCATCTGTTGGAGCATCTTCAGAACCATGGCATGGTCTCGCTGGTTGCTACGACGACCCCACTCGACCATAGAGGCAATCAGTAGGCCGAGTACGCCCAACAAGGCAACGACTATTTGTTCCATAGAACCATTCCCGAAGAGAGGTAGGACTATGGCAGGGTCTACCCATTGTAGATGACAAGCGTCACTGTAGAGCGTCTATCAGCGTCGCTTTCTTCCTAATATGCGTATAGATACGAGCATAAACAGGAAACCGGCAGTCACTCCACCGAACAGGCCAACGAATCCGGCAAGGATGTATTTCCAATCCATGGCCTCATACTAGATCAATGAAGATGCACTCCCCGGAACACTCAACTCCATAAGGTTGCCATCCCGGGCGGGTGTCGGTAGGATCCTGGCACCAGCGACCCTTAGGGGGAAACCATGTCAGAAGCCGCAATCCAGGAAGTCCCTGAGACCGGAGAGGGCCACTTCGAGTTCAGGGTGATAGCGCAGGAGTTCGCACCGATCTTCAAGGCGGTAGTGGAGCACTTCTGCGACAACGACGAGGCAAGGCCCGTCTTGACGGGTGTGCTACTCAGGTTCGACCAGAGCCCCCGTCCGGATGGCGGCATGGGCAGTTATCTGACCGCCGTGGGTACCGACTCCTACAAGTTGGCGGTGTTCCCGATCCCCGCGAAGGACTGGAACCACGACAGGGATACTCGAGATGACGGGCCGTGGCTCATTCCCGGTCGCGAGTGTCGGGCAATCGTGAAGATGTTCGCGACCCTCGGCACCCATGGTGTCTGTCACCTAACCATTCGTCAGTCAGAGCGGGTAGATGCTGAGGGTGAAGTGGACGACCGCCACTTTGGCGAGTTCACCCTGACCAACGGGTTTGGATCACACGTTGGGGGGAAGGTTATGAAGGGCGAGTTGTTCCCCCGGTACCAGAGCCTCTTCGAGTTGACGGAGGGCAAGGAGAACGAGCCGTCGCTATTCAATGCTGCACTTCTCAGCGAGGTTGCATCCGCGTTTGAGTGTTACGGAGAGGCCCAGTCGATGGGCCTTGAGGACGGATGGATCGTGACTCCCATGATTCATGTGGCCAGCCATGATCAGTCTCCGACCACGTTCACCATGCCCAATCCTTGGCAGCCCATCGTTGACCCGACTCCAATGGCTTTGCTCATGCCCGTGCGTGGGACAACTCCGGAGCAACGCTTCCACAGCCCGGACGATGGGGACGGGGATGGTGCAGCAAAGCAGGCGCGGGATTCCTTCAAGGTGATCGAGGGTGAGGGTGAGGGCGACTAATCCGCGAGTTCGATATAGATGCACTCTCCGGGACATTCCTCTGCTGACTCAATAGTCGCTTCTACAAACACGTCGGGAACTTCCGCCATCCCTTTGGCCATCTTGTAAGCGGGGTCACCCTTGCCGCCGTCTGGCCCAACGATCGATTTCCATGCCACTTCCTTGACGTAGGCCAATCCATCGTCGGCCATTTCGAAGATTTCTGGGCAAATTTCGGCACAGAGGCCGTCGCCAGTGCATAAATCTTGGTCGATCCAGACTTTCATATTACTGATTTCTCCCGGTTGCATTTACTCATTCTTTATTTGTATGTATAGATAAATACAAATCCCTGACATAACAACACACATGGCATAAATAATGACTTCGGCGATGTTCATCATTCAGCCTCACTGATTGTCAGACGGTACCAGCCGTCGTGTCCCGTGCTGTACACCGAACCCCGCACCACATAGTCGCCTGCAGGCAAATCAAGACGCTCGATACGGCTGTCCCAGGTATCGCTCGTGTTGTCGATAACTGCGACTCCGGTAGTCAGGTCGCCTACTACGAGACCCGTACAGTCAGTACCAGTACTCACACATGCTCTCACAGTTGGAGTTTCATCCGGGTCAGTCCAACTGCTATTTGGGACCTGGCATGTTCCACCGCTACCACTTGTCGGACAATCCCGGCCACCATCGTCGTCTGATTCGATGCTGCTGCCAACCGTGACGGCACTCGCATCTCCTGAGTGATCCCCCTCATCAGAGTCGTTGTCGTTGTTGAGGTAGATGTATGGGTCGCCATACTCATGGTTGCCAGCAACGAACTGTTGGTAGGTCAAGTTCGATTCAGCGTTGATGTCGATATCGGTTGTTTCGTCCAAAGTGAACTGGACATAGTCGTAGTCATTTCGGCTATTGGATGAGACGATGCACCAGTCCCCCATGCCTGTCCAGCCGCCCTCAGAGCATCCCTGTTCGACCTGTTCGCTCGCTGTCACGGTTGCGGTCGTTACTACATCTGCCGTAGCGCTCGTGACAACGTCCGCCGTGGCACTTGTTACGACATCCGCTGTGGCGCTCGTTACAACATCTGCCGTAGCACTCGTCGTGCTGGCTTCCGTGTAGGCGTCGCCTGTGGTGATCGTTGTCGTTTCGGGACTCCACCCCCGGACGGTGGCACAACTGCTCTGTACGCCGTCTACGAGCGTGCAGGTGGTCATGTCAGACCCGATGCGGGCTACCACGGTTGTTGTGTCTACAAGGGTGTTGGTGACTGTCGTAGCGGTTGTCGTAGCCGTCGTAGTCTCAGTAGTCGTAGCAGTAGTAGTCGCCGTCGTCGTAGCCGTAGTTGTCGCAG
>Ga0310342_100001281_pt1 | contig 15465 bp, 15 predicted proteins | sample S15DNA20500_MG_FD_206155 | JGI IMG/M metagenome (GOLD analysis project Ga0310342, IMG submission 206155) | Marine microbial communities from station ALOHA, North Pacific Subtropical Gyre - S1503-DNA-20-500_MG | ecosystem: Environmental > Aquatic > Marine > Oceanic | place: Pacific Ocean: North... | reverse complement strand
CTCAGAGATCGCCTGAATATCCTCATCGATTTGCTGCTGGACAGACTCGGCAAGCAGTCACCGGTCGGCTACTCAGTTGAGCGAGCGACGCGAAGCCCTATATTGAAGCAATCCGAGTACCACCATTGGCTCTTGGGTGCGTTGGGGTCGGTTCTGAGGCAGGCCTTCTCGTCGACGTGGCCAGGGACCGTGCATTTGAGGGTTTCAATGTCGTCCCGAAAGGAGCCGCCGAAAATCGACGGATGGGGACCCGACGTGCCTTCAGTTTCCCCGTGGTCGACCTGAGCATATCTCCTGCGTCCAAACTCTGCGACGTTACCCAGCATGTCAAACAGACCCCAGGGGTTGGCCAACTTCTGTCCCACCTCGTTTGTGCGTCCACGGCTATTTGACTGATTCCAGGAGTATTGATCGGGGGCTGGAGGGCTCGGAGGGGCCCCGCCTGAATCCGCAAGGCAAGCGTATTGCCATTCTTTTTCGGTGGGTAGTCGGTACTTCCTTCCGGTCAGGGCCGACAGCCACTCGCAGTACTGGGTTGCCGCATAGAACGTCATGCTCATCGCGGGTCGTTTGCCGGTTCCCCAGCCGCGGTCGGGAGCTCCGTAAGGAGGGGTGGGACGGCTCACTGAATCAACCCTCCCTTTGACCTCAACTGTCAGGTCGGGGCGCACTCCCCCGAAGTAGAATTCTTCATACTCGTTCCAGGTCACTTCAGTTTGTCCCAGCCAGAACGCTTTGACCGATAGGTCCTGATCTGAAGTCTGGGGAGGATCGGAATCGGATCCTTCGTCAGGTTCCGACCTCGGGAGCGTCCCACCGCCTATCGCAATCATCTTGAATTGAATTGAGGTGTCAGGAAGGACTTCGACATAGTCTTGAAACTGTTTGTCCTCACCGCTTTGCTGAGCAAGGGAAGCTACCGTTTGAAATGCTAGGATTACTCCGAACACCATCCCATAGCGAAGGCGATACCTGTTCATGATTAGCAGAAGAAGAGCAGGGAGATAGCGGTTGCCAACGCCGGAACTCCACAGGCCGCTGCTCACGAATCCCAGTGTATCAGAGACCTCTCCTATTCTGCGGTAATTCCCATTTGGGTTATAGTTGTGACGTAGGCTTTGAAGGATGCCTCCGCGGCGGGACGCCCGGGAGATAGAGTAAGAGGATTGGCTTAGTGAATGAAGGGCGGGAGACAGCGGGACAGCTGGTCGCGGTCGACCAGCTTCCGCCGCTCGCAATCACCATGGGGGATCCGGCGGGCATCGGTCCTGAACTGTGTCTCAGGGTCGTTCAGGAGCCTTCGGTTCTTTCCTGCTGTCTTCCCGTGATCGTGGGAGATTTAGAAGTCCTTCTCAGAGTGGCTCGGAGTTGCGATCTAAGCGTTCCCGAACGCGTGGTGATGCTTAGGGAGTGGAATTCGAGGCTTCTGGACGGGAACACCCCGATAGTGCTCGATTGCCAGGCCATCGACGCCGGCCTTTTGCGCCCCGGCGAAATTCAAGCTAGCTGTGGACGGGCCGCCTTTGAGTATATCCGGGTGGCGATCGAGAAGACCATCGCTGCAGATTTTGCGGGTCTCGTCACCGGGCCGATTCACAAGCAGGCCCTGACGAGGGCCCATATCCCCTTCCCGGGCCACACCGAAATCTTGGCGACGCTGACCGGGGCAGATCAGGTCTGCATGATGCTCACCTCGGATGTGCTCTCCGTAAGCATGGTGACTTCTCACACCGGTTTTTCAGATGTCCCGGGACAGCTGACTCCCGAGCTTATCGTGAATGTCATACGCTTGACCTCCGATTTCTTCAAGACCCTTGGGAATGCCGCGCCCCGCATCGGAGTCTGCGGACTGAACCCCCACTCGGGAGAGGGCGGTATGCTGGGTCGAGGTGAGGAGGCAGAGTTCATCGAACCTGCCATTGCTAAGGCCCGAGCGGAGGGAATGTCTGTGACGGGTCCCCTGGCGCCTGATACTGCCTTTCTTCCGGAGCCCATGTCTCGCTTCGATGCCATCGTCTGCATGTACCATGATCAGGGACTCATACCCTTTAAGATGCTTGCCTTCGATAGAGGTGTCAATCTTACCCTGGGACTGCCCATCATCCGAACCTCGGTTGACCACGGCACGGCATTCGACATTGCCTGGACGGGGCGTGCCTCTCCCAGAAGCATGACTGAGGCAATCTTGTGGGCCGCTCGCCTGGTGCCCCTGAAAAGGAAGTCCGGCGCTGTGGCAGCTCAATCGTGAGATCCATGTCCGTTTGACCCTGCGGGATCTCCTGGGTTACAAGAGCCACCAGGCAACGAGTAAGTTCGGTGAGTGTGACGAAGAGGAGGTAAGTTCCGTGGACCACAAGAAGTCGGCGAAACCTGGAGACCCGCCGCTGACTCCCGACTCAGCGGTAAAGGTCGCCCCCGATGTTTTGTTCAGTGAAGTTCAGGGCGAGGCCGTCCTTTTGAATGTGAAGACGGGAATCTACTTTGGCTTGAATCAGGTGGGCACCAACATTTGGACCTCACTCAAGGAAAGTATCACGTTAGGAGCCCTTCAGGAGCAGCTGGTCGAACAATACGATGCTTCCCCGGAGCAGTGGACCGATTTGGTGGCTCTTATCATTGATCTCCAGGGCCGGGGATTGGTAGAGGTCGATGCTTCGGGCCCGGAGACGGCCTAAGTGCTCCGTTCCTGGCAATGTTTCCATCGAGCAAGTCATGACCCTAACCCCCGCCTGGTCCCCTGATCGCCGAATCGATGGCCCCGGTAGCCGATGGCCGACCTACCAGCTCTTCGGCCTTTCCCTGGCGAGTGACTTTCCTTTCAAGGCTCGACTGACGCCGACCGAGAATCCACCCGATTTAAGCTTCCGCCTGGTTCGTGAGGCTCCCTTCGAGAAGATTGACAGGGGTGACCCCATCTATGTGAGTCGATTCCTCACCGATAAGGGCACAGCGTAGCCAGTCTGTATCGACTCGAGGGTTATCTGCTTTTCGACTTCACTGAAGTGGGTGTTTTTTTACCTGTTTCCCCATCAAATCGTCCTCCATCCGCGGAATCTCGATAGGGATCATCTGGTCGAGACATATCTCCTGGGCGCGGTCCTATCTCTGTGGTTGGAAAGTAGGGGTATGGCGGTGCTGCACGGGTCGGGCGTCGTCCTGAGAGAAGGTGCGGTGGGGTTCCTTTCTGCCAGCGGTGGTGGAAAGAGCTGCCTGACTGCCAGTCTTCTGAGGCTGGGCTGGCCCCTGCTCAGTGATGGAATACTGCCCTTGGAACGTCGGGGCAGCCAAGTCTTCGTCCGGAGTGGCTATCCGCAGATGCGGTTGTGGGCTCAAGAGGCAGAATACTTCCTGGGTGGTCGTCTTGACCTGGAGCCTGTGGCTCCGGGCCAACAGAAGCTCCGTGCTCCGGTCGGAGCAGGTGGGTTCGGATCTTTTTGTCCCGAAGTCACTGCCTTGGCGGGTCTGTATCTACTCGACCGGCGCGAGAAGACCCAGGAAGTACCCGAGCTAGAGATTGAGTCGATCGCACCCCGAGAGGCTGTTATCGAGCTGTTGAAGGAGTCGTTTGCACCCGCCCTGGTAGAAGCCTTGGGCCGACAACAACAACGGATAGATTTCTTCTCAGGCCTCACGTCAAAGGTTCCCGTGCGTCGACTCACCTACCCTAGTAGTCTGGAACTCCTGCCGCTTGTCTGCCGCCGTGTGGGCGACGACGTTAGATCATCAGGTCGCCGCCATTGATGTCCAGGGAGGCCCCGGTTATGTAAGCGGCCTTGTCGGAGGCCAAGAAAGCAACCAATTCTGCTACTTCCGAAGGCTCCCCCAGCCGGGTAATCGGGAAGGACTGCGCATAAGCCTCGGTCTGCTTCTTATCGATGGTTGAGCGCACCATTTCGGTGTTGATCAGTCCAGGACAGATCGAGTTGACGGTGATGCCGAAGGCAGCGGCCTCTTTGGCCAGGTGCCGAGTAAAACCCAGGATGCCAGCCTTCGCCGCCGTATAGTGGGCACCTCCAACCGTGCTGACGCTTTTCCCGGCTGTGGAGGAGAAATTGATAATCCGGCCCCAGCCCCGCTCCCGCATGCTCGGCAATACCGCCCGCGAGCAAAGATAGGTCCCTTTGAGATTGACATTGAGGACCCAATCCCACTCCTTCTCCTCAATATCGATCACCGCCGTGGGTCTCAGCACACCGGCATTGTTGACAAGAATGTCGAGACTGCCGAATCGGCCGAGAGTCTTCTCCACCATTCGGCTAACGTCGTTGCCGGAGGACACATCAGCCGCAATCGCTACCGCGTCCTCCCCGTGCCCTACCAGTGCCGCCGTAGTGCCTGCCGCTGCGTTGGCATCGACGTCGTTGATGACGAGGCGCGCTCCTCCGGAGGCCAGCCTCTCTGACACAGCGCGCCCCATGCCCTGACCGGCACCGGTTACCAACGCCACTTTCCCTTCGAATTCCCTCATCTTCAAGATCCGATTCAAATTACGCCGAGCTCTTTTCCCGCCTCCCCGAAGATCGAGAGTGCACGATCCAACTCAGCCCGAGTATGCGCTGCCGAGAGCTGAACTCGAATTCGTGCTTCGCCCCTCGGTACCACAGGGAAGCTAAAGCCCACCACAAAGATGCCTCTCTGATTCATCGACCGCGCCAGCTCGACCGTTCTCAGTTCGTCTCTCAGCATGATGGGGACGATAGGATGCCTGCCTTTGATAATCTCGAATCCCAGCTCCTCCAATCCAGTCCGAAAATGGCGAGTGTTCTCCCATAAGGTCTCCCTCAAAGCCGGATTCTGCTGAACCAGTTCCAGCGCCTTCAGCGTGCCGTTGACAATAGGGGGAGCCACGGTATTGGAGAAAAGATAGGGTCGGGAACGCTGACGGAGGTACTCGATAATCTCACTGCGACCCGTCGTGAACCCTCCAGATGCCCCTCCCAGGGCCTTTCCCATCGTGCTCGTCGTGATATCAATGCGCTCGCTCACACCCAATTCCTCTGCAGTTCCACGGCCATTGGGACCGAGGAAGCCGGTGGCGTGGGAGTCGTCCACCATCACCAGGGCGTCGTGCTCCTCAGCCAAGTGGCAGATCTCTGGCAGCGAAGCCAGATCTCCCTGCATGCTGAAGACTCCATCGGTGGCGACCAGACGAAATCGGGCTGACTGAGTTTCCTCAAGCTTGGCCCTCAAGTCTTCCATGTCGCCGTGAGCGAAAACCTTGCGCTGAGCTCGGCAAAGACGGATTCCGTCAATGATGCTGGCATGGTTGAGCGCGTCGCTGATGATGGCATCTTCGGGACCGAGCAGGGTTTCGAAAAGCCCGGCGTTGGCGTCGAAGCAAGAGGTGTAGAGAATCGTATCTTCTGTTCCAAGAAACTCGGAGAGCCGCTGCTCCAGCTTCTTGTGAATGTCCTGGGTGCCACAAATGAATCGCACCGAAGCCATCCCAAAGCCTCGCTCTCGCAGCCCTTGCTCTGCCGCCCCGAGGACCTCGGGATGATCTGCCAACCCCAGGTAGTTGTTGGCACAGAAGTTGATCTTAGAACCCTGGGACGTCTCGATCTGAGGCTGTTGGGGAGTCAGGATGCTCTTCTCTTCTTTGAACAATCCGGCCTTCCGCATGTTCACCAACTCCTCCTGCAGCCAAGCCTTCATCTTGGTGTAGCTCATGACCTTGGTTCTCCCTGCAACGCAGCTTCAAGTGACAAGTTTGTCTCGCTTCCAGGAGCGCTGGATCATTTCAGGTGGAAACTTCCGAGGAGGATCTGAAAGGTTGGGCCCTTGATCAGGGCCCGCTCCCTCACAGCCACGACTCTGTCATCTGGCGATTCTTCATAATTGTCTCGCCATTCGAAGTTTCTGTTGGAACCGTTCGCCGCACTTTCTCGGGAGCAGAGACGTGCGACGTTCAGACGTTCAGAGGTTCCGACGAATCGTTCAAGTCTCAGCCTAGGGATGAACGGCCAGACCCCGCATGTTGGCATCAGACTCTTCTCTGCGACTGGCCCGAAGGCTAGCGGTCTCTTCGGCCTGTTTCGGGCGGAGAATGATCTTGCACGCCTGTCCGGCGGCGAGAGTGCTCAGGGCTTCGTCGATGTCCTCGAGCCCCATCTCCCTGGTGATCAGCGGACGCAGATCTACGACTGCGTTCTCCAGTAGCCAGCGGGTTCGATACCAGGTATCGAAGATCCTGCGGCCATTCAGTGCCAGGACGGTCAGATTCTTGAAAATCATGTTTTCTGCGACATCAATGGACACGGGCTTTGAGGGGATGCCGAAAAGTGTCACGCGTCCCCCGCTGCGCACACCGCGAAAAGCAGCATCAATAGCCGAGCCAGCTCCGCTCATCTCCAGGACGATGTCGACGCCAAAACCTTCATTGGCCTCTACCAACCAGTTGGCAATGTCGACAGACTGGCTTTCCGAATTTGGCTTGAAGACATTATGGGCTCCCATGGCCGTGGCCCTTCCCAGCCGGTATTGGTTGAGGTCGACGCCCAGTACCCGCGCCGCTCCGGAGGCCCGAGCGATGCCTATAGAGAACAAGCCAATTGGGCCACACCCCAGCACTGCCACGGTTTGACCCGCCAGGTCGTGAGCCATGGTAGCAAAGACGGCATTGCCGAAGGGTTCCTGTAAAGTGGCGATCTCCGGAGATATCTTGGCCCTGTCATTCTGCCAGATCACCTTTTCCGGGACCGCGACGTACTCTGCAAAGGCTCCGTCAAGATCGATGCCCAGAATCCGGGTGGAAGGACACATATGAGCCTGGCCGGTGCGGCACTGAAAGCACATTCCGCAAGTGATGTGGCTCTCGGCCGAGACATAGTCTCCCGTCTTGGTATGGCCGACGTTTTTCCCCACGTCGACGACGGTCCCGGCGAGCTCGTGTCCCAAAGTCAGAGGAGGTTTGATCCGCTGCGAGCTCCATTCATCCCAGTTCCAGATATGCAAGTCGGTGCCGCAGATACTGGCGGCCTCAACTGCGACCAGAACCTCGTCCTCTCCCACCTCGGGTATAGGTATCTCGACTACGTCGAGCCCTCTTTCCGGTCTCATTTTTCGGATGGCCGTCATCCGTTCAGGCATGCAATCTATCCCTTCCAACATGGGGCTCTATACCCGTACGGGCGAACTGCGTCGCGAGTCTATCCAGGGCATTCCTGGCTGTCAACTTCGGGCGCCTGTTCTATAACCTGAGATCCTAACCAGATGAAGTTTCAGGTCTGTAGAACATTTCTATAGAATAGGCGGGGAAGGAGCAGGCCGCTTCGGTTCCGAGGAATTGGCAAGGAACCAGCCATGCCAACCAGTTTGATCCCAGACATGGTCACAATCTGAAGATGCGAGATTGACATGAGAAAGTATGATTGGATCATCCACGGTGGCAGAGTGCTCGATCCCGCCCAGGATCGAGACGAGTTGTCTGACATTGCCGTCAAAGACGGACGAATCTCGTCCATTGCTCCTCGTCTGAACCCGTCTGAGGCGGATGCGAGCTTCGATGCCGCGGGCCATATCGTGACTCCTGGGCTGGTGGATCTGCATGTGCACGGATACCATCTGGCGACTCCGCTCGGGGTTCCGGTGGATCGCTATTGCCTGGGACGAGGGGTGACGACCGCGGTGGACGCCGGCAGCGCCGGCTTTTCCACCTATCCCGGGCTTCGCGGCTATGCGATCGATCATTTCAGAACTCGTCTCCTGGCCTTTCTGAACATCTCCTGCACGGGACTCTCCTTCAGCACCTTGGGGGGACATCCCCGCATCCCCGGAGAACTCGAATCGCTTAAGCTGCTTGACACCCAGGGGTGTGTCGCTTGCATTGAAGCTGATCGAGAGGTGATTGTCGGTGTCAAGGTGCGTCTGTCCAGTAACCTTGCGAACCAGGGTCGCAATGAAGCGGAGGCTTTTCGCCGCGCTATGGAGGCGGCTCGGGCCGTTAGAATGCCGCTGATGGTACACCACACCTCGTCTTCGGTTCCTCTGGAGGATTGCCCCGGAAAGATGCTGCCGGGCGATATTTATACCCACTGCTATCATGGATACCCTAGTAGCGTAATCGATCCGACCACCAGGAAGGTTTCTCCGGCGGTGAAAGCGGCACGTGAAAACGGAGTCCTATTCGACCTGGGACATGGCGTGGGAGCCTTCAGCTGGACCGTAGGTGAACTCTGTGCCAGGGAGGAGTTCTGGCCAGACATCATTAGCACCGATATGCACAGTTTAACCTGCGAGGGACCCGCCTATGACATGGCGACCGTGATGACACGCCTGCTGCATCTGGGTCTCTCTCTTCCTGAAATAGTCAGAGCTTCAACCACCACACCCGCCCGAGCGATCGGTTGGGGGGATCGAATTGGAACGCTCGAAATTGGACGTGAGGCCGACATTTCGGTGTTCTCGCTGCAGCCGGTTGACCTGGACCTCGAGGACTGCCAGTCCCAGATGCGGCGTATTCGACACCGCCTTGAAGCTCGGGCCGTTTGGAAGGGGGGGCAGCGCGTCGAACTGACCCATCCACTTCAGTGGCCGAATCCGGATACAATCCGGTCGCAGCGCGCGACCTGGAGCCGCCTCGAGATTCACGATTCAGCACCGCCTGCGGCCGCTGATCGGGAGTCAGCTTGAATGTGCTTGAATACCCAATCACGAGCCGAATCAATCTAAGGGGAAGACTGCGATGTTGACACCGGAGGGGTGCAAGGGGCGGTTGAATAGAGTGAGGAACCTGATGCGGGAGAAGCGATGGGATGCACTCCTGCTCACTGACAGCCGGAGTGTGTGCTACCTGGAGGCGGTGGTGCTCAAGCCGGGGGCTCCAGTTTTTTTGTGGATCGGTGGAGAGTCCGAGCCGCTGTTTGCAACCGATTCGACCACTCCTCCGATCAGTGCCGAAGTGCTCCCCTTCGAATCCTATTCTCCGCGCCGGGTTCTGGACCAGCCCTGGCATGAGGCCATTCTGGCGCTGGCACCTAGGCTAAAGGGACATTCAGCGAAGCGGGTCGGCGTCGAAAAGGATTCGGTCAACGGCATGGCCATCGATCTGTTGGGTGACTGTCTGCCCCAGTGCGAGATCGTCGATGTGTCCGCCGTGCTCGCTGATTTACGTCGGAGCCGAGATCCAGATGAGGTCGATGTCATTCGTCAGGTTTCTGCGGTGGCCGAAGCTGGATTCAGCCGTGCTCGCGAAGTGATTCAACCAGGGGTGTCGGAGATTGAGCTCTACATCGAGATCTCAGGAGCCATGGTCGCTCAGGCAGGTGGCCCGGTCGAGATTGGTGGTGATTTCGCAACCGGCCCCAGGAGTCTAACTCAGGGGGGCATTCCAGTCGATCGCCGCATCGAGTCGGGTGATCTGTGTGTCTATGACCTTTTCCCCCAATGCTGGGGCTATGGAGCTGATCTCTGTCGGGTCATGGCAGTAGGTCCTCCTACGCCAGTACAGGAAAGAGGCCGCGAAATTGTTTGCGAGGCACTAGAGTTGGCGGCAACCTTGCTCGAACCGGGTCGTCCAGCGCGTGAAGCTTATCAGTTGGTCCGAGACTTTCTGGAAAAGGATCCCCTCTCCGCGGGTAGCTTCTGGCATCATCTGGGACACGGCGTCGGCATGGGTGGCCACGAGAATCCCCGTCTCATACCCGAGAGCGATCACGTTCTCCGCCTGGGCGATGTGATCTCGGTTGAGCCGGCGCTCTACAATCCCGAGCTCCAGGGCGGTCTACGAATCGAAAACACCTACTGGCTTTCAGCCGATGGTCCGGTCCAGCTCAACTCTCACCCAACGAATTTGTAGCGTTCCCCGCCTCGAATCATCCATTAGTGTCCCCATCGGGGATGGTGAAACCCCTCGCCTTCAGTCGAAAAGAAGGTCCCCGAAGTCCTGCAGAGACGATAGGGTCATCTTCGAGTGAAGTTGAAAGTGGTAGAGTCGGTCTCTGACGTGGCTTCGGTCTCCAGGCCGAAGTGTAGCGGTCGAGCCTAGCTCGACCAACGGCGGCCTGGAGACCACCGCCACGACGAAGGTCAGCAGAGATGAGTCGAATTCGATTCGACATCCGATCGAACCCCTCGGCTTGGAGCCGAGGGTAGGCCTTAGTACACCGTTTCATGAATACGGTAACGTTTGCAGATGGGGCTTGCGAGGCGAGATCAAGGCAGGAGGAGGAAGACGATGCCTTGCCATCTTCGACGATGACCAACGCAGAGATCGTCCGCAACCCCCATCTGCCCTCCGGGTGGCGACGGGACGCGCCGATTTCTTTGTCGCGCCTCCTTGGCTATGGTAAGGCATGGCGTTCGGCGGCGCTTCGCGAACTCGACCCGTCGCGCTCGCCACAAACGTTATTCTTGCGCAGACCCTTAAGCGTAAGGGCTCGAAGTGTGAGCAGTCCACCTATCTTGGTCCTTTCCCGAAGCAGTAGAGGGTGCCTAGGGTCCTGATGTAGATCCGATCATTGGCAATGGCAGGTGTTGCAAGGCAATCCTCCTGGAACCGGCTGGTTGCCAGCACTTCCCAGTCTCCTGTCGCCTTCAAGGTGGTGAGGTCACCGTCTTCGCTGATCACGTAGACCTTGTCTCCGGCTCCCACCGGGGAGGCCCAATACTTACCGATAGCGTTCTTCAGTCGATCCTGCTTGAGCACTCGACCACTGGCCGGATCCAGGCTGGTTACGATTCCGCCGTCTTTGACCATGAAGATCACATCGTTGATCAGCAGCGGAGAGGAGGTATTGGGCAGTGCCTTATGGTGGCGCCAGAGCACGTGTGAGTCGGTAAGATCACCGCGGGCGTTACCGGGCCGAATGGCCACCAGGCTGTTTTCCGGAGACAATCGAGCCTGATAGAATTCCCAGTCGCGCCTGCCCATCACGCCGTCCTGGTCCAGATCCCACAGATTCCAAGTGCCTTGCTCTCGGATCTTGGGTTCGGGGGACTCCTGAGCGGAAAGCGCGCCGTCCCGGTTCGTATCGTATTGGGACAATACCTCGTCAAAGGGAGGGACCGAACGTCGGGGACCCGGCTCCCAGGCATTGATGTAGATGGTGCCGTCGGAAATGATGGGGACGCACTTGACTTGCCAGGCCATGCGCCGGACCCACCACAGCTTTTCGCCGGTATCCAGGCGGTACGACGCAGCCTGATAGGAGCCGGGGACGATCACCTGAACAGAACCCCTTCTGGGCCGATAGATGGCGGGAGTGGCATAGCCTCGAGTGACCTCTGGGCGCTCTGTCCTCCAGCGGATGCTGCCATCCTGCTGATCCACTGCGATCAAGAATGAGCCGGAATCCTGGTCGCAGATGAGTAGCAGGACGCCGTCGGCCAGAATGGGCGACGAGCCGTGACCGTTTGCATTGTGGAAGGGACCCAGAGGTGATCGCCAGCGCTCGCGTCCATCGGGGCCGTAGGAGAGGATTCCAAAGTCGCCGAAGAAGACGTAGACATTCTCTCCATCGGTGACCGGGGTGGAACTGGCCGGGCCATGGGTCGACTGGAACGATTCCTCCCGCGGCCGCGGTGCCTGGCGGCGCCAGAGCACCTTTCCGGTTGCTCTGTCCAGACTGATGGTCAGCAGCTTTTTCCCCTCGTAGGCAGTCACGAAAATGTGATCCCGGGAGAGAACCGGAGAAGAATGTCCAGGCGGCAGAGAAACCTTCCAGATCAGGTTCTCTTTCAGGCCGAACCGCTCCGGAAGATTGCTGGTCTGCACCACTCCCAGGCCTGAGGGGCCCCTGAACTGGCGCCAGTCCGAAGCTGCGGAAGCCCCTTTGGGATCCTGCCAGGGGTGCAGTGGAGCTAGAAGAAGAACCAGTAAAGTTAATAATCTCATGCAGGGCGTAGCCCATTCCTAGCCCACCGGCAGTGGCGACGTCAAGGGATTTGTCTTAGTGTGCCCAGGCTACGGTCTTCTTGGAGTGGTTGTGCCTCGATCTATCACGCTGATTCTGGGGCGATGCGATTGAGCATTAGCCCAGCTTCTTCCTTCTCGTTCGAGAAGTGGGCCGCGCGGAACGGCGCATTCGCTGATTCAAGCTGTTTGATGAGCTCGCTACTAACGGTCCCACCTGCTCCGGTGACGCAAATCATGTCGGCACCTCCTTCTGACAGTGTAAGGGTGACTATGAGTATCTGACAACACTCAGTCAGGGCTGAGGGCAAGGATAGGCCTCAGTTGAGGTCAAGGGATGTGGGTAGGGCTGGGCCTACCACCGTTCTCGCTATCACAGGTCAGTCCTTGACTGCCTGGCCTGTGCTCCAAACCACCGGGGTTCGGATCTTACCATTGATGAGAGTTTGTTCGAGTTGAGATTGTCTCGCAGGTGGGAGAGTCTTCCTCCGAACAAAGATATCGAGAGGGCGGTCACTCGGTGGGAGGCTACCACTTCCACCGCGGTCAAATGGGAGTCGGTTGAACTCGTGGTTGATTGCGGAGCCACGCCGCCGTACTTCGGTATTACCATTGCCAGTAGCGGTGATGGAGCTCTCGGGGATTGGTCCTTCGAGATAACTCACGCGATACAACATCAGATGAAGAGTCTGATCGACTCGGTTTGGGAGAACCGTAATAGAGCCCGTCCCTTAGTGTTCAGTTGCGCGTCCTGATTTGCCCAACCGGAGAAATCCCAGGCTGTAGTCTCCAGAACCGGGCTCCTTCGTAGCGGTGGCCTCCAGGCCGCCGTTCGTCGAGCCGTTTGGCTTGGTCAAAAATACTTCGGCCTGGAGATCGAAGCCACTTATGAAAGCCGGAACTGCTTTCGAGCCCGACCACCTTCGGGTAGCCCCAAAGGTAGCCGTACATCGAGCAGGAAAGGACGTTTTTCTTTTTCTGTAACCTTGAACCCGTGCGCGATGGCATCCTCTAAATTGGACTCTTCCCTGACGCGCATTCCTTCGACACCAAACCCTTTAGCAATTTTGATTGGGTCAATACCGTCTAGCACAACACCCCCGTAATCCGCGGCGTTTCCCTTCCCATTTCTTGCTCCAAGGAACGAGTTCGCCACGATGCCGTAGGCGTTGTTGTTGGGTATCACGTAGAGCACCGGGATCCCGTGATGGACCGCTGTCCACAATCCCGAGTCCGCGTAATACATCGAGCCATCGCCCACCAGGCCAACCACGGGCTTATCCGGCGACGCGAGCTTCGCCCCCAGCGCCGCCCCGATTCCGTAGCCTTCAGACCCTCCGGCAGGGCGAATGAATACGTTGCGCCCGCCGTTTTCGCAAGCGAGTGCACAGTCGAGCGGTACGGCAAACTGCTCGGTTGTCAGCAGTCCGCCTCCGATCCGTTCGAGTGTGTTGTCGAGAGCGTCGAGCAATGCCAAGGGCCCTACGCCAGATGGCTGTCCGTTGGGCGGTAGAGCTCGTCGCCGTTGATCGCGCAAACTGGCGGCCTGTTCTCTGGCAGTTCTACGCCGATTGTCGTAGCGCTCGGGAGTATACTCGCTGAGCGCCAGCTGCCCCAATCGATCAATAGACCCCAGCTCATCGGCAAGAATGGCCAGGTCGAGACCCGGTAGGTTCTCGAAGTTCTCGACGTCGGACCCAAGCGCGATGATCCGATTTGCTGCCGCGAAAGGAACGTAGTCGGCGGCTATTCCCTCGGCGCCATGGCGCACTCCGATGCAGATGATGTGGTCGGGGTTGATTGCCGCCGCAGCGGGTTCCAGCCTGCCGCAGTGCAGAGGGTGTTTGATGGGGACAGCCCGCAGGTCGCCGAAGTTGGTCGCAACCGCCGCTCCGAAGTGCTCAGCCAGAGAGGTCACCTGGGCCTCGGCTCCACTTTTCCAAACACCATCACCCACGTATATCAGCGGACGCTCAGCTTCGTGGAGAGCACATGCGACTGCTTCCAGGTCATCATCCGAGGGATAACCAGCGCGAAGGTCGGGGATACCAGAGCCTATTAGGTTGGTGCTGACCTGCTGATCGTCAAGCAGCCTGTCGTAAACAGCCAAGTGTACGGGCCCAAAAGGTGGGGTTTTGGCGACTCTGACTGCTCTTGAGATCGCCTCGGGAAGCCCCTCGGGTTCGATGACCGTCCAGTTGGCCTTCGTCATGGGGGCCGCTATCGATGTGGGGCCGAAGTTATGGCTCAGGTCCAGCGCGATCTTGTCGGCGAAGCTGCCGGTATCGCCGGCGAACGTGATCACTACGACGGGGAGGCTTCCGGCCCACACATTGATGAGCTGTCCCAGGCACTGAGCGAGGCCGGCCCCCAGGTGGAGCACCATCACCGCCGGGTCACCCTTTACCTGCGTATAGCCACCAGCCATGGCGGTCACGCTTCCCTCGTGCAGCGCCAAGATGCCGTGGATATCCGGGTGCGCATGCAGCGAGTCGAAGAAACGCGCCTCCCGTGATCCGGGGTTATAGAAAACGTACCTGATTCCCAAGGCTGCGAGTTGCTCGACCATGATCTGTGAAGGATTGGCAGTAATCGGCGTCCTGAGCATGTTCCCTCCCTTGGGTACTGTCAAATTGAGAGCCGGTCAGCGAGAATGACCGGATGGGACCATTATACAGAGGTCGCTGTGGATACAATGACCTGTATTTGGGTATGCGGGTTAAGGTCTTTCCGAACCGCTTTGTCCCCTGGAGAACGCTCATTGCCGATATTCCCCATGAAGGAGTTTCTGATGCAGTCTTCATGAGCAGTCGGGATGGCCTGAATTGGGACCGTCGATTCATGGAGGCCTTCAATCGCCCGGGTAGAGACAGGCGTAATTGTGAGCACCGCAACAATATGTCGGCGATCGGGATCCTGCCCACGTCAGCGGATGAAATCTCCCTGTATGTGGTCCGGAACTACACCTTTCCGACAGTCCATCTGGAGCGGATGGTGGTGCGGACCGATGGTTTTGTTTCGGCCCATGCAGGGTACGAGGCCGGCGAGCTTCTGACCAAGCCCCTCGTTTTCAAGGGAGACAATCTCGTGCTGAACTTTGCCACCTCGGCTGCAGGCAGCATCCGATTGGAGATCCAGGACTCCCGCGGGAATCCGCTACCGGGTTTTCCCTGGAGGAATCACCATTGATCTGGGGTGACGAGATCGAGCATCCGGTGAGCTGGGCGCGAAGTCATGCCAAGGCAATTTCAGACGCGCCTCTGAGAAGGATTGCGGGGAAGCCGGTACGCCTGAGGTTTGTCGTGAAAGATGCAGATCTCTACTCCCTCAGGTTCAGGTAGGAGACGAGCGGAGGCCTTGGGCTGGTGATGGGCCTCGATCCCTTTTCACGCGAATATCGTGAAGATGGTGACGTCCTTCAGTTGGATTTCAGGGGTTAGTGTCCCCATCGGGGAGGGTGAAACCCCTCGCCTTCAGGCGAAGAAAAGGTCCCCGAAGTCCTGCAGGGACGGTAAGGTCATCTTCGAGTGAAGATGAAAGTGCTAGAGTCGGTCTCTGACGTGGCTTCGGTCTCCAGGCCGAAGTGTAGCGGTCGAGCCTAGCTCGACCAACGG
>Ga0310342_100001280_pt1 | contig 15475 bp, 8 predicted proteins | sample S15DNA20500_MG_FD_206155 | JGI IMG/M metagenome (GOLD analysis project Ga0310342, IMG submission 206155) | Marine microbial communities from station ALOHA, North Pacific Subtropical Gyre - S1503-DNA-20-500_MG | ecosystem: Environmental > Aquatic > Marine > Oceanic | place: Pacific Ocean: North... | reverse complement strand
CCACCAAGCCGGGCCTGCTCCCGTTTCCCTCCGAACCCAACGGAGATGGAACGGACTGGATCGACCTGCCGACCGCCCAGGCAGGAAAATCCCTGGCCGGATGGACGATGACCAAAAACACCGATCACGGAAAGGGCGGGGTGATCGAATGGTCGGGGTGGACCTTTGCCACCCCTGCCGCCTGGGCGGCGGCTGCCCCCGACCAGGACCGGGACAAGTTTGCGCTCGGAACGAATGTGATCGCGGTGGCAGACAGTGACGAGTTTGACGATGTGGCGGGTGGGCGCCCGTTTGACGCAACCTTGAGCACACCACCGATTGATATTTCAGGTGCAACTGCCGACAGCCTCACCCTCAAGTTTGACTCGGGATGGCGGACTGTAGCCCAGGTGGGCACCATCACGGTATCCTACGACGGGGCAGAGGCAATCGAGGTGCTTCGTTTGGACGCCGGGAACAAGGTGAAGGCCTACAGCGAAACGGTTCGGGTGCCGCTGCGTAACCCGGCCGGAGCGAAGAAGATGAAAATCTCATGGAAGAAAGTGGGCACCAACGACTGGTGGTGGGTCATCGACAACATTGAAGTGAATGACCAGCAACCTGCCACCTTCTCGGTGCAACCCCGGGTTGCCTTTCCAGCTCCGGATTCTGCAACCATCTCCTGGCAGGCTGCCGCACAGCGGGCCGTTCTCTACTACGGTGAGGGGAAGGAAAAGACCCTCAAGGAGAAGCGGGAACTGCAGGGTCAGGACGGCCGCTTTGAGGCAACCCTGACCGGACTGGAGCCGGCTACCACCTACCGCTATCGCATCGCGCTCCTGGAAGACGGCAAGCCCCGCCTCAGCGAGATGTTCGATTTCGATACTCGTTTCAATCTCTCCCCCGCCCCGGTGGTCGCTCCGGTTGATCTCTCCCCCGACATCCGCACGCTTTGCGACATCGCCCTCGAGGTGGCCGCCGAGCAAAATGGTTACCTCCTGATCCTCGGACTCGAGGATGGAACGCTCGCCGCTGCCCTGGCCGCCAAATCGCGCTTCCACATCGTCGCGGCCGACTCCGATCCCACCATCCTCGCCGCTGTCCGCAAAACCCTTCACGCGGCGGGCATACTGGGTCACCGCGTATCCGTCGTGTCCCTGGGCAATCCCGAACGCACCTCCTGGACCGACGGATTCGCCGACCTCATTCTCTCCGAGAAGAATTCGCCACCTGTATCCGACGAGGAATGCCTGCGCCTCCTGCGTCCCGATGGCGGAGCGCTTCTTCTGGCCTCTCCACGCAACAGTTCCACCTTTCAAAAGGCGGAAGGACGGTGGGAAAAAGCGGGTGCGCTTGCCATCTTCCGCCGCAGGGAACTTGATGGGGCGAAGGACTGGACCCATCAGTATGGCACCGCCGGCAACGCAGCCTACACCGGGGAGGCTCTCGGAGATGTGAGCGCTACTTCCGGCATGGCTGTCCAGTGGATCGGGCGTCCAGGCGGTGACTTCGGCATCGATCGCCAACCGCGCATGCCCGCTCCCCTTGCCGCCAAGGGCCGACTCTTCCACCAGGGCATGAACCGCCTTGTGGCCCTCAACGCCTTCAACGGGGCAGTGCTCTGGTCCTACGAAATCCCATCCCTGCGCCGCCTGAATGTGGCCCACGACTGCTCCAACTGGTGTGTCGACGACGAGCATGTCTATCTCGCCATCCGCAACCGACTCTGGATGCTCGATGCAAAGACCGGAGAACTACGTCACGCCCTGCTGCTGCCCGCCAAGGAACGTAAATCCCATGACTGGGGCTTCGTGGCACAGGAGGATGATCTCATCGTGGGGTCTGCCGTCCGGGCAAACTCAGCCTATCGCAAATTCTGGGGTGGTGAGGCCTGGTACGACAAGGTCGGTGTGGCCGTTACGCAGGTGTGCAGCAACCGCCTCTTCGGCTACCGCAAATCCACCGCCAAGGGCATCTGGGCCTACGGCCGCGGATTGATCCTGAATCCCACCCTGGCTCTCCATGACGGCAAGATCTACTTCCTTGAGAACCGATCCCTGAAACTGCCGGCCGAATCCAATTCACGAGTCTCCGACCGTAAACTCTGGCTCGATCTGACCACGGTGTGCCTTGATGCAAAGACCGGCAAGGTCATCTGGGAAAAGCCCGGACCCAAGCCGGCCCACCTCACCGAGAAGGTGGGGTTCATCCAGGCCGCCTATGGCATCGCCACCGCTCACGGTTATCTTGCGGTATTATCGGAGGGGACGGTCAACGAGAGCGGGGCCTACCAGAAAAAAGGAGCCTTCCGCTGCACCAGCTACCAAAAAGACGGAGACGTGAAGTGGACAACGGAAAGTCCCTGGAGTGCCGACCACCACGGAACTCACATCACTCACCCCGTCGTCACCGAGGACCGTCTCTACTTCTCGCCGCAGATCCACGATCTCAAGACGGGGCAGCCTCTCGGCAAGGCCTACGGTCCGCGTCGCGGGTGCTCGACCGTGGTCGCCACCAAGAACGCCCTCATGTTTCGCATTCTCGGCGAGGGAAGCTCACCGCTGGGCCTCTGGAACAAGGATACGGGATCGGTCTCGCGCTTCATGCGTCTCAGACCGAGTTGCTGGCTCAACACCATCCCTACCCAGGGCATGCTTCTTATCCCCGAGGGTGGCGCAGGATGTTCCTGCGGAGGTTGGATGGAAACCTCCATCGGGCTGATTCCCCGCCGACCAGTCAGCTCCCCGCTCCCATCCCCAAGCTCCAAATAATCCTCGCATGACACACCCGACTCCCAAGCCTCCAGGCAGGATCTCCCTCCAGAATAATCGGAGGTTGAATTCTCTCTGGAGCCTGTGGATTGGCGCTTTGCTCCTCCCCACCACGCTCCCCGCCGAGGACTGGCCCACCTACCGTCACGACTCACGGCGTAGTGGCGTAACCGAGGAAGCCCTGACCTTTCCGCTCAAGCCGGCCTGGCAACACCGGGGCGGCACCCCGCGACAGGCCTGGAGCGGACCAGCCAAGTGGGATGCCTTCTCCGCCAACACCGGCCTGCAGTCCCTGCGTAACTTCGACCCCTGCTACTTTGTCACGGTGGCGGGCGGACTGGTCTACTACGGATCTTCCCATGACAACGCCATCCATGCCCTCGACATTGCCACCGGCAGGGAGAGCTGGGTCTACTTTGCCGAGGCACCGGTGCGCCTTCCCCCCACCATCCACGACGGCCGTGCCTTCGCCGGTTCCGATGACGGCTTTCTCTACGCCCTTGAGGCCAAGGAAGGGAAACTCCTCTGGAAGGACCAGGGAGCCCCGGAAGACCGTCGAATCCCCAGCAACGCCAGCATAATTTCGCTCTGGCCCGTTCGCACCGCTCCCCTCGTCGTCAACAATGCCCTCTTTTATACCGCTTCCCTCACCCCCTGGGAATCCAGTTGGCTCATCTCCCTGGACCCGGCAACAGGCAAACGACGCTTTGCCCAGGAGGTCGCCGACGTGACGTTCCAGGGTGCGCTCCTCGCCACCGTGAACACCCTCATTGCCCCACAGGGACGTTCCGCCCCCCTCCTCTATGACATCGCGACCGGCCGATCGACCGGAGCGATCGGACACGGCGGCGGTGTCTTCTGCCTGGTCACTGAAGACAACGAACTGATCTCCGGTCCCAAGTCACAGAAGGCCAAAGACAACCAGCTCTTTCTGACCAATGCGGAGGGGGCCCGCATTGCCACCTTCAATGATACCACGCGAGCGGTGATCGCGGAGGGAGTGGCCTATCACCACACTCGCGGTGTGCTCAAGGCTCTCGCCTTGGACGCCGGAAACAAGGAGGTCTCCCAGTGGAACGTGGAAGCCCCCGCGCCCAACGAGTTGATCGCATGCGCCAATGCCGTATTGCTCGGACACTCCTCCGAAGTCCACGCTTACTCACGAAAGGACGGATCCCTTCTCTGGAAGACTGTCATTCCTGGAGGAGGACTGGTCCACGGACTCGCCATCTCCAACCGGATTCTATTTGTTTCCGACAGCCTTGGTGGAATCTACGCCTTTCGTCCTTGAGGACAACAGCCTTCCCTCCAGATGATCCGTTCCCTGTTCCTGCTCACCCCGCTGGCGATTCCTCTCTGGGCTGCCGAACCAGCCGTGACTCTGGAGAATCACATTCCCCCGGAGGCCAATACTGCCACGGAATCGCTCCGCAAAGTATTCTCTTACGAATCCGCCGCTCGCGCTGCCGACCACGCCGCAATGGACTGGCAGGAATCCCACAGTTGCATCACCTGCCACACCAACGGGTTTTACCTCGTGGGGCGGGCGGCCCCCGGGACCAGGGCCCCGGCCTACCTGGAGGCGCGAAAGTTCGCCCGGGGATTCCTCGCTCCGCACGTCGACCCGGATGGCCCGAAACCCAAGCGCCGGACCCCTGGTACCGAAGCAATGGTCGCTACCACCGCCTTTCTTGCCATCAGCGACATGAAAACTGACGGCAAGCTGGCAAAGACCACCAGGCAGGCCCTCGACTATATCTGGGGGCAACAGGCAGAGTCTGGAGCGTGGGAACGGTGGGCCAAGTGCAATTGGGGACCCTACGAATCAGATGATCACTTCGGCGTGTCCCTCGTTGCCCTTGCCATGGGGGTGGCGACCGGGGACGAATACCTGGAATCGCCGGCAGCGGTGGAGGGAGACCGCCGCCTGAAGAAATTCCTCCGTGAGCATCCGCCCGTTTCGCTCCACCAGAAAGGCATGCTCCTGTGGGTTGCGGGCTATCGCGATGACCTCGCCGACAGGAAGAGGGTGCAACAGTGGCAGAAGGAACTCTTTGCCGCCCAGAAGGAGAATGGAGCCTGGGTGCTGCCCGAACTGGGAGATCAGCACTGGAAGCGTTCGGACGGCAAGGAGCAGTCTGCCGAGACCGATGCCTATGCAACCGCCTTCGCCATCCACGTCCTTACCCAGTCCGGAGTTGCCAACGACGACCCGCGCCTCACCAAGGCCCGTCAATGGCTGAAGTCCCAGCAGCGTGCGAGCGGTCGCTGGTACACCCGCTCACCCCGCAGGGACAACAAGCATTACATTTCCAACGCGGCCACCAGTTTTGCTCTCCTGGCCCTGCGCCCACAGGAGTAGCTTCCAGACACGCTACCTCCTTCGCGTGGTTCACCCTAGGCCAGAATCTCCCGCACCACCCGCCCGTATACATCGGTGAGTCGAAAGTCCCGCCCGGCATAGCGATAGGTGAGTCGTTCGTGATCAAGACCCAGAAGGTGCAGGATCGTGGCATGGAGGTCATGCACGTGCACCTTGTCCTCCACCGCGCGAAATCCAAACTCGTCCGTCTCGCCATGGGTCATGCCGCCGCGCACACCGCCTCCCGCCAGAAACATGCTGAATCCGTAGTGATTGTGATCACGGCCATTCCCGTTCTCTGAAACCGGCGTTCGTCCGAACTCTCCGCCCCAGATCACGAGCGTATCTTCCAGCAGTCCTCGCCGCTTCAGGTCAGCGAGGAGGGCCGCAATGGGCTGATCGATATTCCGGCAGTGCTTCTTAGCCAGTTCATTATGATTGCGGTGAGTATCCCAGGGCTGGTCGTCACCGTAATAGACCTGCGTGAAGCGCACCCCCCGCTCTGCCAATCGCCGGGCCAGGAGGCAGCCGTTGGCGAAGTGTCCCTCGCCATACTCTTCGCGCACGGATTCGGGTTCACCGCTCAGGTCAAAGGCTTCGCTGGCCTCAAACTGCATGCGGAAGGCGGTTTCCATGGAAGCCAGCCGGGCTTCCAGATCGGCATCGGGACCGCGCCCTGCCAGATGCCTCTGATTGAGTTTCCTCATCAATACCAGTTGCCGCAACTGTGCCTGGGATCCCAGATGCGCATTGTTCAGGTTGGGAATCATCTCGTGTGGATTGAGCTTCGAATGATTGACGTAGGTTCCCTGGTACTGCGCAGGCAGAAAGGCACTGTTCCACAGGACCGAGAAGCGCACCGGTCTTCCCGGACATAGCACGACGTAACCCGGCAGATTGGCATTTTCCGTGCCCAGCCCATAGAGTGTCCAGGCCCCCATGCTCGGCACGGTCGGAGTGATGGTGCCGTTATTCATCATGAGGAGGGCCGGTCCATGATTGGGGTTGTCCGAGTGAAGGGAGCGCAACACGCAGATGTCATCGATGACCCCGCCCAGCCGCGGCAGCAGTTCGCTCACCGGCACACCACTCTGCCCCTGTGGAGTAAACTTGAAGGGCGAAGGCAGAATCCCCGCCGTCTTGCGCTCGGTGCGTAGTTCGACCTCCCTGGGACGGTCCCCCGCGTGCCTGGTGAGAGCCGGCTTGGGGTCAAAGAGGTCGCCTTGGTAGGGCCCCCCATTCATGAAGAGGTGAATGACCCGCTTGGCCCGCGCTTCCATGTGGGGCTGTGCGCCCGGGGCAGCCCTCAACAGGTTGGCCAGTCCAACCGCTCCCAGGCCACCCCCGGTCTTCTGTAACCAGCGGCGTCGCGAGAGATTCTGGAGAGGCTCATTCATGACTTAATCGACAAAGAGAAACTCGTTACTTCCAAACAATGCCTGCGCATAACGCTTCCAATTCTCGCGGTCCGAGGCGCCCTCCAGAGCAAGAAACGATCGGGCCAGATCCATATCCTCCTCGGTGGCCGGGCGACCGTAGAGCAACTCGTGGGCAAGCCCGATGCGAACCTCCTCACTCTCCGGCGCCTCGCGATAGAGCCGGGTCACAAGTGCCTCTGCCTGCTGGCGGAAGAACTCCCCATTCAACACGAACAACTGCTGCAGGGGGGTAATGGTTTTCTCGCGCGCCGGACTGTGCGCACCGGGATCGGGAAAGTCGTACATCTGCAACAACGGTTCGAGGTCGCGGCGGTCGATCCTGCCGTAGATCGTCCGCCGGTAATTGTCTGCACTGGACAGATCCAGGGGCGCCCCACCAACCTCCCGAACGAGCTGACCCGTCACCGCCAGCATGGCATCCCGCCAGGCCTCCACTTCCAGACGCCGTCGGTTCATGCGCCAGAGCCACTTGTTATGGGGGTCCCGGAGGGCCATCTCCGATTGATGGTCGACACTCTGTCGGTAGGTGGCCGAGGTCACAATCTCACGATGGAGCCACTTCAGAGACCATCCTTCCTTGATGAAGCGCGCGGCGAGGTCATCAAGAAGTCCGGGATGGGACGGTCGCTCTCCCTGGGCTCCGAAATCGCTGGGCGTAGTCACCAGCCCCCGCCCGAAGTGTTGCAGCCAGACACGGTTCACCATCACGCGGGCGCTCAGGGAAGCCCCCTCGTCAAAAATACAGTTCGCCAACTCAAGCCGACCACTTCCCTGTGTGAAAGTCCTGGGCTCACCCCGGGAAAGTACGCGCAGAAACCGCCGCTTCACCACCGGACCCAGGGTGCCCGGATTTCCACGGATTTGCAGCCGGAGGTCCCGAGGCTCCCACGGTTTGTAGTCCAGTTTGGTCCCGAAGCCCTCCTTGGCCACCACGTGGATACTCGACTCGATGACAGCCGGGACGAGGTGATCATAGTCGGGGGTCGATTCCTTCAGATGGCGGATCCTCTCCTCGATCCTGCGGAGCTGTTCATCGCGATCGGGCGGGGGAGACTTCGCATCCCTCAGGCCCTTGGCTTCCTTGGCGAACTTCTCGACCTCCTTGCGCGTCTTATCGGCAACCTTCACCCGCTCCTCAGGAATACTCGCCCGATCCGAGCGCCGCACACTCGCGAACACTCCTGCCAGGGCGTAATAGTCGCGACTGTCGATCGGATCGAACTTATGATCGTGACAACGGGCACAGGAGATCGTCAGACCCAGAAAGGTCCGTCCCACCGCATCGATACGTTCTTCCCACTCTTCCGCCACAATCATGCGGATGACCTCCGCGGCAAGCAGAAGTTCCTTGTGGTACACCGGACTGATCCCCAGGAACCCAAGGGCCGGAGTATCCTCCACCCCCGTCTCGTCCATGAGATCGGTGGCCAGCTGTCGCTTCGCAAACTGGTCGTAGGGCATATCTTCGTTCAAGGCTCGCACGACCCAGTCGCGATAGCGGTAAGGACTGCCATGAGTGACGACCCACCGCTCCCGAACATCGGTGTAACGTGCCAGATCGAGCCACACTCTTCCCCAACGTTCTCCGTAGTGCGGGGAGGTCAGAAGACGATCCACCAGTCTGGAATAGGCATCCGGAGATTGGTCGGCAAGAAAGGACTCCACCTCATCCGGCGAGGGTGGCAGGCCAATCAGATCATAGCTTAACCTGCGAATGAGAACGCGCCGACCCGCAGGCGGGGAAGGCCGCAACCCCTGCTCCCTCATCCGGGCATGAACAAAGCGATCAACACGGTTTTGTGCTCGATCGTCCGGTGCAGGCGGCGGCTCCACCTTCTTCACGGGCTGAAACGACCAGAACTTCCTCCCCTCCTCGAAGTCGATGGACCGGCCACTCGATCCCTCCTCCGCTAAAACAGGGCCGGTGGCCCAGACGGACACGAACACCAACGCCATTGCGGTCATCACAGTCTTTTGGTCAAGGGTTCCCATCGGAAAGAAAGCGCTAGGGCACCATGCCAGTCCACCGCCAATGGTGCAAGGATCCCGCTCTGGCGGTGATATTCCCAGCTCAACCTCTACTCCCAGTTACGATCTCCATAAAATATTGTTTTTAAGCCGCTTGTGAAGAATTGAAATTGCAGCTCATCTCCCCTGCCCTTCCGATTTAGGGTTGGCTGGCAAAGATCCATGCCTAGACTCCCCTCTCCTCCTTCCGGCTCTCATGAGCCGGTCATCTGGCACGAGAGAAGGTAATATGAAAGCAGTAGGCGTCACTCCCAGTCAGAGAGAAGTTGGAATCCTCGAACACCCGATTCCCGGACTTCAGCGAGATGATGAGGTCAGAATCCGCACCATCGATGTCGGCATCTGCGGCACGGACCGCGAAATCTGCACCTTCGTCTACGGAGATCCTCCGACCGGTTCCAACTATCTCGTGCTCGGGCACGAAGCGATGGGCGAAGTCGTCGAGGTGGGTTCTGGAGTAAAACACCTCAAGGTCGGGGATTTGGTGGTTCCCTCCGTGCGCCGTCCCTGCAGCGATGAGAACTGCCTGCCCTGCCGGGAAGATCTGCAGGATTTCTGCTCGACCGGCACCTACGTCGAACGCGGCATCAAGGAATGCCATGGTTTCATGACCGAGTCCTTCGTGGAGCGGGAACGGTTCCTCACCTATGTGCCCCCCGAACTCAGGAATCTCGCTGTCCTGATGGAACCCCTCACCATCGCGGAGAAGGGCCTCGCCCAAGCCTGGGATGCCCAGAGCCGTCTCCCATGGGTACGGCACCATGCCAACGGCAAACCCACCGGAAAGGGTCTAAATGCCGTCATTCTCGGAGCCGGGCCGATCGGGATTCTCGGAGCCATGACCATGAAGGCTGCCGGCTTTGAAACCTATGTCTACAACCGCTCCCCTCTCCCCAACCCCAAGGCCGAGATCGTAGAGGCCATCGGAGCGAATTACATCTCCTCGAATGATGTGGCATTCAAGGATCTGCCCGGTCTGGTCGGTTCCATCGACCTGGTCTACGAGGCCATTGGCATCTCCTCGGTAGCCTTCGACGTATTGAGTATCCTTGGAGTCAATGGTGTCTACATCTTTACCGGTATCCCGGCACCAGGTGATCCCATTCCCGTCGATGCCAATCAGCTGATGCGCAACGTCGTGCTGGGAAACCAGGCCGTGATTGGAACGGTCAATGCCGACGACGCCTCCTTTAAGGCAGCAATCGAAGATCTCGCCTACTTCAGGAAGCACTGGCCGGAAGCAATCGAGGCAGTCATCACCAAGCGTTACACCATCGATTCCTGTCGCGAACTTCTCCTCGACCAGGCCACCGGGATCAAGAGCGTCATTTCGTTCGACTAGCGCAACGATCGCAACGGTTCACCTGCCGACGCGTTTTCGATGTGTTCGATCAGAGAACCAATCTCCTCCATGTGCAGAACGAGGAGCTTCTGCTCCCGATGCTCCCGGAGCTGGGCCTCTACTTCACGTAACCGGGGCAGGAGTGGCTTGGCGGCGCCACCGTAGTTGCGGAGGATCTTGAGACAACGCATTACACGGTAACGCTTACCCCAGGAATCGAGATCCAGGATATCCAGACAGAGCGACATCCCTTCCTCAATGCGGTGACGGGCCAGAAGGTCCAGGCCTTCCAGGCGGATGCCGTCATCGAACATCACCCCGCTTGGCGCGCGCTCCACGATGGCCTTGTGAACTGCCGGGAGGAAGGGCTTCACCTCCTCGTAGCTGAGCTGGCGGTAAAGAGAACCCACCGCTGCCCGGGCCCGCGCATTTGGATTTGCCAGGATCTTCTCGACCGCAGGCCGTAGTTCTCCGAGATCTACTCCTTCTATCGAGTGTGCCAGGAGCCCCTCCATCCCGAGAACCCCTCTCCGGCAGAAAAGGCAGAAGGCCAGGTATCGCTGGGTCATCTCGCGTGGATCGGACTGGTCCTCCCTGGAGATCATCCTGACGAAGTCTGGAACAACCTCGGAAACCGGTGCTCCAATAGCAGCCAGAGCCTGCGCAGCCTGGACCCGCAACCAGAGATCCTCACTCCAGAGTAACTCGCGCAAGGGATTGGCCGCCGATAACCCACGTTCGCCGAGAGCGGCGATCGCCTGGCAGGCACCGTAGCGCGATTCATAATCCACCGCGTCAAGCCGGTCGACCAGTCCCTCCAGAGACAGGTCTTCGTGTTCGGCCAGGATCTTCGCGGCCCGCTGACGCACCACCGGCGACCAACTCTGGAGCGCACGTAGCAGCTGTCTGGGCGAGAGCCCACGATACGGAGCAAGGCCGTGGTCCCAGGAACTGAAGCTCCGACCTGCCATAATCGTTTCGCTGAGTTCCATTCCCTTCAGGGCGTTCTGTCCCTTTACTCCCCGACCAGTCATGAACAACCGACCCTCCGGGAGAAGATAGGAGAGCAGAAAGGCCCCAGTACAATCCCAGCTCGGGTATTTGTGCTCCGCACCCGAACTGCCCGCCCCACCCTGGTAAGGGAAGCGACCATCGTGACTACGGTTCAGGTCCAGGAACCAGCGCTGCTCTTTAAGGTAGGCAGCGACTGCCTCGTGACCGGCCCGCATGGCACCCACCGCCCCCCAGAGGCAACTGAAGTAGTTTCCTGTGTGGCCCCGCTCGCGTTCACCATAGGAAGCCACCGTCATTCGCGAGAAAAACTTCGCTCCCATCTCGTGGTCCTGAGCATCAAAGAGGAGAGCCGCGATCCCGTTCTTGCCATTGTCATCGTGAAAGCGTGCCTCGGGATTATTATCGCCATAGGGAATCGAGCCTTTTCCGATATAGAACCCGAAGAAGGTATTGCCGCGTTCAATCGCTTTATCGACCACCGGCTCCTCCACTCCACACTTCTTGCCAAGGACGAGCGATAGCTGGCAAACCAGCCCCGCCTGGTTGAGCGCACCATATCCACCCAGTCGACCATGTTCCTTCCCATCGTTCCACTGGGGCCAGGCCATGGCATGTCCCCAGCTACCTGCACCGCTTTGACCCTGCGCCAGCCGGATGGTATACTGGAGGATGGCGGGAAGAACCTCTCGATCGCCAGTGGCAAGATAGTATTCGGTCAAGAGAAGGTTGGTATAACCCCAGTGCCATGATGCCATTGCGCTGGCCGGAGACATCTCAAGACGGAGGTCGGTCGGAGCCAACCGCCGTACGTAGTCTTTCACAATCGGCAGATACTCCTCCTTCCCCGAGGCCAACAACGCCAGGACGTTGATCTTACCATCAACGCCCTCCTTCAAATTGTTCACGATGTGGGCACACCCAGCCTCCACGATCTTGGCAGACTTCTGGCAGTCCCACGGAGAGCGCTCATGGTAGTTCCCCAGAATGCGAAGTTGGATCGTCACGGACTCCGTTTCTCCGTCGCGCCAGCGCAAGAGAGCCAGTTTGCCTCCCTTCTGAACTGTCTCCGCCGCGGTGACCGCCGTCCCGAAACTCTTGCGCGCATCGCCCCTAAACAGTCTTCCTTCCACTCCCACAACCACATCCCCCTCCCGCAGGATTCCTCCTGCCGGGGATTTGGGAGTCACTGAAGTAATCAGAATCTGTCGGCTATCAGTGGTTTCCAGATTCCAGCCCCAGATCCATCCCCGCGCACCCGTAGGGCCCAGGTTCCAGTCGTGAAGGCCGTCGGGTTGGCCGCCTTGGGTCAAATCGGGAACCTGCGGCCTGGACGCTGCCTCGCTTAGGCTCCATCCCGCAAAAACGAGACAGATCAGGATTTGGATGGATGGGATTCGCATTCTCTTGAGGAGAATTCTTTCATTTACTACGTATGTACTAGCACCTACGTCTCAAAAAAAATACGAATCCTAAAGGTTAAGTTATTAACATCTATTCGCAATGGGCCTGAGACCAGATTTTATCCAAGTAGCAGATACCCAGATGACTTATATCATGTGACCCGAATTTCCCCTCCATGGTCACCAAACTCCGCTCGTTCCCCTCGTGATTCTGCCCCAAATCCGATTAACCTCTTTTTGATGCTGCGCTCCATCCTGACCGTTCTGCTTGCGCTGCCGACTGCCCTCCCAGGCGCATTCGCCACTGAAACGGGGATACGGTCCCTGGAAGACCGCGTCGCTCGCCTGGTAAGTCCGGGAATACGCCGGATCGACAAACACCTGGCCCGCATCGAACAGAAACTACCCTCCCTTCCCGGGCTCTACAACGGGCCACGGGGATCACGATTCGGGTTTCACAGCGAGACAATTTTCCACCAGGAAGAGCCTCATCATCTCCAGATCGACCTGGGCAAGCCCCGCCTGATCGATTCGGTGGTCCTCGTCCCCATCCACCTGCCTGCCCTTGGCTCGACGGGCGAAGGCTACGGGTTCCCCCTGCGCTTCAAGATCGAAGTCTCCGACTCCGCCAGTTCCGGATTCCAGCCCCTTGTCGATCACACTGATCGCGACTACCCGAACCCGGGAAGCTATCCCATAAAGTTCCCAGCCGGGAAACTGAGCGGACGCTATGTCAGGGTGACTTCCACCAAGCATGTGCCAGCCAAGGAAGGATTCATCTGGGCCATGGAGGAAATCATGGTTCTCTCCGGCAACTACAATATAGGCGCCACCAACACGCGGTCCGCCACCAGCCACCAGGAACTTTTCCCCAACTGGTCGCTACAAAGGGTCAATGACGGTATCAGTCGTGTGAGCAATCCCCACAACACCGACCCAAGCCCCTCCAACGGGTTCCTGAGTGCGCCCTCGGCATCAGGGAAGGATCCCAAGTGGATCGTCATCGACCTGGGAAAATCTCTTCCGATTGAAGAGGTCCGCATCATTCCCACCTCATCCGAAGATCCCGAAGTGGTTGGAGGACGCGGCTTCCCTGAGGCCCTTGCCCTGGAACTCTCCAATGATCCGGAATTTGAAACCACGGTGTGGCGAACGACTAAGCCCCGGAATCCTCTGGGCTATCCATGGAACTCCTCCTTCGTGCGCACCTGCAATGGCAAAACCGGACGTTATATTCGAGTGATCTCCAGCTTGCTCTTTGCGCGGGGAAACCGCCACAGCCTTGCCCTTGCAGAGGTGCAGGCCTACTCTGGCGGAAAGAACGTGGCCCTCTGGAAGGACGTCCATGTGAGTGATCAGACCTCCAGGGCCGATACCGACCGCTGGGCTCCCAAGTTCCTGGTGGATGGCTACTCCAGTACTCACAAACTGATCGAAATCCCCGACTACATCGATCTCATCATCGAACGGGGGGAACTCGAGCGTAAGCAGGATCAACTCCTCCGCCAGCAGGAAGAGGACATTGCGTTTGCTTTGGTCAGTGTGACTGCCGGAACGGGGGCCATCGGCGGAATAGCCATCTTAGGCTGGATCTGGGGTATCTTCCGGCAGCGAACGGTGCGATTGCGCGATGCCGCACAGTTGCGCGAACAGATCGCCCGGGACCTGCATGACGACATCGGAAGCAACCTGGCGGGCATCGTACTCATCAGCGAGGTCGGAAGCAACCTCAAGGGGATCGGCGCCGAGGCACGTGACGACTTTCGCGAAATCAAGGAAACCGCCAAGCACACTTCAGACGCCATGCGTGACATCATATGGCTCACCCACGTGGGAAATGCCACCACCCACGACCTCTTCATAAAGATGCGCGAATCCGTGGATCTGATCGTGGGACACCTTGAAACGTCCATCCGGGCCAGTCCTCCATCCTTCAAGGTTCGCTCGATCGGATTACAGGCCCGCCGACACTTTTTCTTCGCGTTCAAGGAGGCCCTGAACAACGTGCGTAAACATGCTCATGCGACCAACGTTCGAATCCTTTTTGAAGTGTCACTTCATCAGGTGACTTTCGAAGTGACTGACGACGGTAACGGATTCGATCCTGATAAAAATGTAGACAGTTCAGGTCACGGACTGGAAAACTTTCGTCGCCGCGCCGAGCGGGTGAATGGATACTACGCAATCAAGAGTGTCCCAACCCAAGGAACTACCGTAAAATTCTCCACGCCCTTGACTCAGGAAAAGTACCGAGAGAATCAATGACAGAATCAAGCACCACACAAATCCGGATCTGGCTGATTGAAGACAACGAGGTATTCCGCCGTAATGTCCAACGTGTCATCAATGGACTGGAGGAAATGGTCTGCGATGGCAGTTACGACTCCGCCGAGAGCACTTTTGCGGCCCTCCAGAACAACCCTGCTCCCGATGTCATTCTGCTCGACGTGCAACTCCCTGGGATCGACGGCATCGCCGCCCTCAGCAAGTTCAAGGAGATTATCCCCGATACCCGGGTTATCATCCTCACCGTCTTCGATGATGCCGCCAAGATCTTCCGGGCGGTTTGTGCCGGCGCCTCGGGCTACGTTCTCAAGGCCTCCGGCACAGACAAGATTGGCGAGTCCATCCGCCAGGTCATGCGTGGCGGCGCGCCCATGACGCCCGAGGTGGCTAAGAAAGTGCTGGATGCCTTCGCCAATTCGGATCTCATGCCCGGGACGGAAGGCGGCGATTATGGCCTGACTGCACGCGAACAGGAAATCCTGCGTCTTCTCGCCGAGGGACTGCTCAAGAAGGAAATTGCTGACGCGCTGAGCATCAGCGTGAACACCGTCTCCACCCACCTGCGACGCGTCTATGACAAGCTCCACGTCAATACCAACACTGGTGCCGTGGCCAAGGCGCTCAGGGAGGGTATTATCTAGGACTACGTGTTCCGCCTGTGGGGAAGCCGCAGGTTACAGAAGGTAATCCCGCAGACCCGTTCCAAGGTGATCAGGACTCCCCTTTCCCGGGGGATGATGCTCCCAACTCGCGCAGGCACGAGAAGGAATAGATCCCTGTCCCGTGTCCGTCCGCAAAGTGGAACTGCAGGGCGTATCCCCCGACAGGTTGGTAACCACCCAGCAGGAAACTTT
>Ga0310342_100001277_pt1 | contig 15490 bp, 14 predicted proteins | sample S15DNA20500_MG_FD_206155 | JGI IMG/M metagenome (GOLD analysis project Ga0310342, IMG submission 206155) | Marine microbial communities from station ALOHA, North Pacific Subtropical Gyre - S1503-DNA-20-500_MG | ecosystem: Environmental > Aquatic > Marine > Oceanic | place: Pacific Ocean: North... | reverse complement strand
CGAGGAGAAGGTCATCATTCGCTTCCAGTTCGGCACCGATGCCTTCGAAGGCGGGGACGGGGCCAACTTCGATAACATCGTGGTGGAAGGAACCGCTCTACCGGATACCGACGGGGACGGCATGGCGGATTCCTACGAGGACCGGCACGGCCTCGACAAGACCATTGACGATCGCCTGCTCGACCTGGACATGGATGGTGTCGATAACATTACGGAGTACAACAACTGCACCGACCCCAATGATCCCGACACCGATGGTGACGGACTGGAGGATGGAGCCGAAACCAACACCGGTGAATTCGTCTCCCCCACCAACGCGGGGACGGATCCCAGGAATCCGGACAGCGATGGCGACGGACTGGAGGACGGCGACGAAACGAATAACATCGGCACCGACCCCAATAAGGCAGACACCGACGGAGACGGATTTGATGACAAGACGGAAATCGATCTCGGCGGGGACCCGAGGGATCCGAGCGTCAAGCCGCCCGTATGGGCGATCGTAGACCTGGGCACCGGGACAGGAGCCCTCATCGGTGGCGACCTGACCGATCCTGAGAACGACGGGACGGAAGGGAACGTTCCGGGGGACGGGGATTGGAGTTCGCTCAACTGGAACTGGATCAGCATCGAAGCCAGTGGCGAGAATTACTTCGGCAACTTCGGTGGCAGCGAAGGCGCATACGATGTATTTGATAATACGATCGGGGCGGGCCAGGCAAAATGGTGCTGTGGGGGCGCTCCGCAGTGGATTACGGTGGAGTTTGAGATTCCGATCTCTCTGGAATCCTTCACCCTTACTTCGGGCAATGACGTTCCCGGCCGCGATCCGGTCAGGTGGGGGATCTATGGATCCAACGACAACGAGACCTTCGATCCCATCTTCGAACAAGACGACCCGGTTTCCCTCTGGCCACAGCGCTTGCAAGTCCTGCACTTCATCAATCCACGGCGCACCAAGCCTTACAAGTTCATCAAGTACCAGGTGGACACCCAGGCTTCCGGCGGCAATCACCAGATCAACGAGATCGAGTATTTCGGCACCACGACGGTGGAAAAGGTCTTCCTGAGCGTCGACCGTTCCCCCGCAGATCCAGACATGCTCCGCCTCGAATGGAACGGCCAATCGGGGAAAGTCTACGACGTCCTCACCAATCCCGATCTCTCCTCGCCGGTCGAAACCTGGACCAGGCTGGACGGTACGCAGGACATCCCCGCTGATCCCTCCGGCAACAACGTCCTGGACATTGCATTCCCTTTCCCGGAAACGGGCTATTTGGCGATCCGCGAGGAGGATGCCCCGCCGCTCTTCTTTGACGACCTCGAATCAGGACCAGGTGATTGGACGACCTTCGTCAACGACGCCAACAACAACACCCAGTGGGAACTCGGCACCCCGAACGGAACAAGCGGGCCGCTCACCGGCGCCGATGGTTCTCCCAATGCCTGGTGCACAAATCTGGGAGACTTCGGATCTGATTCCGATATCTCCCTCCGCAGCCCCGCCATCGACCTGAGCGATCTGACCGCGGCAGAATTGAGCTTTGAAGCCTACCGTGATGGCGACGGATTCGACGACACCGCCACCATCCGCTTTCTGCGCGCCGGCGACCAAGTGCAACTGGGGGCTGACCTCCCAATCGACATGGTCCCGTTCGACTCAGACTGGGTTAACCTTCGCTTCGATGTCGTCCCCGAGGCGGTTGGCGAGAATATTCTGATCGAGATCAACTTCGTCAGCAGTGCAGATCAGGAGTTCAGTGGTCTTTCCATCGACAACGTCAGCGTCAGCGCCAAGTGAGCACCCTCTGACTCTCACGATATTCGGCGACGAATTGATCGCATTCGAAGCCTGCTGGTAGTGCTGGGAGCGCGACGCCCTTCGCGTCCGCTCCCTCCTCGCTGACTCCCTTATATTACTTCCGACCAGTCCTGGCAGTGTCGCCCGCCTGGCGAGGCTCTCGCACTTTGAGATAAGCCAGGAGATCCCGCTACAAGGGAAGGGCCGATCGGATCGACCCGCTGGAAAACCCAAGGACTTTGTGAAAAATTTCACAAAGTCCTTGCGAGTTCCCAGATTTTCGGTCCTAATTCTTGTGGTAATCGGGATTGATGCTCAGCTCGTATTCAGGCGTATTGATCATGTTCGTCCTGGCCGTCCTGACGGCTGTCGGGATGGTTGCCTTGACGTCTGTCCTTGGGCCGAAGAAGGCCTTCCCTGAGAAGAATGAACCCTTTGCGTGCGGCAAATCTCCGATTGGCGACGGGCGCCAGAGGTTTTCCGTCAAGTTCTACCTGACGGCGGTGCTTTTCATCCTCTTTGACATTGAGGCGGTGTTTCTCTATCCATGGGCGGTGATTTATCGGCGACTGGGCTGGTTTGGGTTCGTGGAAATGCTGCTGTTCATCGTCATCCTCGGGATCGGCCTGCTGTATGTTTGTAAGAAAGGAGCATTGATATGGGAGTAGAGAACTTTTTCGGCGACAACATCATCTTCACCAGAGTGAACGACGCGGTCAATTGGGGCAGAAAGTATTCGTTTTTCCTCTACCCCTTTGTCACCGCCTGCTGTGGCATGGAATTCATGTCGTTGGCGGGTCCCCGCTATGACCTCGACCGGTTTGGCGCGGCCCTTCCGCGGTTTTCCCCGCGCCAGGCCGATTTGCTGATGGTGGTTGGGACCATCAGCCACAAGCAGGCGCCGATCCTGGTCAAGATTTATAACCAGATGGCCGAACCGAAATGGGTCATGGCGTTCGGAGTCTGCACGGTTTCGGGTGGGTTCTACGATAATTACGCGACGGTTCAGGGTATCGACACGCTGATTCCGGTCGATGTCTACGTCCCCGGCTGTCCCCCTCGTCCGGAAATGGCCCTGGACGGCCTGATCAAGCTTCAGAACAAGGTGCAGAAGGAAAAGTTCTCGGATTATCCCAAAGGCGCGGCACCGACCACTCCCGCGTAGGCTCGCATACGGAATCATGCCGGAGGAATCAAAGAATCTGGGAACACTGAAGGACCGATTCGGTGACGTCATCTTCGACACCCACTCCTACCGGGGCGACGACACCATCATCATCGACAAGCAGCATATTCTGGAGGTCTGCCGGTTCCTGAGGGATGAAGCGGACCTGAGTTTCGATTTCATGATGGACCTTACCGTCGTGGATTATCTCAACCAGGAGGATGCCCGGGAGCGATTCGAGGTCGTGTACCACTTCTATTCCTCTGAACGGAATCACCGGTTGCGAGTCAAGGCGCCTATTCCCGAGTCGGACTGCACGATCGACTCGATCATCCCCTTATGGATTGGCGCCAACTGGTTCGAGCGGGAAGCGTATGACATGTATGGCATCCGGTTTAACGATCATCCGAACCTGAAACGGATCTTGTTGTACGAGGAGTTTGAGGGCTACCCGTTGCGAAAGGATTATTCCATCACAAAACGGCAACCGTTAATCGGACCGAAGAATTGAACGTCTCCCATGGCTGACCTGACAGAAAGTCTGCATTCGGAGCATATGGTCCTGAACATGGGGCCGTCTCATCCCGCGACGCATGGCACGGTGGAGTTCAAGGTGACGCTGGACGGCGAGACCATTGTGGACCTGGAGGTTGAGATCGGCTACCTGCACCGGGGCTTTGAAAAGAGTTGTGAGAAGGGGACCTGGGAGCAGGCCTTTCCCTACACGGACCGGCTCAACTACTGTTCCGCGATCATCAACAATGTGGCCTATGCCATGGCCGTGGAGAAGCTCCTGGGTGTCGAGTCCACCGAGCGGTGCCAATACATCCGGGTGATCACTTCGGAACTCAGCCGGATGGCGGATCATTACACAAACATTGGTGCCGGCGCCTTGGAACTCGGTGGCTACAGCGCGTTTCTTTACTTCGTCGAGGCGCGTGAACTGGTGTGGGACCTGTTGGAAAAAGTCTGTGGCGCGAGATTGACCTCGAATTACGTCCGCATCGGTGGCTTGAAAAACGATCTTCCGCCGAACTTCGAGCAGGATCTCCAGGAAGTCTTCAAGGAATGCAGGAAACTGTATCATGATGTGGATACGTTGCTGAGGAAGAACCGGATTTTCCTCGATCGGATGCGAGAGATTGGAGGGATTTCCACCGAAGAAGCGATCGCCTACGGCTTCACGGGTCCTTGCTTGCGCGCCTGCGGCATGGAATATGACGTTCGCAAAGCGCAACCCTACCTCGTTTATGATCGCCTGGATTTCGAAATCCCGACCGGAACTACCGGCGACAATTTCGATCGCTACCTTGTCCGCATGGAAGAGATCAACCAGAGCATGCGCTTGGTCGAGCAATGCCTGAAGGAGATGCCGGAGGGGCCGGTCAATATCGACGATCCGTTGATCCGGCAGGCCTCCAAGGACAAGGTGTATTCCAAGATGGAGGAGATGATTGATCTGTTCATCCTCGTCTCGGAGGGCGTGAAACCGCCCAAGGGAGAGGTCTATCTTCCGACCGAAGGCGCGAACGGAGAGTTGGGCTTCTATCTGGTCAGTGATGGGACCGGTAAACCCTTGAAATGCCGCGTGCGGCCACCCTGTTTTGCCCTCACCCAGGCGATGCCGCGACTGTGCAAGGGCTCGCTGCTGGCGGACATCATCCCCACGTTTGATCAGATCAACCTGATTGGAGGGGAGTGTGACCGATGAGGCGATCCCCCTGACGTTCAGCAACCGCTATAGGTATGCTCTCAGAAAACGCAAAAAAGGAAATCGAACGGGAGATGGCGAAGTACCCCGAAAAACGGGCTGTTATTTTGGCGGCACTTCATCTCGTGCAAAAAGAAGAGGGGTGGATCTCGCAGGACGCGATGGAAGAGGTTGCCTCACTTCTCGACCTCACACCGATTGAAGTAAGGGAAGTCACTTCCTTTTACACCATGTTCAACATGCGACCGGTCGGGAACCATCATTTGCAGGTCTGCACGAATCTCTCCTGCGCACTGATGAACGGCCGTGGAGTGGTGGAATACATCCAGCGCAAGCTCGGGATTGAAGTCGGTGAGACGACCGGGGATGAACGGTTCACATTGTCGACGGTGGAATGCCTGGGAAGCTGCGGCACGGCGCCGATGATGCAGATCGGAGATGACTATCATGAGAACCTGTCGGAACCAAAGATCGATTCCATTCTGGAAACCCTGAAGTAAGGACGCGCGATGGATGCACCGCATTGTCGATAATTATGGAACGGTACCTGACGAAAAACTTCGGCAAGCCGAACGCCATCGCAATGGCGGGTTATCTCAAGCACGGCGGTTATCGCGCCCTGCGAAAGGTTCTGAAGAAGATGGAGCCGAAGGACGTTGTCGAGGAGGTCAAGGATTCCGGGCTGAGGGGCCGGGGTGGCGCCGGATTTCCGACCGGGCTCAAGTGGAGCTTCATGCCCCAGGAGACGGATGGACCGAAATATATTGCCTGCAACGCCGATGAATCGGAACCCGGTACCTTTAAAGACCGTGAATTCCTCGAGAAGGAACCGCAGATGATGATCGAGGGCCTCATCATCAGCGCCTATGCCATGGGGGTGAATACCTGTTACATCTACATTCGCGGCGAATACGCGACCCAGACAAAGATCCTTCAGCAAGCGCTCGCGGAAGCCTACGAGAAGAAGTTTCTGGGCAGGAACATTCTTGGATCCGGTTTCGATTGTGACATCTACGTTCACCGCGGTGCCGGCGCCTACATTTGCGGCGAGGAAACCGGTTTGATGGAATCCATCGAGGGAAAAAAGGGGCAACCCCGGAAGAAGCCCCCGTTTCCCGCCAACTTCGGCCTGTGGGGCCGGCCCACCACCGTCAACAATGTCGAGACGTTTGCCCAGGTGCCCCATATCATCAACAAGGGCGCCAGCTGGTTCCGCGGTATTGGGACGGAAAAGAGCACGGGAAACACCATCTTCGGTGTCAGCGGACACGTCAACAAACCGGGGGCCTATGAGCTTCCATTGGGATACGGCCTGAAGGATCTCATTTACAAGGACGCCGGCGGGATCAGAAACGGGCGGGAGTTGAAGGCCGTTATTCCGGGTGGCTCATCGGTCAAGGTGTTGCCTGCGGACCGGATTGATGTTCCCCTGGACCACGACTCGCTAACCAATGCGGGTTCCTCGCTCGGCACGGGTGCTGTCATTGTGATGGATGACACCACCTGCATGGTTCGCGTCGGCGTGGTGCTGGCTCATTTCTATCGCCACGAGAGTTGCGGCCAGTGCACCAATTGCCGTGAAGGTTCCGCCTGGCTGCATCAGTTGATGGTGGGCATCGAAAATGGACAAGGGAAAATCGAGGATCTGGACCTGCTCATGGATGTCGCGGACAGCCTGGAGGGGAGTTCGATCTGCGCCCTGGCAGATGCCGCGGCATGGCCGGTACAAGGATTAGTCACCCATTTCAGAGACGAATTCGAGGAGCATATCAAGACCGGTAAATGCACCTCCCCGGACAGTTTTCGAATATAACCCGAGCGCGAAACGATCTCAGCCTATGCCAACATTCACATTAGACGGTAAGGAATTGACGGTGGAACAGGGCACGACCGTGCTTAAGGCCGCCCTGGCCAATGGCGTTCAAATCCCTCACTTCTGTTTTCATCCGCATCTCTCCGTGGACGGTTCGTGTCGCATGTGTCAGGTCGAGGTCGAAAAGATGCCGAAACTGGCCATCTCCTGCGACACGCTGGTCGCCGACGGCATGGTCGTGAAAACCACTTCGGAAAAAGTTCTGAAGGCGCGGAACGCCGTGATGGAATACCTGTTGCTCAACCATCCGCTCGACTGCCCCATCTGCGACCAGGCGGGAGAATGCGGATTGCAGGAGTACAACTTCAAACACGGCAACACCCACAGCCGCTTCAGCGAGGAAAAGCGGCCCGGACGGAAGCGTTTCGAAATCGGGCCTCGCGTGGTCTTCGATGAAGAACGATGCATTTTCTGCCGGCGATGCGTGAGATTCTGTAATGAAGTCAGTCAGACCGGAGAACTGGCGGTCTTCTCCCGTGGTGACAAGTCAGTCCTCGACACCTATCCCGGCAAACCGCTCGATAACCGGTACTCGCTGAACACGGTTGATATCTGTCCCGTGGGCGCCTTAACGAGCACCGATTTTCGATTCAAGGTCCGGGTCTGGTTCCTGGAACAAACCGATTCGGTCTGTCCGGGGTGTTCGAACAATTGCAGCATCCATATCGATCACCGAAAGGGGAAGATCCAACGCTTGCGTCCCCGGGAAAACCTGAAAGTAAACCAGGCCTGGATGTGTGATGCAGGGAGGGAACTGTACAAGCAAACCGGTTCCGACAACCGGTTGACCGCCCCCCGTGTGTTGGCCGAGGGCCAATCGACTGAGGTCACCTGGGAGGAGGCCTTTGCTGCGGCGGCAAAGGGACTGGCGCGATTCGAAAACGATCACATCGCGGCGATCGGTTCCGCCGGGGCGACCAATGAAGAATGCTACATCTTTCACAAGCTGATCACGAATGTCGTGGGAACCACTCAACTTGATCTGATATCGCCCCTTTGGGAGGCGGACGAGTTATTGATCAAGGAGGAGCAATCGGCCAACCCGCAGGGCGCACGGGAACTCGGCTTGACAGTGAACCGCAAATCGTTCGTTAGCGGATTGATGAGAGCGATCGAGAAAGAGAAATTGAAAGCGCTCTATCTGGTCGGCAGCGAAATCCTGGGAGATCCGGACACTCGGGATGGGATCCTGAAAACGCTCGCCAAACTGGAATTCCTCCTGGTGCAGGATACGCATGCGACCGATCTGACCGCCATCGCCCATGTCACATTCCCCGCCTTGACCTTTGCGGAAAAGGAAGGAACCTTTACCAACATCCACGGCATCGTGCAGAGGCTGAATCCCGCGGTCCCGCCCGTGGGGCAGTCAAAACCGGATCTCGAAATTTTTGGGGGATTGGCGGAAGCCATGGGGAAACCGTTCGACACAGTCGAACCGAAAAAGGTGATGGATGAACTGGCCCAATGCATCGAGCCATTCCGCGGCATAAGCTATGACACGCTGGGAGACGCCGGGCATTGCATTGGATCGAGTAACGGACTCTGACTGCCGGGTTAAATGCAATGAATGAAACCCTGATAACACTTGCAAAAATCGCGTTTATCCTTGGCCTGCTCCTTGGGTTCTTTGCGCCGATCCTGACCTGGGTTGAGCGCAAGCAGAGCGCGCTCATGCAGGATCGAGTCGGCGCCAACCGCGCGAGCATCATGGGATTCTCGTTCATGGGCTTGCTGCATCCAGTGGCAGATGCCCTGAAGATGTTTTTCAAGGAGGACTTTATCCCGGAGGGGGCGAATCGAATCATGCACACGCTGGCGCCGATCATCTGTCTGATTCCGGCCCTGGTGACGTTTGCCGTCATTCCATTCGGCGGGATTTACATGATTGGGGGAACTGAAATTTCGCTCGTGATCGCCGATCTCGATGTGGGTCTCATTTTTGTCTTCGCCATATCTTCGCTCGCTACTTACGGGACAGTGATTGCCGGTTGGGCATCCAACAACGAGTGGTCGCTCCTGGGTTCTCTGCGTGCCGGCGCGCAAATGATCTCCTATGAAGTGACGATGGGTTTGACGCTTGTCGGTGTCTTCATGGTGTACGGCTCGCTGCGTCTGACCGACATCGGGGCGGCGCAGGCGAACGTTTTCCAGTGGGGCATTATTCTTCAGCCACTCGGCTTTCTCATGTTCCTGACGTGTGCGATCGCGGAGACCAAGCGCGCGCCGTTTGATGTGGCGGAAGCCGAATCCGAACTGATCGCCGGCTATTTCCTGGAATACAGCGGAATGAAGTTTGGCATGTTTTACATGGCGGAATTCCTGGAAGTGGTGACCATCTCGGCCATCGTCACGATCCTCTTTTTTGGCGGCTGGCATGTTCCCTTTATGTCCACCGAGTTGATCCGGGACCAGATCCTCCCGGCGATCCTGGGCGTGTTCTCGAAATCACCAGGCGACACGCTGGTCAATGTCCTTCTGATGCTGATTCACGTGGGCGTGTTCTGGCTCAAGGTTATTTTCTTTATATGGCTCCAAATGACGATCCGGTGGACGTTGCCGCGGTTCCGATATGATCAGATCATGAAACTGGGATGGACGATTCTGCTACCACTCTCGTTGGCCAACATCGTCATCACCGGAATTGTAATACTACTTGTGGGATAGCGTGATCATCATCATCCTAATAATCCAGAGAGGGGCGCAATACAGTGTGCCTTGCGGGCATGGTCCCGTGAGACTGTAAGCGAGCATCATGAAAGTTAATCGAAACGTCACGATGACCTGGTGGGAGCGCCTTTACCTGCCGGCAATTTTCCGCGGCCTTCTTGTGACCACACGCCATTTCTTTCACAACCTTGTCGGATTCATTCCCGGGCTGGCCAGGAAGGGAAAAAAGCGAAACATCTTCACGGTCTACTATCCCGAGGAAAAGGTGCAAACACCACCGGCCTTCCGCGGGATGCCCGTGCTGGTCAAGGACAGCCAGACCGGCGAGGAACGATGTGTCGCCTGCGGCTTGTGCGAAATCGTCTGCCCGGCAACCTGCATTGACATTCAGCCGGGCGAGACCGAATCCGAGAAGGAGCGGTTCCCGGAAACGTTCAGTATTGATATGGCACTCTGTGTTTTCTGCGGCTTGTGCGAGGAGGTTTGCCCGGTGGAGGCGATCGTGATGAGTGACAAGTATGAAATTGCCGAGCTGGACCGGGGCAAGATGCTTCTGCAAAAGGAACAGTTGATGGTGACGGAAAAGGATGTGGCAGAGCGAATCAAATACATCCGCAATATCTACGGCACATGGAACTATTAATGTTTTACGTGTTTAGCGGGGTGGCGATCACGGCGGCCACGCTGATGATCCTGAATTCAAGCCCGGTGACCGCGGTGCTGAACATGATCGTAGTGATGTTCTGTTTGGCGGGACTCTTTGTGCTGCTGCATGCCCATTTCATCGCCGTGATCCAGGTGCTGGTGTATGCCGGCGCCATCATGGTGTTGTTCATGTTCATCGTGATGCTGCTGAATCTTCGGGACAACGTGCTCACTGAGAAACGCAGGAAGGGCAACCTCCTGTTGAACGCCGTCGCCATCCTCTTGGCGGTCGGGGGATTCGTGAAGTTGTTCATGAATCTCACGTCAAGCGGTCTCGACCGCCCCGCCACGGTTCCGGAGGATTTCGGCACCACCGCCATGGTGGCCGAATCGCTGTTCACGCGATACCTGCTTCCCTTCGAAATCGCCTCCGTGCTGTTGCTCGTGTCAATCATTGGCGCGGTCGTCCTGGCCAAGAACAAGGCGGTAACCTAGGGCCCCAGTCATGTGTGAAACCATGTCCAACGCGACTCCGGAGAAACGAAACGTCGTTCAAAACCCGGCCTGAAACCACATCCAGAAACTGCAGTGAAGAATCAAACCATGATCCGGCGTGATGGCCTGTTGTTGTGTACCTTGCCGCCGATCTAACCCCACACGGAGCCATGGCACCCGTAACACATTACCTCATTGTCAGTGCGATCCTGTTTTCCCTTGGCGTGTTCGGAGTGCTCGTGCGACGAAACGTGATCATCATCTTCATGTGCATTGAGCTGATGCTGAATGCCGTGAACCTGACGTTCGTCGCCCTCGCGAGATACCTGGGGAACATCGACGGCCAAATCTTTTCCTTCATGACCATGACCGTCGCGGCCGCGGAAGCGTCCGTCGGACTGGCGATCGTTATTGCGATATTCCGGCGAAATCCGACCGCAAACGTTGACGAAATCAACTTGTTGAAACGCTGAGCGTGACTGACATCGATTCCATCAAGCCGTTCCTGGCCGTTGTGGTTGCCGCGGTTGCCGCGTTGCTGATCGCCCGTACGCGAGGCAACCTGAAGCTGCGGGAGTCATGGACGATTGGCGCCGCGGTGATCCAGTTCCTGCTCATCGCGTCGATGCTGCCCGGGGTCCTCAAGGGAAACGTCTATGTCTTCACCGTCGTGGAGATGCTCCCCGGGATCACCATCGCGTTCAAGGCGGACGCGCTGGGGATGCTGTTCGCGCTGACGGCGGCCTTTCTATGGATCGTCACCTCGATTTATTCCATGGGCTATCTCCGTGCGCTGAACGAGCATGCCCAGACGAGGTTTTACACCTGTTTCGCGGTGACCCTCTCAGCGACGATCGGCGTCGCGTTTGCCGCGAATCTCCTGACCCTGTTTCTTTTCTACGAGATTATCACGATGGCCACCTATCCGCTGGTTTCCCACAAGGAGACGCCCGCTGGGTATGAAGGGGGCGGGAAATACATCTGGTATCTGGTCAGCACGTCCAAGGCCTTCCTTCTTCCGGCCGTCATCCTGACCTTTGTCCTGGCCGGCACACTCGATTTTCGGCCGGGCGGCATTTTTCCCGCTGACCCGGTGGGAACGGAAGCCACCTTGCTCACGGTTGTGTTCTTCCTCTTTATCGCCGGGTTTGCCAAGGCGGCGTTGATTCCCTTTCATAGCTGGCTTCCTTCCGCGATGGTGGCGCCCACACCGGTAAGCGCGCTGCTGCACGCCGTTGCGGTCGTAAAGGTCGGCGTTTTCTCCATAGTAAAAATTGTCTTTTTCATTTTTGGCGCTGAGACAGCGCAGAACCTGGGAGTGGGAACTGTGGTGGTCTACCTCGCTTCGTTTACTATCCTGGCGGCGTCCATCATTGCACTGACAAAGGACAACCTGAAGGCGAGACTCGCCTATTCTACAATTAGCCAGCTTTCCTATATTGTCTTTGGCATCGCGATGCTCACTCCCAGTGGGATGATCGGGGGAATGGTCCATATCGCAAATCACGCCTTCTCCAAAATCACTCTGTTTTTCTGTGCCGGTTCCATCTACGCCGCCTCTGGTAAGACGAATGTCAGTCAGTTAAATGGGATCGCGAGAAGGATGCCGTGGACCATGACAGCCTTTGCGATAGGAGCGTTAAGCATGATCGGGATGCCGCTTTTTGCGGGCTTTATCACGAAATGGTATCTTGCCTTTGGCATTGTCGAGGGGGGTAATCTCCCTTTGCTGCTCGTCCTCGGTGTCAGCTCGATTTTAAATGGCGCGTACTTTTTACCGGTCATTTACTCCGCGTTTTTCAAGAAACTTCCTGCGAATGAGAAACCGGAAAGAAAGGAAGCGCCGCCGCTAATGCTTGTGCCATTAATCATTTCGGCTGCTGTGACTCTTCTTATCTTCCTGTATCCATCGTTTTTTGTCGGACTGGCCAAATTGGTCTTGCCGCCGTCTGTTGAGGGGAATTTAGAATGAAAAAAGAGAATTCGTATTTCGACAAACCTCGGAACCTGAAGAAGGTACGCATCATTCTATATTGTTTGTGCGTATTTCTTATACTCCTCGATCTGTTTGTTCCGAAACATGGGCATTTTGAATGGGAGGGCTGGATCGGATTTTTCTGCATCTATGGTTCTCTTTCGTATGTCTTGCTTGTTGTAGTAGCAACCTACTGCTTGCGGCCAGTGGTGAGGAGGGATGAGAAGCATTATGATAAGTAGCATGCCTCCGGCTCTGCTGTTTATTATCGGAACCCTCCCGATCCCATTCTTAAGAGGGCGCAGGAAGTCCTTCTACTTACTTCTCCTGCCGGTAATTGGGATGATCAACCTCCTAAATATGGAGGAAGGAGTGCAATGGACGATGACCTTTCTGGAATTTGAGGTCGTCCTGGGCCATGTCGATAAGCTCAGTCTCGTTTTCGGATATATTTTCCATATTGCCGCATTCTTAGTCGCCGTTTACGGAATTCACAAACATAACAACCTCGAGTCCTGTGCCACGTTTTTCTATGCCGGTAGCGCGCTAGGTGTGGTCTTTTCGGGAGACCTGCTCTCACTCTTCTGTTTCTGGGAGATGATGACTCTTGGTTGCATCTGGTTGATCCTTGCCCGGCGTACGCGGGAAGCGTACCGGGCGGCATTGAGGTTCACCCTGTTTCACATATTGGGCGGTCTGCTTCTGTTGACAGGGATTATCATTCGGGCGCATGAAACCGGGTCCGTTGAATTCGGTCACATTGGACTGGATGGACTGGGATCCTATTTGATCTTTTTGGGGTTTGGAATTAACTGCGCGTGGCCTCTTCTGCATACATGGCTGACTGACGCGTATCCCGAGGCCACCGTCGTTGGCACCGTCGTTCTCAGTATATTCACTACCAAGACCGCCGTATACGTGCTGGCACGGGGGTTTGCAGGGACGGAAGAGCTGATCTGGATCGGTGTGGCAATGGCGACTTTTCCGATTTTCTATGCGGTTATCGAAAACGACTTGAGGCGTGTATTGTCTTACAGCCTTATCAACCAGGTTGGCTTCATGGTGGTTGGTATCGGGATTGGAACGGAGCTTGCATTAAACGGAGTCGCGGCCCATGCCTTCGCGCATATTCTATACAAGAGTCTTCTGTTTATGTCCATGGGATCGGTGCTTTACATGACGGGAAAGATTAGAGCAACCGACCTTGGAGGGCTATATAGGACCATGCCGATAACCGCGGGCTTGTGCATTGTGGGCGCCGCGTCGATTTCCGCCTTTCCTTTGTTTAGCGGTTTTATTAGCAAGTCCTTAACCATCGAGGCGGTGGCGGTACACGAGGGCGGTCACTACTATTTCGTCTGGCTGCTCTTGATGTTCGCGTCCGCGGGTGTGCTCCACCATGCCGGAATCAAAATTCCGTACTGTGCGTTCTTTGGGCATGATTCGGGGATCAGGACCAAGGAGCCCCCCATGAATATGCTTATTGCGATGGGAATAACCGCTTTTCTTTGCATTCTGATAGGCTTGTTTCCCCATCAGACATTATATCAGATTCTCCCTTACAAAGTTGATTTTGAGCCCTATACGATCTCCCATGTTATCGGGCAAACCCAATTACTATGCTTTGCAGCCCTGACATTCTGCCTCTTGATAGTCTTCAGATTGCACCCGCCGGAAGTAAAGGGTGTGAATCTTGACGTGGACTGGTTTTACCGGAGGGGAGGCCGGCTCTTCGTGCGTTTTGCGAAGAATCCTGTGGAGCTGCTGGACACGGCTTTGGGCCGCCTTTATCTCGATTTCTTTTCAAAGCCGATCCTGAGAATGTCCCACTTCGTCTGGCGGGTGTTTGATGTGCGGGTCGTCGACGGTATTGTCAATCGAACGGCTGACTTCGTTCTGGGCTGCGCGGACAGACTCCGGAATTCGCAGACCGGCCATGTAAGAGATTACGCCATGGGTATGGTAGTCGGGTTCCTGTTCATCCTGTACTTCATTCTACATTAGAGCCCTTATGCTGACAGCGATCATATTTCTGCCTGTTTTCGGTATCGTTGCCATGCTGTTTGTACCTGCTGGAAAAGCAGAGTTAATCAAGAAAACCGCCCTTGGATCTTCTTTACTGACATTCTTGGTGTCCGTGCCGCTTTTTTTCAAATTTAACTCCAACACGGCGGAGATGCAGTTCGTGGAAAAGGTCGCATGGATAGAACCTTTTGGAGTGAGCTACCACGTCGGGATCGACGGTATTTCGCTTTTCTTGGTGCTGTTGACGACGTTCCTGACGTTTATTTGTACTCTCGCCTCCTGGAACGTAACAAAGCGTATCAAGGAGTATATGATCGCAATGCTCATTCTTGAAACGGGAATGATCGGCGTGTTTGTTTCGCTGGATCTGCTGCTGTTCTATGTGTTCTGGGAGGTCATGTTGATTCCGATGTACCTGATCATCGGCATCTGGGGCGGTCCCCGGCGGATTTATGCGGCCGTGAAGTTCTTTATCTATACCATGGCGGGTTCGGTGTTGATGTTGGTGGGAATTCTGACGCTCGTATATACGCAGTACAAGGCTACGGGCATCGTCACCTTTAATCTCCTGGAACACTTTAAAGGGGACATTCCTGTAAATATACAGTGGTGGTTGTTCGTGGCGTTTGGCCTGGCGTTTGCCGTCAAGGTACCGATGTTTCCGTTTCACACGTGGCTTCCGGATGCGCACGTCGAGGCGCCAACCGCCGGCTCGGTTCTCCTGGCCGGAGTGCTGTTGAAAATGGGCACGTATGGCTTTATTCGCTTCTGTCTTCCGCTTTGTCCGTACGCCTCGTATAACGCCGCGTCCGTGATGTGTACACTGGCGGTGATCGGGATCATCTATGGCGCGCTGATGGCGCTGGTTCAGACGGACATCAAGAAACTGGTGGCTTATTCGTCCGTGAGTCACCTGGGATTCATTGTGCTCGGGATCTTTGCCTTCAATGTGGAGGGGATAAAGGGCGGGGTCATCCAGATGGTGAACCACGGTCTTTCAACCGGCTGCTTGTTCCTCCTGGTGGGGATGATTTATGAGCGCCGCCACACGCGTACGATTTCCGATTACGGCGGCTTGGTCCATCAAGTTCCGGTGTATGCAGGTTTCTTCCTGATCGCGGTGTTTTCCTCAA
>Ga0310342_100001276_pt1 | contig 15491 bp, 13 predicted proteins | sample S15DNA20500_MG_FD_206155 | JGI IMG/M metagenome (GOLD analysis project Ga0310342, IMG submission 206155) | Marine microbial communities from station ALOHA, North Pacific Subtropical Gyre - S1503-DNA-20-500_MG | ecosystem: Environmental > Aquatic > Marine > Oceanic | place: Pacific Ocean: North... | reverse complement strand
AAAATATAACTACGCCAGCGATGACAACCTGCTGGGCGTGGAACGATTCATGCAGGTCTATTTTGAACAGACCAGCCAGGTCAGGTATGCGACTACCCATTTCGTCAATTCCGCCAGGTCCCGCCGCAGTTGGGGCAGGTTCCTGGGCCCCTTGTTCAGCCACCAGGTGGAAGGGGATTTCCAAGTCGGTCCATTCCAAATCCGGGCTACTCGACGGGGACTGGAGAAAGTTTGCAATGAACTGTCTGAAGTCCTGCGTTTAATGGACCTGGCAAATCTCTACGACAAACGGATCGATCACTCCACCTGGCAGGCGATCCGAGAATCGATGTTAAAGCAGCCCCAGACTGAAATTTCACCAGAAGCCTCCCGACGATTTCTCTCCCTACTGGCTGAGCCGGCCCGCCTGGCTGGCCTGCTGCGGCGACTGCATGAACTGCGAGTCCTGGAGTGTTTTATTCCTGCCATCCGCAAAGCCCGCTGCCTGTTGCAATTCAACGAATACCACAAGTACACGGTGGACGAACACACGATCCGCGCTGTCCACCATGCCACCGAGTTCCTGCGACATGACGGCCCCCTGGGCGATGCCTACCGAAGTCTCGAACACAAGCGGACGTTGCACCTGGCCCTCTTATTGCATGACCTGGGGAAAGGAACAGCCGAGGATCACTGTGAAGTGGGAGTACGGATCGTCAAGAAAACAGCAGCTCACCTGCAGTTACCTGCCGAAGAGACCGAAACCATTTGTTTCCTGGTCCACAAGCACCTGACAATGTCCAACCTGGCTTTACGCCACGATCTGAACGATCCCGATATCGTGTTACAGTTCGCGGTCGAAGTCGGTTCTCCGGAAGTTCTCCAGATGCTGTACCTGTTGACCTGTGCCGATATTTCAGCCGTCGGTCCGGGAGTCTTCAATAACTGGAAACTGGACCTGCTGACCGAACTGTACCTGTTAGCGAGAAACCATTTGACTGGCGATTCAACGCTCCCTGGATCCGGCCTGACACTCGAGCAGCGTCGGACCCAGTTGCGACAACAGGCAACCGTCGACGAGAAAGAGCGCGCCCAGTTCAATACCCTGGTCAATTCTGTTCCTGCCGGCTATTTAAGTGCTGTGCCCGGAGAACAGGTCTTGGCGCAGCTACAAGCCCTCTTGGGACTCCAGAAAGGAAAAGCTCTCGCCTGGGCCCGCTTTGTTCCCGAACGTAATGCTGTCGAATATACGATCGGTTCCCATGGGTCGACCATGGCCGGTATGTTCCACCGCTTGACAGGTGTCCTCAGCAGCCAGCGAAACCAGATCCTGGCTGCGGAAATCGATCGGTTGACCGATGATCTGGTGATTGATCGGTTTTACACCCAAGACCTCGATTTCACTGACCAACCATCTCAAGAACGATTAGATGAAATCAGTGCAAAACTGCTGGCTGCCATTGAGAGTCCGAAGGCCGAAGCGGTTACTTTTCGCAAAGTATGGCAATCGAGTTCAAGCCGCCATACGGGTGACTTCAATCCCATGCCAACACGGATTGCCATCGACAACAATACGGCTGGGGCATTTACCATTGTCAACGTCTTTGCCTACGACAAAATGGGGCTCCTCTATAGCATCTCGCGCTGCCTCTATGACTTGAAACTTGAGGTCCATCTTGCCAAAATTACAACGCACGTAGATCAGGTAGTCGATGTTTTCTACGTCACAGACCGCGAGGGCAAAAAAATCGAATCGAGCGATCAACTGCAAAAAATCCGCGAACAACTACTTGCCGCCATCAAGGAGATGGAATAAACATCCCCTAACTCACACGCCTAAGTCCAAACCAACTTCAAACTTTTTTCGAGGTCACCGCAAACGTTCTTTGCTTGGCTTCCAAAGGAACCTTTCATGAATACTCGCCGCTTCCTGCTGACCTGCCTGACCATGATTTTCTCCTGCCTGCTGGCTGGCAACCTGACGCCCCTCTGGGCCCAGCGGGCTGCACCTGACCAGTACGGTGTAAAACTGGAGACCAGCCAGGGTGATATTATCATCGAGGTCACTCGCAAGGACGCTCCCCTGGGAGCCGACCGTTTTCACCAGACGGTGAAGCAGGGATTCTACGATGAATGCCGGTTCTTCCGTATCGTGCCAAAATTCGTGGTGCAATTCGGCATCAATGGAGACCCTAAAATCCAGACCAAGTGGCGAGAATCCAAAATTAAGGATGATCCGGTTAAGGCCACCAACACACGCGGGACCCTGACCTTCGCTACCGCCGGTCCCGGCACACGGACCACGCAGTTGTTCATCAACCTGGCCGACAATTCGCGACTCGACTCGATGGGATTTGCTCCCTTTGGCAAGATCATCAAGGGCATGGACGTGGTCGACAAGTTCACCAGCAAGTACGGGGAAATGCCACAGCAAGGTCAAATCCAGGCAGCAGGAAACGCCTACTTGAAGAAGAACTTCCCTGACATGGACTTCATCAAGAAAGCCACCATCGTGCCACTGCAAAAATAGCTGGCCGTTCCGCCCACGCTAGAAACCGGCCGCTTTGCCCCGAATCCGCGGATCGTGGACGCCACTGAACTGCTTCTGCGCCGGGTCATAGGAAATGGCCTGGGAAATTCCCACGCTGGAGCGAATCTCGACCCGATGGCCCAGTGCCTTTAATTCACTCACCAGGTCGCGGCCCATCGTTCGCTCCACGTACAAGCGATCGGGAGCCCACTGGTGATGAAATCGTGAAATCGCCAGCGCGTCCTGGATCGGCATCTCCAGGTCAAGGTGATGGACGATTCCCAGTAGCACCTGGGTAATGATACGGGGACCACCGGCGGCACCAATGGTCAGTACTGGTTGACCATCACGCAATACGATGGTGGGACTCATACTCGACAAGGGGCGTTTACCTGGAGCGACCGCATTGGCTTCGGCGCCCAGTAAGCCGAACGCGTTGGGAACACCCGGTGCAATTGAAAAGTCATCCATCTCATTGTTCATCACCACGCCCGTGCCGGGAATAATGACCTTCGATCCAAACGACGTGTTGACCGTAGCGGTGATCGCCACCCAGTTTCCTGCCGCATCGGCTGCCGTAATATGCGTCGTATGTTTTCCAAAGACGTGGTTTTGCCAGTCCGGTGGGGAACCATGGCCTTTAACCGGCGTCAGTTTTCCAGGGTTAATCCGCCCGGCCAGTTGCTTCGCATAGGATTTATCGATTAGTCCCTTGGGCACACGGACAAAATCAGCATCCCCGAGCCAGTGAGCACGATCGGCAAAAGCCACCTTCATCGCCTCGGCAATCACATTGACAAACTTAGCGCGATCGTCCTGATACAACTGTTTCAAGTCAAAATGTTCCAGGATGTTCAAGATCTGCGCCACGTGGATGCCACCGGAACTTGGTGGCGGGAAGCCAACCACCGTGTGGCGGCGATAGGCCGTGACAATCGGCCGGCGCTGCTTGGCCTGGTAATTGGCAAAGTCATCGATCGTGATGAGCCCACCGTTTTGCGCCATCCAGCGGGATGCGAGTTGAGCGAACTTGCCTCGATAAAAGGCTTTCGCCCCCTGCTCTGCAACCTGCTGATAGATCGCTGCCAGGTCCGGTTGCTGCAGCTTCTCACCAGCCTTCAGAGGGCTGCCGTCAGCATGCAGCAGGATTCCCCGTGATCCCTCGTAACGCGCCAGGTAGCGCGCCACCGATCTCACTTTGCGGGCATAGCCTTCGTCGACAATAAATCCCTTCTTGGCCAGTTGCGAGGCGGGCAACACGAGATCCTTCCAGGAGGTCTTACCCGCAGATTTAATCGCCAACTCGTAAGCGGCCAGGGCACCCGGCACGCCCGAAGCCAGCGGACCCACTTTACTCAAATCCGACTGGGGCTTGCCGTCCCGTAAATACATATCCCGGTGGGCCTTGGCGGGCGCCATCTCGCGGCCGTCGATCGCCAGCAAGGTCCCATCCTGACGACGAATGAGAATAAAACAGCCGCCACCGATTCCCGAATTAAAACCGTCCACGACCCCTAGCGTCAGTGCCGTGGCAACGGCCGCATCGACAGCATTGCCACCGGCCTTCAGGGCATTGAGCCCGGCATCGGTCGCCAGCGGATGGACCGAGGCAACCATGCCCCTGGTTCCCTCGCCAGGATCTGCCCACGTCGGCAATGGTCCCATCGCTGCCACAACCACCAGCACGATCATCAGCCAGCACGATCGATGAAAGCCAAAGTACTTACAAACCTTCATGCGTGAACACCTTTATTAATGTTGAATTAGTAAGACAACTTCCGGCACCCCGTTAGGCGGGCTGGCGAATATGGACCCAGGTGTGGACATGGGGTTCCCCACGAAAATACCAGACCATCGATGGCCCTTCGACTTGCCACACATCCCACACTCCATCATTACCAACATCATGGTTCTTGTAGTAAGAGAGATGCAGTTTTTCCAGGCCGCTGGCCTTGATGTACTTCATCGACTCGTCACGGTCTTTCTTGCGGAAGGGGGCCAGCACATCGGTCATCACTTGCCAGGCAAGATTCTGTTGATCAGTCGTTAATTCGCTGAAAGGGAGTCCAGCCAGGCTAGCCGCTTTGCCTCGCAGGGCGACAGTCTTACTGGCCTCTTCGGGTCTGGCCTCGCCCAGCAGGGCAACCTTGCGCTGTTTACCGTCCAGTGCCTGGAACAGCTCGTTGGCTCGCAATCCCTGGTACCAGTAAATATTTCCAGCATGATCGGCCGGTTCGTTAAATGACTTGGCCGCATGTCCGTAGAAAATTGGGCCCCCGAAGGCAGCACCTTCAACGGCGTCTCCATCGCAACGACGCGTCACATGACGTCCGGAGAGGACAAATTCATATTTGCCAGTTCCCGGTTGACCAAACAAGGCAATCGAACACCCTTTAAAACCTTCCTGGCCATTATCATGTTCCACCTGCCCCATCACCTTGTCCGCGTACTGGGGATCGTGTAACTGCTGGAAAATCTCACGAATTAATGCCTGCTGGTCTGCTGTAAAGGACTTGCCGATCCGAGACTTGGTGATTCTCCAGTTATTGTTAACGGCGTTTCGCAACGGATGGTCAAACGGGAAGGCACAAAGTTTTTTCTGCTCGGCTGTAAAGGTCGTGTAGAGTTGGGTAGCCAGTGTTTCGGAGGTAGCCGCTGGTTTCTTCACCTTAGCGGCCAGCCCCACGGTCGAGACAGCAGCCGTGGCGGTCACGCCCACGGCAGTCGTCCGAATAAAATCACGCCGTGTTAAACCACGCGACTGGCTGCCAGTGAGATGGGAACTATTTTGTTTTGACATCGCCAAAAGCCTTCCATAAAAAACACGACGACAAGAAACTTTCCTGGCAGTTACAAATAACCACCGACATTAAACCGAAAAACAAAGCCGGGTGCAAATCTGTCTCCCGGTAACCTAACGCGGCTTGCCAACCACCGTACGTCGGACACCTTTCGTCTGGCACTGGGGGCAGAAGAAAGTCGATCGCTGGCACTGGACAAGGCGTTGCACCAGGGCCGCTTCACAGCTCGGACACAACTCGCCATTTCGGTCATACACACGATGCAAATTCTGGTATCCGCCCGACTGGTTCAAGGCGTTGCGATACGTTCCATCAGAAAGCGTAGAACCTTCATGTTCGATGGCGTCTAGCAAAACATCTTCCATCGCCTGGTGGATTCGTTCCCACTGGAGTCGACTCACCCGGTCACACCGCTTTTGGGGATGCACGCCGGCAACATGTAAAATCTCGGACGCGTATAAATTTCCTACTCCCGCCAGGGCACGCTGATCAAGCAGGGCAACTTTGATCTCTCGGCGGCTCGCGCCCAAACGCTCACGCAAGCGCTCTGGATCCAGTTGCAACGCATCGGGCCCCAGCCGATCCGGGCCCAGTCGCTGCTCAAATTCCTCCGGGGTCAATAATTGCACGGAGCCCAGTCCTCGCCGGTCCCAAAACCAGAGATGTTGTACCGGACAATGCTCCAGGTCGATCCGCAACCTCAGATGTTCGACGCTTGGTGGATCGGCCAGTAAGACCAGCCCCGTCATGCGAGGCTCCAGTACGATCACGTCACTACTGCTGAGTGACAGCACGACACGTTTGCCCACGCGACCAACCTCAACAATCGTTTGTCCTTTAGCGCGACGTCGAAAAATAGCCGGTTTCGGCAGCACCCTGATCGGCTTGTGTGTTCCACTCAACCGCTGCACGTCAGTAATACGGGCCCCTTGGACCTGCAGAATTCCGCGTCGCATCGTCTCCACTTCAGGCAGTTCCGGCATCAGTGTTCCCTCAACCTCGATAAGTCTTCCAGCCAGGCCAGCGTCCATTCTAGAAGACTTATGCTGGTGAGTACAGGATTGGAGGGCCACGATCGCACCTCTCACCTTGACCCCCGGATCGATCAGACCGAGAATCGAAGTTTCACCTGCGTCGCCCCACTTGAGAGCCGACTGCCTGTCGTGGCAGCGATTGACCATTCCTATGAACTCCTCGAACAACAACTCCAGCCTCCCATTACCGGACGAACGTGGACGTTTTGGTGACTTTGGCGGCCGTTTCGTACCCGAAACACTGACCAAAGCGCTCGATCAACTGGCCGAGCAATATCAGCAGGCCATCGAGGATCCTTCATTCCTGCCAGAACTGGATAACCTGCTGCATGATTACGTCGGCCGTCCTTCCGCCCTTTATCACGCTGAGCGATTAAGCGAAATCTGTGGCGGTGCCCAAATCTGGTTGAAACGCGAAGATCTCAATCACACCGGGTCCCACAAAATCAATAACACGCTGGGGCAAACTCTGTTGACGCTGCGAATGGGCAAGGACCGGGTGATCGCCGAAACCGGAGCGGGGCAACATGGAGTTGCTACGGCCACTGCCTGTGCCCGTTTTGGGTTACCTTGCGTTGTCTACATGGGAGAAGAAGATGTACGGCGGCAAGCTCCCAATGTCCACAGTATGAAATTACTGGGAGCCGAAGTTCGGCCCGTCGCAAGTGGATCACGTACCCTGCGGGATGCGATCAACGAAGCCATGCGTGATTGGATGGCAAGTGTTGATACGACACACTACATCCTTGGGTCAGTCGTTGGACCTCACCCGTTCCCACGTATCGTGCGAGATTTTCAATCTGTCATCGGCCGGGAAGCTCGCCAACAGTGCCTCGAACGATTTGACCAGTTACCAGAACTAATCGTTGCTTGCGTCGGTGGCGGCAGCAACGCTGCCGGCATGTTCTATCCCTTCATTGAAGACGCGGAAGTTCAACTGGTCGGGGTAGAAGCAGGTGGACGCGGTGATCAGCCTGGTGAACATGCTTCGCCGTTAAGTTTTGGCCAACCCGGTGTATTGCATGGCAGTTACAGTTACGTGATGCAAGACGACGATGGGCAAACCTGTGATGTACACTCCGTGTCAGCCGGCCTGGATTACCCCGGGGTGGGTCCGGAACATAGTCACTGGAAAGATACTGAGCGGGTTCAATACACCAGTTGCCAGGATGACCAGGCACTGCAAGCGTTCGATGCGCTAGCCGCCCGAGAAGGTATCCTGCCGGCCCTGGAAAGCTCGCATGCCGTGGCCAAAGCCATGGAGTTGGCCGCAGACATGCCTGCAGATCAGCGAGTGCTAGTCTGCTTGTCGGGCCGAGGTGACAAAGACGCTGCCGAAATCGCTCGCCTGCGAGAAACCTGATCAACCCAACCACTAAATCCCTTTACTTGCACGACCCTCGAGATAACCGACCAGCACGATGTCCGCTATTGACCAGATCTTCGCCGAATTGAAAAGCCAGCAGCGCAAGGCTTTCATTCCATTTATCACCGCTGGAGATCCGGACCTCGACTTTACCGCCGACGTCGTACGAGAACTGGCAAAGCGTGGTTGCCACCTTTGCGAACTGGGCATCCCCTACAGTGATCCCATTGCCGACGGACCCGTTATCCAGGCTTCCTATACCAGGGCACTCGGCCAACAGCTGCGAGTTTCCCAAATCCTCGACCAGGCCCAGTCCTTGACGAACGAACTGTCGATGCCGCTAATCACCATGGTCAGTTACGCGATCATTTACCGCCAAGGCCTGGAAAACTATGTCCAGCAGGCTAAGCAAGCAGGTATTGCCGGAGCCATCGTTCCGGACCTGCTAGTCGATGAGGCCGATGCGTTGGCCGACATCTGTCGCCGTGAAGACTTCAGCCTGATTCAGCTGGTCACCCCAACGACACCGCGCGAGCGAGCTGTGCAAATCGCCCAGTCATCTACGGGCTTCCTGTATTACGTTTCGGTCACGGGGATCACCGGAGAACGACAGGAACTCCCCGCAGAACTGACCGAGGATGTTGCCTGGCTTAAGCAACAAACGGATCTGCCGATTTGTATCGGTTTCGGAATCAGTCGCCCGGAACATGTGCAGTTACTTGGTGCGGTCGCCGACGGCATTATCGTCGGTTCGGCAATCGTCCGTCAATTTGCTGACCTGGCCGACCGTCCACGCGCAGACGTTGTCGATTCAATTGGCCAATACGTCGATTCGCTGCTGGCCGCTTTGAATCCCGCCACGTCGTAACCATCATCAAGAGGGCCCTTCTCTGCTTTGGCCGCTAGTGGTCCGACGGCAAACGAGACAAAAAATGACTGACCGCATCCGGTCAACTTGGTGTTTCTCAACACGTTAGAGCATCTCGACAGCCAGGGCCACCAGGAGTCGACCTTGACCCTTTTAAAACAGTACCAGTACAGTTACTGGAAATACTGCTATTGAATGGCAAACAGGGGTGGGGCACAAAGGGTCGTTGGTCATGAAACCTCAGTCACCGAACAACCGGCTACGGCATTTTTTTGCGGGTGTCTCCGAACATGTGTTTCAAACGCGGTTGGGAGTCGTGGACCCGCAATTGATCGACTACATCACCGACATGCTGGTCCGATTCCTGCGTTCGGATCACCTCCATCGGATCCTGCGTCGTCGTGGCAGCGAATTACACGATGTCAGCCGTCTGCTCCTGGAAGCCGAACAGCCTCAACAACAGGATCGCCGTGAAGTGCATCGTCAGATTGGCGACATGGCTCTATTTTGGACAGGGATCTTTCCGGAATCTCTCCAGGAAAATTCAAAGCAAGAACAGGAGTCGAATCGATTTGGCGATTATTGCTGGCAGGGAAAACGGGCCTACCTGATTGCCAGCAAGTTGGAAAGTAGCGACACGGAAGACGCTCCCGGCGAGGTGCTAGAGCGATTAGCGGACCAGTTCGAAATCTGTGCCCTGGGACTAAAAACGATCCGACAACAGTGGAAGGAATCGACCGGGAAACCGGGCGGCTCATCTGGAATTCTCTTCACCTGATCACTCAACGGTCAGGAGTCTGCCTTGTCCTGATGCGACTGCAACCGCTGATAGTCCTGCCAGGTATCCATATCCTCCAGGGGTCGATCGTCCTGCCAGCAAATCGTGCGACCACTGTGACGCTTCCAAAGTTCACGAATCCCTTCGTCGGATCCCAGTTGGTCGACCGCGGCAGCCAAGTCCCAGGGGAACAAGACGGGATGTCCCTTGCGTGAATCTACCTGTGGAGCAATGATCTGTGGCTGCTCTGGCTGATGGGCGTTAAGCACGTAATCAATCAGTTCGCTAGTCAAGCCTGGCATGTCAGCCGGGGCCAGCAGCCAGACGTCAGCAGACTGCGGCTGGTAACATCCTCTGAGATGTTCAAGGGCCCGTTGGACAGACGCTTTCATATCCGGCGGTGGAGGATCGACTGCCACGACCTCGACATCATGTTGAGCGGACTGTTGCAATAATTGCTCATCATCGGCTCGCACCGTAATGACCACTTTCGAAACCTGGCTGCAGCACCAGGCCTGCAAAACGTGATCAATCACGCAACCGGTTCCCCAGGGCATCAACAGCTTGGGGCGACCCATCCGTCGGCTCTCTCCGGCCGCCGGAATGATGGCGTAGCTCTTTACCATTTACCGACTTTCTGCAACATCCAGAGAAATCTGTTCAGGTCGCCCTGGCACCTGTCCACCCAGATTCCGATGAGCGACCAGTTCAGCACAGATGCTGACAGCAATTTCTGCCACCGTTTGAGAGCCGATCTCGATACCCAACGGTGCATAAACTCGTTCGAGAGCTTCCGCTGCCAGTCCTTCTTCCAGCAAATCCTGGTAAATCATCTTGATCTTGCGGCGACTGCCGATCATTCCAACGTACCGTGCTCCACGATCAGCTAAATGATAGAGGGCTCTTTCGTCGTGCTGGTGTCCGCGGGTAACAATCAAACAATAAGTATCCGAGTTGATTTCCAACTCTGGCAAAACTTCTTCGATATCACCGCAAACACAACGCTCAGCCCGGGGAAATCTCTCGGGTGCAGAAAATTCCTGACGATCATCAACAACCCAAACATCGAAATCCAGTTCCGCTGCCAATTCACAAACGGCTTTACCCACGTGACCGCCGCCCACAATAACCAGTCGACATCGTGGCAATAAGGGAAGAAACGCGATGCCATTACTTGCTTGGGCACGAGGCCGTTCTGCAAGCGAAGGTAGCGAGGCTACGATCTTATCGACAGCCTGGTCGGCGACACCTTGTTCCGTCGCTGATTCAACCGCGAGCAAACTTTCCTGGCCATCAAACAGATAACTGCTCGGAGCCCTTAGCCCACTGGCTTCTGCATCGAAAACAATTGCTTCGATCACTCCTCTTCCCGATTCAATGGCATCCACCAGTTGCAGAAAATAATCTCGCGCCACGTCTTCCTTGACCGGCTGAATTAAGATCTCCATGCGGCCACCGCAGATCAGTCCGTCATCCCAGCCATAATCATGATCAAGTTGAAAGCGGCAGACTTCAGCCACACCACGGTCCAAAACTCCCAACGCCTGGCGTTTTACTTCCGCTTCAACGCAACCGCCGCCGAGCGTGCCCGCCTGTGAACCGTCGGCATAGACCAGCATGGTCGCACCCGCTTTTTGAGGCGTGCTGCCACGGGTTTCAACCAGCCGGCAATAGGCTGTCGGCCGCTGATCAGCCAGCAGCTGTTTTAGCTGGGGTAATAATTCACGCATCGTTGGGAGGGGCCACCGGAGTTAATACCTGGATGATAGTTTCCTGGACGAGGTCTTTGACAGCGGTGCGATATTCGAGCATATGAGGAGCAACCAGGTGGGCCTGCAGCGCTTCGAGGCTTTCCCATTTCTCCATCACCGTCACCACGTCCTGCCGCGGCGGACCTTGTGCGGAAATCTCCGTCTCCAAGTCAACCGTCGGCCCGTATTCAATACATCCTTGTTCTTCATGGACCAGCGGAACTAGCCGATGGAAATGCTCAAGAAAATTGTCTCGCTGACCAGCGGTCAGTTGGATCGTGGCAACCACATGAATCATCAGAAAAACTCCAAATAATCGAATTGTCTGTCCTCACCATATTGTGAACGGGAAGCAAACTCGAAACAATAGCCCCAATCGATTGCAACTTGCCTCAAGCAATCTGCTGAGACTCAATCAAACAGCACGTCAAGGAGAATACTACTGTGAGCAGACCAGCAGCAGACCAGGAAAAACTTGATATCGAGCTGGCGGTCAGCGATCGGTACAGCGCTGCGTCGCAAGCGGCAGAAACCGCCTTGTGCTGCCCGGTTCAATACCAGTCGCAATATCTTGAGGTCTTGCCCCAGGAGTTGATCGAGCGGGATTATGGTTGTGGCGATCCATCGCGTGACGTGCAAGCCGGCGAAACCGTACTGGACCTGGGTAGCGGTGGCGGCAAAGTTTGTTACATCGCTTCGCAAATCGTTGGCCAGGCTGGCCAAGTCATCGGCGTCGACATGAACGACGATATGCTGGCTTTAGCTCGAGAACATCAACCGATCATTAGTGAACGAATCGGCTGGAATAATGTCCGGTTCTACAAGGCACGTATTCAAGACCTGGCCCTCGATTTGAACCGCCTGGAAGACCGGCTGCAAGAAGGTCCGGTGCAAAGCACCGCTGACTGGCTGGACGTCCAGCGGTGGGCAGCCCGGCAACGACAAGAAGATCCCATGATTGGCAACGATACCATTGATGTCGTCATCTCTAATTGTGTACTGAACCTTGTCGAAACAAGTGACCGACAGCAAATGTTTGCCGAGATTTTTCGGGTTCTCAAAAGGGGTGGTCGGGCAGTCATTAGTGATATTGTTTGCGATGAACCGGTACCCGACCATCTAAAGGCCGATGCCGAGTTATGGAGTGGCTGTATCAGCGGTGCTTTCGTGGAACACGAGTTCCTGCAAGCCTTCGCAGAGGCTGGCTTCTATGGAATGGAGATCGTAGCCCGCCAGTCGGAACCCTGGGCCGTCGTCGAAGGCATTGAGTTTCGAAGCCTGACCGTTCGGGCTTACAAGGGAAAAGAAGGACCGTGTCTTGATCATCGCCAGGCAGTTGTCTACCAGGGACCCTGGAAAACAGTCGAAGACGACGATGGACACGTGTTGCGACGTGGTGAACGGATGGCGGTCTGTCAGAAGAACTTCCAGATCTACACTCGGCCACCCTATCAAGATCAGATCGTAGCGATCGAGCCAGCAACCCCGGTAAGCGAGAACAAAGCCACACCCTTTAACTGCCGAGAGGGATCTGTCCGTTCGCCAGCTGAGACAAAAGCGTCAACCTCGCCGCTAACGATTCTACCTGGTGACGAGTGTTGCGGCCCGGATGAATGCTGCTAAACGCTCACTTGAGACCATGCGCCGATGTCAAACCGCAAGCAAACTGGCCCACCTGAGCCCTCCAACGACCCCGGCAACTCCAGGGCGATTCGCGACTGGTATCAGGATCTCGGCATTGACGAGTACTACCGCCGTCACGGCAAGCAGTACCAGAACCCTCATCTCCCCTGGATTCAGGCCCTCATAGAACGCAATCATGCCCGTCTCGACCTGAGTCATTGCCTTGATTTTTGTTGTGGTCGAGGCGAAGTCTCCAAGATCCTTCTTCAGCTGGGCTATCGGCAGATTATCGGCTGCGATCCTTACACCCAGAGCCTGTACCAGCAACAATCGGGACTGGACTGTTTGGCGTGGTCTTTTGAAGACCTTTTGCAAGGAAAGCTGACCGGTAACTACTCGTGTATCATCAGCAGTTTTGCCCTGCACCTCTGTCCTCGAGATCAACTGGCGCCGCTGGTTTGGCAGCTCTTTAACTGCACCAGCCAGCTGGTCATCGTTACTCCGCACAAGCGTCCCGAGTTAGAGCTGATTGAAGGCATCGAATTGAGCTTCACCGATCAGGTGCTCACTCAGCGCGGCAAACGAATCCGTTTGAAAGTCTACCGTCCCTTAATGCCCCCGGAGTGAAGCAACTGCTTCAAGAGCCGCAGCGCCGTTCCGTGATTTCGATGGCGTGCAGTAACCCTTGGGCTTTATTGAGTGTCTCCTGGTATTCACTTTCTGGGACACTGTCAGCCACAATACCAGCTCCCGCTTGCACAAACACGCGGTCACCCTGGATCACCAGCGTACGCAGAGCAATGCAAGTATCCATGTTCCCTGCATAGTCGACGTAACCAACGGCACCTGCATAAGGTCCCCGGCGATGAGGTTCAAGCTCATCGATGATCTCCATGGCCCTAACCTTGGGAGCTCCAGAAACGGTACCGGCCGGTAAACAAGCAGCCAGCGCATCGAAGGCATCTTGGCCCTCTCGCAAATCAGCAGTCACGTTAGACGTAATATGCATCACGTGGCTATAGCGTTCAATCACCATCACGTCTGACAACTCGACGGTCCCATAATCAGCCACCCGTCCCACATCATTGCGCCCCAGGTCGACCAGCATGACATGTTCAGCACGTTCCTTCGGATCGGCCAGGAGTTCTTCGGCAAACTGCTGGTCCTGATCTTCGTCGCGACCACGGGGCCGCGTGCCGGCCAAGGGGCGTACCGTGACCTTGTCGTCGACAACACGGCACATGATTTCGGGAGAGCTTCCCACGAGTGTCACTTCATCTGTTCGCAAGAAAAACATGAAGGGACTGGGGTTCACAACTCTCAGAGAACGATAAATCTCAAATGGCTGTGCGGAGACGGTCAAACCCCAGCGCTGGCTAATCACAACCTGAAAGATATCCCCGGCACGAATGTACTCCACGCACTGCTCGACGGCATCTTGGAACTGCTCCTGTGAGAAGTTCGATTCGGGAGTCATTGTCGTATCACTGGAAACACAAATATCGGTGCAGGGTAATTCATCGCTGGCAGCAGACAAACGATCAACCAGCTGGTTGAGTCGCTGTTGCGCCTGCTCATAAGCCTCGGTCGGCGTCTGGGTGGTATCGTCCAGCCGAGCCATGACAATCACGGTAATCGTCTTGTTTACATGGTCAAAAACAATCACCTGGTCATAAAAATCAAAGGAAAGATCAGGCAGATCACGATCATCTTGGGGAGCGGCCGGGAGATTCTCACTGTAACGCACCACATCATACCCGGCGTATCCAATCGCTCCGCCAGCAAAGGGGGGCAATTCGGGCAACTGCGCCACGCGAAATTGCTGTAGCTGAGAACGCAGTTCTTGCAACGGATTATCGGATTCAAATTTCTCGCATTGCTGACCGTTGAAAACCTCAACTCGCTGACCCCACGCACGCAGACGTCGAAAAGGCGAAACCGCCAGGAAACTGTGGCGACCGACTTTTTCTCCGCCAACAACACTTTCAAACAGGCAAGCGCAGCCACCTTCGTCAAGCTTGTGGAAGGCGGAAACCGGGGTGAGTGAATCACTCAGCAAGCAGCGGTACACCGGCACTAACTGGTGATCCTCCGCCAAGGAGAGGAATGTCTTGAGATCGGGAGCATGCGGCATCGAACTTTCCTCGAGAACCCTGACAGTCAATAAATCAAGAATAAACAGGTCGTGGCAAGCTTAACAACGTCCAGCTTGGGGGACAACGGGCAGGTGACTAAGGCTAGTCAAGTCAGTTCATCTTGACAGCTTTGGTCCCCTTGCTAGAATCCTAACTGAGTTTATAAGCCTTGCTATTTCAAGGGGTTGCACCGATCAAATCGCCTTCCTTTCCAATCGTCAGGGAGTAACGATTTCATCCAATCAGCTCTGGAGCAGGCGGGGAGTGAGAAGATCCATGAAGTGCCAACGTTGTGAAAAACCGGCTACCTTTCACATTACGGAACTGGCTGGTGATGAATTGCCTGATGAACTCCACCTGTGTGAAGAGCACGCCCGACTCTATTTAACCCCGACCGAGGAACCGGAGGAGGCCATCGCCAGCCTTGCCGGATCATTAGCCCAGCAGCTCAAAATTGGTCAAACTGCCGAGGACTTAGCTCGTCTTGACCAGCAAGCCTGTCCGATTTGCGGCATTACTTTTTACGAATTTCGACACGTGGGTCGACTCGGGTGCCCGCACGATTATGTCTGTTTCGAGGAAGAACTGGAGCCGTTAATTGTCAACATTCACGGGGCCACTGAACA
>Ga0310342_100001275_pt1 | contig 15497 bp, 13 predicted proteins | sample S15DNA20500_MG_FD_206155 | JGI IMG/M metagenome (GOLD analysis project Ga0310342, IMG submission 206155) | Marine microbial communities from station ALOHA, North Pacific Subtropical Gyre - S1503-DNA-20-500_MG | ecosystem: Environmental > Aquatic > Marine > Oceanic | place: Pacific Ocean: North... | reverse complement strand
TCAGAAACATTGAGCCTCACTCAATCCACTGGGTGATGTCCGCCCCATTAACAGATGACATTGTAGAAGATGGACCACGGCTTGCCATGAGGGGCACAGGGATGTGAAAGGCCCAAGAGGTCAGAGGAACAACGCAAGAATCACCCTTTTTGCGGAAAAACGATCGTCGTTCCCCGCCTACAAAAACAGGATTCAAGATGTTGGTTCCGAGGTAAACGACCCACTTTCATTTTCGTATTAAGTCCAAAATCGGGTGGCGATCGGTTAACCGCAAACTGTACCGCCGTTGTGGACTGTCAATCCTCTCGCACCGACAACGGGACCAACCGCCCTCAAGCGGACACTATTTTCTAGTACCATCTTCAATACCATTGAGTGTTACCGCCTGGCAGTTGTCGACACCCGCGTCAGTGACTGGGGAAAAACGGAGGTCGAGTACCACGCCATTTAACAGATTCGACAAGCTTGTTCGCCGTCGCCGCTAATGTGCTGGTCAATAGCCCCGCTTTGGCCCCCTCGGGGGACATCCTCATGCGGGGAGCGTTACTTGATCCGGTATTTCCTGACTTTGTCAGGGGCGAGAGTTACCCCCAGGCCAGGACCCACAGGGGGATAAAGATATCCGTCTTTAATCTGCAACTCCTCAACGATGATATCATCGCTGTGGTAGACAAAACCGTTCACGTCGCCGGCGTAGCCCAGGTTGCGCATGGCAAATGCCAGGTGCGCCTGGGCCGCAGTGCCGATGCCCAGTTCGGGCATGGCGCCCACGGTGCAAGGCAGGCGGGCGGCTTCGGCTATGGCAAAAATCCGGGCGGCTCGACCAATTCCGCCGGCTTCGCTCACGTAGACGTTAAAGATATCCACGGCACGGGCTCGGATGCAGGCCAAAGCGTCGTCAGGGGTCCAGACGCTTTCGTCGGCCATGATGGGGACGTCGACGTGCTCTCGCACAAAACAGAGGCCTTCCAAGTCGCTGAAGTGCAGCGGCTGCTCCACCAGTTCCAGGTTAAACTTTTCCAGCGTCTTAATGCACCGCACAGCCACTTTGGCAGAGGACCAGCCCATGTTGGCATCTACCCGCAGTGTGATCCTATCGCCGACTCGCTCGCGGATGGCTTCCACAGTTTTCAGGTCCTCCTGCAAATCCATCCCGATTTTGGCTTTGAGGGTTTTATAGCCCTGTTCAGCCAGGTCAGACGCCTGTATTGCAACCTCCTTGGGCGTACCCATCGAGAGCGAGTGGCTGAGCAAGACCCGTTCGCGCACCTGGCCTCCAAGCAGGTTGTAAACCGGTGTGTTGAGCGTCTTGCCCACAATGTCGTAAAGCGCCATTTCGATACCGGCCTTGGCCGGATATGAGCGGTGCAGGAGGCTCGCCATCACCGCGGTGATCTCGGTGATGCGGAAGGGGTCCCGACCAGTCAGGGCGTCGGCCAACAGGTCGTTAATATCTTCGCTCTGACCCCGGCCCTTGCGGTCCCAGATACTGCACACCTCACCGATTCCGGTGATACCTTCATCGGTCTGCACCTCAACCACGGCATTCTCGGTGTCGAGACTGCGACCCAGGCTGCTGGTGAAAGCCTGCTGCCGCGGGACGCGAACAGGCGTGGCTGTGATACGGGTGATCTTCATGATGAGAATCCTCAGTTTGTATTCCTGCAGCGTTAAAGAATCAGCCTTCTTCAAAAACTTTGACGGCAGTTTGAACGGTCAGCATGGCCAGGGAAAACCGCTTCTCGAAGGTGCCGTACATACCCATCTCTGTGCCGAAGGCCAAGCCAAAGAAGTGAGCCGCGTAGTCGGCCAGATTCAGACCTTCTCCTCGGATCTTTGCATCCAGCCAATACACGCCTTTCTCGGAACTGGTGAACCAGGGCGATGTTGAATAATCGTCTGAGGACAAGGTCGTGCCCGAATCGGCAATGGCCTGGATCGTCGCCCGGGCAATCCGCTGTTCCAGGACCTCGCGCTGCTGGTCCTGTTGATGCCGGGCCGACAGCCAAAAATGCTCTCCCAACAACTGGGATTCGTGCAGATCAAATGTGATACCCGGATTGATCTCGGCCATCAACCGACATGTGCAGCGACATTCGACAGGGGCCCAGGCGCGGTCGTAAAACCGGTTCAAGTGCAGCACTTCCCCTTGTGGGCTCACAATGAGGGTGTAGGCGCGTCCGAAATTTCCAGTGCCTTCAACACCCGACTGGCCAGGCGACATGTACACGCGTCTCCCGATGAAGGGCTGCACGATCTCGGGATGGGATTTTTCGATTTCCCGGAGTTGCTGGTAAAACCCTAGCTGGGGATCCGGCCGGTGTTCCGCCGGCCTACTGGTCGCATACCCGCAATCGCCGATCAGAGACAGAACCATACCGTCTTCATCGTAAAATGTTTCGCCTTGATCCCGGAGGATGTTCTCGACCTCTTCAAAGGAATCGAATTCCGGCGTTTCCCCCAGACTCAGACTCAGCGCATACGCGAAGCCGTTAAGACCGATAGGATCACGCGTAGGGATCACATAAACCTGATGATCCGTGTCAAGCTGTTCGATGAGTGCAACCGCTGCACTTACCCCTGCATGTTCGGTCGAATGACTTCCCGCGGTGATGAAAACCGCCGGTTCCTTATCACCGCCAGTTTTGACACTGATGATCGGTGAACCATCGGGCGCGTGTCCCAAGATACGCGCGGGGCGGCCAGTTTGTTCGACGCGATCGAGCAGTTCCGCATACGTTGAGAATATCTGCATGTGTTCTCCGGTTCGGGTCACCTTCGGCGACTGCACGCTGTTCATTCACTGTACCGGTACCTCCCTCCTCGGATCAAGCGTCACGTGACAAAGCAACAGAACGGATTTCATCCTGAATCTCTTCGATTGACCGTGCTGCGTTGACAACCACAATCTGATCCGGCCGGCGACGGGCCTCGGCCAAAAAACCTCGGCGCAAGCGTTCGCGAAATTCTTCTCCGCGCTGTTCGACCCGGTCGGGTTCCCGATCGAAACGGCTGCGCGCTGATGCTGGATCGATGTCCAAAACAATCGTCACATCGGGCATCAGACCCCCCGTGGCAACTTCACCCACTTGCCACACCGACTCGACATCCAAACCTCCCGCATGTCCTTGATAGACAACGTTGGCCAACAAGTAACGGTCCGCTACGACCGTTTGACCAGCCTCCAGGGCCGGACGAATGATTTGCTCCACCAATTGCGAGCGGGCAGCCATGTACAACAACATTTCGGATCGACCGTGAATTGGCAGGTCACCAACGGTCAGCAGGATCTTGCGAATTGCTTCACCCAGTGGCGTGGTCCCCGGGTCTCGACACGCAACCACCTGGTGACCCCGCGCTTTGAGCCAGTCATGAAACAGGGCCAGTTGGGTTGTTTTTCCTGCGCCGTCGATGCCATCAATGCTCAGAAACATTGAGCCTCACTCAATCCACTGGGTGATGTCCGCCCCATTAACAGATGACATTGTAGAAGATGGACCACGGCTTGCCATGAGGGGCACAGGGATGTGAAAAAACACTCACTTTGTTGCAAAACCCCAACATACCCAGAGGTCATGAAATCAACCCAACTGGGGCGGCTGCCGGCGGAGCAACCAGTGTAAATCGTTGATTGCTAACGAGATGCTTCTTTTTGTCCTGGTAAAATCCATCTTCCGTCTCCTGGCTGGCGCGCAAAATGCAGATACTACAAGGTCCTATGATGTATCAAGCAACAAAAAACTTCGCCACTGGTCGACGTCGCCGAGGATTCACTTCTTTAGAGTGGGTCTTGCTGGTCACCGTGTTGGTCATTGGCATGGTCGGTGGCCTGGGAGCCGTTCGTAATGCCTTGTCATCACAGCTCACAGAATTCGCTGAAGCGATCCATTCGATCTACACACCCTCGTGACTGTGGCAAATAAAAGACTCGAATCGGCCGTCTGCATGGATGAGAAACATCTTGGCGCCGACGTAGGCGGCCCCGACACACCACACGTTGTCCACGACAAGCACTTAGCTTTCCCGCCTGATAACTTCTGAAAATTGCTCTTCGCTTAACACGTCGACACCCAACTGCCGCGCCTTGTCGAGCTTACTTCCCGCATTTTTACCGGCCACTAAAAAATCGGTCTGTTTAGAGACGCTGGAAGCGGCTTTACCACCATGTTGTCGAATAAGATCCTGGATTTGATCGCGCGTAAAGCGTTGGAGTTTTCCCGTCACAACGATTGTTTTTCCCCCGAAGACCGTCGGAGTCCCCTCGACCGTCGTGGATTGGTGCTCCATCACTACGCCCGCTGCTGCAAGACCGGCGATCGTCAATTCACCCGGCGGATCCCGTAAAAACTGAAAAACGCTGTCGGCAATCGTCGGCCCAATTTCATCAATCGCCGCGATTTCCTCAATGTCAGCTTCGCGAAGTTTGTCCATCGTTGTAAAGTGCTCGGCCAGACTGCGGGCAACGGTAATGCCAACATGTCGAATGGATAGCGCGTTAAGAACCCGTGCCAACCCGCAAGTTTTACTGGCAGTAATCCCGTCGAGAAGATTTTGTGACGACTTTTTTCCCATCCGATCCAGCGACATCAGGTCATTCAGCGAGAGACGATAAAGATCGGCACAGTCAGTAATCACTTGGTGCTCCACGAGTTGATATACGAGCTTGTCACCCAGCCCCTCAATGTCCATAGCACTGCGACTGGCAAAATAACGGATTCGCTCCCTGACCTGGGCCGGACATTTCCGATTGGAACAGCGAATGTAAACACCCCCTTCATCCTTAACCAGTGAGGTATCACATTCCGGACACCGCAGCGGAAAATTGTAACTCGGTGGATTTCCCCGACGATGATGTTTTTCAACTCTAACAATATGAGGAATGATCTTACCCGCTTTTTCAACAACCACGATATCGCCAACTCGCACATCCTTGCGCTGGATCTCATCTGCATTGTGTAAACTGGCTCGGCTGACCGTCGTACCGGCCAACTGCACCGGCTCAAGTTCCGCAACCGGGGTGATGGTTCCCGTCTTGCCAACCTGTACATGGATCGTGTTGAGCTTCGTTGTGACTTCGTATTTTTCGAATTTATACGCCATTAACCAGCGCGGACTTTTGGATGTGTTTCCCAATTGCTCGCGGTGATCCAACCGATTCACTTTCAAAACGAGACCATCGACTTCAAAATCTAATTCGTGCAGACGTTCGATCAATTCATCACAGTAGGTCAACGCGGTGGTCAAGTTAGAAAACGACTTGACATGGGGCGTCGCTGGCAAGCCATAAGATGCAATCTCATCGAGAAAATCCATGTGCGTCGTTGCACGCAAGCCAACGGCTGTACCGATTCCATGACAGAACACGCGAAGATTGCGGCTGGCACAAATCCGCGGGTCGAGCAGGCGTATGCTACCAGCAGTCACGTTGCGCGTGTTGGCATACGGTTCTTCTTCCGCGTTTTTCCGTCGTTCATTCAGTCGAACCAATTCTGAATTGGTCATGTAAACTTCTCCGCGCACTTCAAGCAACGATGGCGGATCGGCGGTGGCCAGACGAAGCGGAACATCGACCACGGTACGAATATTGTGGGTAATATCATCTCCCACCACACCGTTACCACGTGTCAAAGCCTGCTGTAATCGGCCATTCTCGTAGAGGATTGAAACGGCCACACCGTCAATTTTAAGTTCCACAACCCAATGGATTTGTTCCTTGTCCAGCAGCTTACGCGTGCGCTCTTCATACTTTCGTAAATCATCGACGCTGTACGAGTTATCGATCGAAAGCATGGGGGCTCGATGATTCACCTGCACGAGGTGATCCACCGGCAGGTCACCGACACGCTGGGTAGGACTTTCGGCCGTCACCAATTCCGGGTGCGCTGCTTCTAATTCGCGTAGCTCTTCGATCAGTCGATCATAATTTCGATCGCTGATTTGTGAATCCGCATCGACATAATATTTCCTGTCGTGGTAGCGAATCTGTTCACACAATTCGTCAATACGCTGAGTGGGATCCCTTGGCATTTCACGCGTTATTCAATATCAATCCAAAATTTGAGTTTTCGACAACCGCTGGCAGTCCTGAATCCTAAAACGTCGTGCCGAACAACTGGAGGACACGGAATTCATTTTGCCTTGAACGTATTCGCTCGTTGAACTTCATGGATCAGGCAATTCGCTCCCACACTCGGGAACGACTGTCACTGACTGATTTGCAGCAGAGTTGGGAATCAGGCACAAAAACTTCATGGCCTTATCCCCCGTGTTTTTAAACTGGTGAACCTCGTCCGGACTCACTAAAACGACATCCCCGGCTCCTAGCCGATGCGACGTGTTTCCCTCCAAGATTACCCCGCTTCCCTCGAGCACGAACACCTCATGTTCGTAGGGATGATGGTGAAGGGGTGTATGGCCCTGAGGTGCAACCTCAAATTGTCTCATCGCGAACGTCGGAGCGCCATCGTTGGCACTCAACAACTGACGTACTCGACAGCCTTTGGCTCCTTCCATTTCGACCGGCTTTTGTTCAACCTGATTAAGATTTTGAATTTTCATAGGGTTTTGTTCCTTCTCTGGGCACGCCGTGTCCAGAAATCGTCCGTTCCAATCGCGGCCACCGTACACAGTGCCAGGATGACCAGCTGAACAGTCATCACGAGCACTCCGTGCGCATCCAACCATGCCAATAATGAAGAACTGGCATGAGGATCGCCGATTAGTGACAACTGCCGTACATCACGTACGACAACGATCCCGAAACCGACCGCTGTCACAGTAAAAAAAATGCCAGTAACAACAAGAATGATATAAAATGGATTGACGACTTTCGAATTGCCAGACATCTGGAATTCCTCTCCGAAGGATCCCTCTTTTCGCGTATGTGATCGGCCACTGGCACGTGGGCATCTCTGGTCAGGCCCAACACAACTGGTTATGATACAGGATTCTCAGAGGGCATCACCAGAGGAGTGCGGCACCGCCGGTGGGGGACAGGTGTTTGACGACAAGTAAAGGGCGTTTGACAACAAGTAGCGACACCACATCGCCTCACGGTCAGATCGTTCTGCGCGGTGTCAACGTTCACAATTTGCGAGATATTGACTTAAACCTGCCCCGACAGCAATTGATCGTCTTTTGTGGTGTGAGCGGAAGTGGAAAGACAAGTCTTGCCCTCGACACCCTCTATGCTGAAGGTCAACGTCGATACATTGAGAGTTTTTCAACTTACACACGACAATTCCTCGAACGACTGGAAAAGCCAGCGGCTGAACGGATTGAGGGAATCCCGCCAGCCATCGCCGTAACTCACAAGGCGACAACCCGCTCCAGTCGTACCACCGTTGGCACGGCGACAGAAACAACTGCCTATTTACGACTGTTATTTGCCAAGATCGGACAGGTGATCTGTCCCGGATGTGGCAGGCATGTTCAAAGCCACACTCCTCAATCCGTAGCGAACTCATTGATTGGGCTCCCGGCCGGCACCCGTTACCTGGTCACGTTTCCATTGATCCTCGATGCCAACCAAGAACGCCAAATGGTACTGGCAAGGTTGCGGGCCGATGGTTTTGTGCGCGCTATTGCCAATGGTCATTCCGTTTCACTGGAGACACCTGATACGGTTGCCGACGGTCAACCGGTGGCCGAATCATCCCAGAACCATGATGATTCGGTCGGGCTGATCGTGGTCGACCGATTGGTTGCCGGCTCTACTGGCGACGAGCGAATTCGCGACTCGCTGGAAACCGCTTTCGAAAAGAGCGAGGGTCAGTGCACCGTTCTTATCGCCGACAATCCCTCGACCCACAACGAACCTTCACAACATTCCCTGGGCAGATTGACCATTCAAATCGACGAACAAAATTGGACGCAGGCGAACTTCAGTACTGAACTCAGGTGCGATGATTGCCAGCTGGCGTTCCCCCCCCTAGAGCCAAAATTATTCAGCTTCAACAATCCGCTTGGTGCCTGTCCTGAGTGCGAGGGATTCGGAAACATCGTCGATATCGATATGGATCTGGTGGTTCCCGACAGAAATAAAACATTGCGTCAGGGCGCGATTGCTCCATGGAACTCACCCGCTTATGCCCATGAACTCACAGAACTGGTTGCGCTGGCCAAGGATTATGACATTCCACTGGACATTCCGTTTAGTGAACTTGGTGATGAATCTTTAAGGCTCATTCGTGAAGGAGTCCCCGCACGAAAGTTTGGTGGCCTCAATGGCTTCTTTGCCTGGCTTGAACGTCGTAAATACAAAATGCACCTGCGAGTTTTTCTCAGCCGTTGGCGTTGTTATCGAACATGCCAGGTATGTAAGGGAAAGAGATTGCGACCGGAATCTCTGCAGGTACAAATCGGCGGGAAATCGATTGCCGATATCTCTCAACTACAAATCGAAGCAACCCAACAATTCTTTTCCGACCTCGATCTGCCAGCCTGGGAATCGAAAGTTGGACAAATGGTTCTCAATCAGGTACGCTCGCGACTCCATTACCTTCAATCCGTCGGACTGGGATATTTAAGCCTCGATAGAACCCTGCGAACCCTCAGTGGTGGTGAAGCGCAGAGGGTAGCACTCACTTCCGCCTTGGGATCCAATCTGGTCAACATGTTATATGTGTTGGACGAACCTTCGATTGGCCTGCACCCACAGGATGTTGACCGACTGCTGAAAACCATCGAAGATCTTCGCAATCGCGGCAATTCAGTGATGGTTGTCGAACACGAAGAAGCCGTGATCCAAGCTGCGGATCAACTCATTGAAATCGGACCTGGCGCAGGAATACGCGGTGGCGACATCGTGTTTCAAGGCAAACCCAAGGACATCGTTCATGTCAAGGAAAGTCTGACGGGTGATTACCTCTCCGGACGACGAGGAAACACACTACCCACTCAACGTCGGGAACCCGGCCAGGGAAGCCTGCGACTCAAGGGAGCCCGTGGTAATAATCTTAAAAACATCGATGTTGAGTTTCCACTCGGCCTGCTCTGCCTTGTTACTGGAGTCAGCGGCGCGGGAAAAAGCACCTTGGTCCAAGAAACACTTTACCCGGCCCTTTGCCGTCGGTTAGGCAAAGATACCACAAAACCACTGGCGCATGATGACATTTTCGGTGACGGGCAACTGGAAGATGTTATTTTAGTGGATCAGAGTCCCGTCGGCCGTTCTCCACGTTCCAATCCGATCACTTATATCAAAGCCTTTGACTCCATCCGGGCCGTATTTGCCGAAACATTAGATGCTCGGACACACAACTACTCGGCAAGTCACTTTAGTTTTAATGTTGATGGAGGCCGATGCTCGGTCTGTAAAGGGGATGGTCATCAACAAATCGACATGCAGTTTCTGGCCGACGTGTTTATGAAGTGCAGTCAATGCGCTGGCCAGCGTTACCGTACTGAAATATTAGAAATTCGTTATCGTGGACGCAACATCGCAGAAGTCCTCGACATGACCGTACGTGAAGCCTTCGGATTTTTTCGCGGCCAGGTAAAAGTCCAAAGGAAACTTCGGCAATTAATGGATGTCGGTCTGGATTACCTCCGGCTTGGTCAACCCGCCAACACACTTTCGGCCGGTGAAGCACAGCGTCTCAAGTTGGCGAGCTACATCGCCAGTGCCAGCCGCAAACGAACACTCTTTATTCTCGATGAACCGACATCCGGACTCCATTTTTCCGACATTGTTAATCTTCTCGATTGCTTTGAAGCATTACTATGTATGGGACACTCTCTCGTTGTTGTCGAACACAATCTCCAAATGATGAAAGCAGCTGATCACATCATCGATCTAGGTCCGGGTGCAGCAGAGAAGGGTGGACAAATATCGGCCGCAGGAGCACCCGAATGGATCATCCAGCAGGATTCTCCAACCGGGCGTTTTTTAGCCAAGGCGTTCGCGATCAGCCCTTTGCCACCCGATGAGTGTAGCACCAATTCAACATGACGGGCGAAGCCATTCAACGGAATAACCCCTATCAACTCCGGCCGCAGACTTTGAATTTTTGACGATCGCTGATAACCTCCCAGAAAACAAGAACTTTGACCAGCAAGTTTTGCTACCGTTTTTGAACCCGTGTTTTTTGTCGCCGCCCACTTCCCTCGTCAGGAATGGTTTCCCCATTATTTAGTTCACTCCTTTCAACTGGAGATCCTGCTTTGACACTTCACGACACCACACCCATGGACCTGGACCAACAAATTGATGTTTTCCACGGTCAGGTGTCGCCAGCGATGGCGTACGTCTATGCGCGGCTGAGCGATGTGCCTGCTGACGGCGATTGGCAGTTACAAGGCCGGATCAACGGCCCAGCTTGCGAACATGCCCACATGCTTCCCGCAACGGTGCCCATGCTACCGCAAAAATCAGACCCCACTCCCCTGGCTTGTGGTCATCTACCTGATCCTTGCTATTGGTCGCCTCGTACGCCGGCCCTCTACAGCGTTGATATCGATGTCATTTGCAACCAAAGACACATGACCACAGTCCGCCGCGTGCTTGGTATTCGCACGTTAGGTAAAAAACAAAACCACCTTTTTTTTGAATCCCGGAGATGGGTCCTCCGCGCGGTAGATCAGAACCTTGTCAAATCGTCAACCATTTCCCAGTGGCGCGACGCAAGTGCTTCGGTCTGGATAACGGACCCCGACGAGGCAACCTGCATCGAATCTTCTCAGCAGGGTATTTTGTTAGTGGCCGACATGCGGCAATGCAGCGACAACACACTCCGCTTTGACAAAGTTCGAGCCATTGCTCATTGGCCGTCCGTCGCCATTATTCTCGTCAGACACGACATGCAAATCGACGACCTTGTCGCTCTGCGATGTCCCAATATTTTATTGGCACAATATTTCCCAGCGGGCATGCAGATCTGTCCTGCTGCGTCGATCGGTTTGGTGGTGGTCGAAGTTGACACAACCCAAACATTTGCCGAACAAATCGCCAAAGTTTCGCTGCCGATTGCTGCCATTCGGCGCATAACAGGTGCCGAGCATGTCCCCGCGGCACGGGCCCTGTGCGACCGTTTACAAGGCGACTTGGCGGCTGTCGGTGATTTTGCCGGATACATTATCAAGGGCGAATAGACTTATCCGTAATCAACGGTTCACAGCCTGTACACTTTCGATTTCCGGGCACGAAGAAACTTCTTTAACCAGCACCATTGCACAACCACGTCTGGGCCAGATGGCGTATCCACGGTTGATCACGGCCAGAGGGTCTTTGAGTGAAATTTGGAAAACCTGGAGACACCCATTTAACGGGAAATGCTGCCACATCAAAACTCGTAAAGCAGGAAAACAACTCGACATCTATCCATCCGTGAGAGAAATGGTTACCGTGTTTTGTATGGGTGGGTTGATGCAACCTTTCAACTGACAAACCTCGGCGTCAACACGTTGGATTTGTACCCATTGCAAGAGGCCTCACCGGCGATTGTTGATTTTTCCAGCAGATTCCCTGCCAGCGATTTTGAAACCACCGATCAGCATTTTGCGCCTGACCCAAGTAAGTCGACATTACCATGACAGATGAATTCGATCGCTATTCCCGCCAAATCCGCTTCGGACCGTTTGGAGAAGCTGGACAACAAAAGCTCAGCGAAGCTCATGTTCTGGTCTGTGGCTGCGGCGCTCTGGGGTCGGTCCTGTCTGAATCGATGGTTCGAGCCGGAGTGGGTCGCGTACGAATTGTGGATCGCGATTATCTGGAGATGAGCAATCTACAACGCCAAGTGCTTTTTGACGAAGCCGATGTGGCTGCGGGCCTCCCCAAAGCTGCAGCGGCAGCAGTAAAACTACGCAGGATTAACTCGCAAGTGGCAATTGAAGAAATTGTCGCGGATCTGGATGCCACCAACATCACGTCACTGTTAAACGAAGTCGATTTGATCCTGGATGGTACGGACAACTTTGAAACTCGTTATCTCCTCAATGACGCGTCGATAAAATTTGGGATTCCGTGGATTTACGGAGGCTGTATCGGAGCTGAAGGACAATCGCTGACCGTGCTGCCTGGTAAAACTCATTGCCTGCGCTGTTTGATGCCCGAAATCCCGCCAGCCGGCTCCAGTTTGACCTGCGATACGGTCGGAGTGCTCGGGCCAATCATCAATCTGATTGCCTCCTTGCAGGCATGTGAGGCCCTGAAGATTTTAAGCGGCAATCTGGACGCCGTCAGCCGGCACTGGACGGTCATTGATCTATGGTCAAATCAAATTCAACAACTTAAGTTGGATGCCCTGAACCAGGACGGTGAATGCCCTACCTGCCATCGTAGAGAATTTCCTTGGCTCTCTGCCCAGCGGGGTAGTCAATCGGCAATCCTGTGTGGACGCAATGCGGTCCAGGTTAGCCCTTCTGATCGACAGTCGATGGACCTTGACCGTCTGGCCGACCAATGGGCAACGGTAGGTGTCGTAACGAAAAACCGGTTTTTGATTCGCCTGGCGGTCGATCAATACCAGTTGACGGTTTTTGCCGACGGGCGGGCCATTGTGGGTGGCACCGAAGATCTTGCTGAGGCCCGCAGCCTATACGCACGCTATGTAGGATCTTAAATGGCGACGTGGCAGCAAGAAGATGACGATTATTTCCTCTGTCCCCACTGCGGAGCTGAGGTCAAAATCGGAGCTGTTTTTTGTCGCAAGTGTGGTGCTAGCGATGATTCCGGGTGGGGACAGAATGATGACGATCTGCTGGACGACGAAACGGCGGTTGATGATGAATTTGATTATCACGAATTCGTGCGTCGTGAATTCCCTGGGGCGGTTGATGAACCAATTTATCCCGGTCGGCTCAAACAACTTGGAATCGCCATCGTGATCCTGCTGATTTGCCTGGCATTATTCCTTGCCACGGTGATGTAAAGCTTGCTGCCGTGAGACGGGCAACCTCGTTCACCCAAGGATGTCGACAATCCCCACTGACTGGCTGAGAGGATTTCGATGAACCTTGTTAGGGAAGCGCCAATCGCCCTTGTTTTGGGTAGACTACACCCAGGTCGTCCGGCATGGTTTCTTTGAACACTTTTTACTCTCGGAGGATGTTTTGATGCGAGTTTCTCGCCGTACTCGTTTGCTTGTTCTCAGTTTATCGATGGTGATTGGCATCACCGGTTGGGCACGAGGGTGGCTGGTAGCTACCGAGACCAACATCTCTGAATTGGCGCCGGGCGTCTTCTTCCGCAAAGCCCAAACAGAACCGGTCTTCACCGGCTGTAACCAGGGTTGGGTCATCTTCAAAGACTTCGTATTGGTGATCGATGCCAATTTTCCCGGGCAGGCAGACGAAGTGATCAAAACAATTCGTAAATATACTGACAAACCAATCCGCTACGTCTTTGACACGCATCACCATGGGGACCACGCAGATGGAAATATGAAGTACACCCGAATTGGTGCTACGGCCATCGCAGCGGAGCGGAGCCGCCCCTTGTTTGACACTAAAGGAAACGATGGGTTCGAACTCGCCAAACATGAGCGGCCGGCAGAATATAGTAAATTGAAATATGAAAAACCGTCCGTTTACTTCCCCCACCGACTGGTAATCGACGATGGTCAGCAGCGCGTTGAATTGCTTTACTTTGGCCATGCTCACACCGCTGGCGACGCCGTGGCCTGGCTGCCCAAACATGGCATCCTGTTCACCGGTGACGCCTGCGTCAATGGTGCCTTCAACTACACCGGCGACAGCGACACCGCAAGCTGGATTACCGTACTGAATGCAATAGCAGAACTGCCTGTGAAAATTCTCGCGCCGGGACATGGAGAACTGGGTGACAAAAATGTCATTGCCAAACAACGTCGTTACTTCGTCGAACTTCGGGCAGCCGTGAAGGACATGATCGACCAGGGCAAGCCACTGGCAGAGATCAAAGAGATGATCGATTTACCATTCTACAAGGAGTGGACCGGTGTTGAGGCCAAGTCACGCGAAGAGAACATCGAACACGTGTACCGTGAATTGAATGAGAGTTAAGACCAACGGCAACCTGTCGTCGTCCGTCTCAATGCAAACAACGGCTTGGTTGCCAGATGTCGAGGTAAAGCGCCTGCATGTCAGCTGGGTTGGTTGCGATTGAATTTCAGAAATTCTCAGTCGGAAAGTGAGCTGTTGTTTAACAAGATGCTTTTCTGTACGAACGTCTCAACATTCTGAACATCACCCCAGGTCTCCTACCAGGTAGTGTGGGCCTGTTGATTGGAGATACCCCTGAGAAACGTATTTGGGAAATCAGGGCTGGTTTCAGTGATTTTTCCTTAACGCTCAATTCTGTCTGGGCGCAAAACGTCACTCGGCAGTGTCCCTCTTTTGCGGGAGCAAGTGGTGGATGGGCAGTTCCCCTTATCGGTGGCGGTGAACTGGATCACCGTGTTGATTTCGTCAACATCCCCTCTTCAGTCATGCCAGGCGTAACGTTGTCTTGACTCGCCAGCCTCGAAACTTGTTCCTGTAGAATGTGAGAGAGTTTTTCCAGCAGGCTACGGTCCAAGCCTGCGTGCAATCTCAGGCGTTTGGCAATCGTTAGTACAAGTTGCCGGCACACGACAGAAGGGCAAACTTATTCCACTACGTGCACGGCGTCCGTAGCAGAGTCGCACCGAATGAAAATTGGAAAGTGGAGTTGTCATGAGAGTTATCTTCGTGAGGTGGGGCATGCTGATGACAACCACCAACAATGCCCCTAGAAAAAGTCGGATACCCGTGATACGTTGCGCGGGTTCCGACGTGGAAGTTGTTGCTTGTCGACGGCTCACAGGTCGACGATCCCCTGGTCTGATAGAAAGAACGACCATGAAAACAATGATCTTGCCTGGTTTTGCAGCCATGCTTTTACTCAACGCGATCACGACGCTTGCCGAGGAAAAACCCAGACGACTCATCTTTCGTGGTCAGGACGAAATAGCGACAGGGAACCAGATCAAGACGATCGAAGCGGCACGAATTACCCACCCACCGGTCCTCGACGGAAAGCTCGACGATGCGTGCTGGGAAGCGGCAAACCCGATTTCAGGATTCCGTCAGCTGGGCAGTGAATCATTGGCGCGGGTACAGACCGTAGGCTACGTCGTCTACGACGATGAAAATCTTTATGTCGGTTTTGGCTGCCTCGAGCCAGAAACGGAGAACCTCAAGATCCGGCCGGCGGAGCAAGTGGTCGACCCGAACGTGGATGAAGGTAGTGTGTTTTCCTATGATAGCGTGGAACTCATGGTGAAACCCAGCCACTGGGCCCCCGAGTACTTTCAAATTGCCACCGACATCAGTGGTGCTAACTGGGACGCATTTCGCACACATGGAGGTGGCACGATCAACGACCAATGGCGCGGCGCGATGTCGACTGTCGCACAGGTTGGCGAAGATCATTGGTCCGTTGAAATAAGAATCCCGTTTTACTGTCTCGATCTTGTCCCTGGTGTCCGCTCCTATTGGTATTTCAACCTGTGCCGATCCAAGCAGCGACCGCAGGAACTATCGTCCATTGCCCGAGA
>Ga0310342_100001273_pt1 | contig 15506 bp, 14 predicted proteins | sample S15DNA20500_MG_FD_206155 | JGI IMG/M metagenome (GOLD analysis project Ga0310342, IMG submission 206155) | Marine microbial communities from station ALOHA, North Pacific Subtropical Gyre - S1503-DNA-20-500_MG | ecosystem: Environmental > Aquatic > Marine > Oceanic | place: Pacific Ocean: North... | reverse complement strand
TCCATTTTACCAATATTTTTTTCAAATGCTTCAGTCAAATTCCTGTCTTCTGTAGATATCCGCACGTTATCACCTGATTTTTTTTCATTTTCTTTTCTTATTACCTCAGCAATCAATTTATCTAACTCTTTTAATGCATTTTTTCTTGATTCAAGTTCTTTTCTAAGCCTTCTTTGCTTCTGATTAAGCTCTGTAACTATTTTGTTCTGTTTTTGTTTTAAATTTTCCAGATTAACACTTTCTCCAACTTGTTGATTTAAGACATCGTTTTGTTTTTTAGTTTTATCTATTAATCTTTGTTTTTGGTTTTCTAAATTTTCAGAAACGTTAAATATCTGGGTCGCTTGATTTTTTCGTACTTCAGAATACTGACTTAGATACTCAATTCTTCTAAAGAATTGATTATAAGTACTTGATGAAAAAATAAAAGTTATTTTTTTTAACGACGAATTTGATTTATAAGAACTATAAATCATTTCTCCATATTCTATTTTTAATTCGTAAAGGTCTCGAATTAAAGAATTTATAATATGGTTTAAATCATCAATTTCTTCTCCATAAATAATTATTTCTTTTCTAAGATTTAAAATAAACATCACTCTAGAATTAATTTGTCTTCTTACAGCATTAAGTTTTCCAAGAGTTGCTCTTTTAACAATTTCAGTTTCATTTAAAATTTTTTCTCCTTCTTTGATTTTTATAATATTTTCATTTTTTTCTTGTTCAAGTTTTTCTCTTGTTTGTTGAGAAAATATCTGAAATGAATAGACAGATATGGAAATCAGAAAATAAATACTATAGCTCCTTAATTGCATATTTAGATGGAACTTTAAATGGAAATTTTGGCATTTTGTTAGTTCTTTCAACTTTATTATACTCGAAATTAATATTTGTAATTTGTGGTAAAGTATTGTTTTCAGAATAACTAATAGAGGTAAGTGAATGTTGAGTTGGGAATAATAATTTCCCAAGAGGTTTAAACCCTTTATAAGTAACTGTTAGAAGATAATTTGTCAATTCATCAAATACAATCAACTTTTGTAGTTTAGAATTTCTTAAACTAAGAATATTTTGAGTCTGAATTGAATTGTTTTTTTGATCTATTTTTAAAAAATCCCCTTCTCTTGTTATGTTATCGTTTTCAGAATAATTTTCAATCATATTTCCAATCAATATAGATTCTATCTGATCATAACGAAGTTTAATTTTAAATTCTTTTTCAATAGCATCGGGAGAACTAATAATGACTTGTTTATTTACCCTATCAATGATTTGAAGAAAATTTTCTGTAATTAGACCCCTAGCAGCCTCAAATCCCAAAGCTACACGTATAGAGAACCATATCTTTTTCCCTTTTTCAATTCTTGTATTTAATGTAGCATTAATTAGTTGATTTTTGTTTCTATATTGAAATCTACATTTTGTAGTTAAATATTTAAAATCTATCTCTTCAATCTTAAAATCTTCAATTTTGACTTTAGAAGAATCTATTGGAATAAAATTCTTCTTACATGATATAAAGATTAAGGTAAAAAAAATGAAGAAAATCTTTTTCATAATATTATGTAAAAATAATAATTAAAAGAATAATTATTTTCCTTTAAAATTAGGGCATCTTTTTTCTAGGAATGCTTTAGTTCCTTCCATAAAATCTTCTGTGGCACAACATTCTGAAAATAAATCAATTTCAGTTTTAAATCCATCTTTTTCTTCATCATATTTAGCATTAAGAGATTTAATTACATTTTGTATAGCTAAAGGAGCTTTTCTTGCTATTATATTTATCAGTTCATTGGCTTTTATTAACATAGCCTTCTTATCTTCAAGAACAAAATTTACCAGCCCATACTGAAAAGCATCATCTGATGAAATCATTTCTGCTGTACACATCAATTCTAATGCCTTCCCTTTTCCAATTAACTGAGCTAATCTTTGTGTCCCCCCATATCCTGGTATAATACCTAAGTTTACTTCAGGTTGAGAAAATTTAGCATTCTTTGAAGCAAGTCTTATATGACAAGCTAATGCTAATTCTGAACCTCCTCCTAACGCATATCCATTTACCGCTGCAATAACTGGTATATGAAAGTTTTCAATCTGATTAAAAACTGCATGACCATTTCTACAAATTTCTTTAGCATTCTTCTTATCAACCTTCAAGAATTCATTGATATCTGCTCCCGCAACAAATGCTTTATCACCAGAACCAGTTAAAATAACTCCTCTCAAATTTTTATTAGATGATATTAAATCAAATGCAATACTGATTTCTTTTAGCGTTTGTTGATTTAAAGCATTTAGAAATTTTGGCCTATCTATGGTTAGAATAGCAGCATTTTTGTTGTATTCTAGTTTTATATTGGAAAAATTACTCATAATAAATTATTTATGTTTTAATTTTGTAAGGATTTCTTTAGTCATTTTTTCAAGATTAAATTTTTCTTTCCAATCCCAATCTTTTCGAGCATCAGAATCATCAATACTATCCGGCCAAGAATCTGCTATTTTTTGTCTATAATCTGGGTTATATATTATCTCAAACTCCTTATGATATCTTTTTATAGAATGATATAATTCTTCAGGACAAAAACTCATGGCTGCGAGATTATAACTTGATGTCAAAGAAAAACAAGATTTCTCTACATGCATAATTTCATGAATTGAGCGTAAGGCATCATCAATATAAATCATAGGTAGAACAGTTTCTTTACCTAAAAAACATGAAAATTTTTCCTTTTTTAATGCAGAATGAAAAATATCAACAGCATAATCAGTAGTTCCTCCTCCAGGTATAGATTTATAACCAATAATTCCAGGAAATCGAATACTTCTTATATCTGTCGAATAATTCATATTGTAATACTCACACCATCTCTCTCCAGCCGATTTAGATATTCCATAAATAGTAATTGGCTCTTTAATAGAAAATTGAATGGCAGGATTTTTAGGTGATGAAGGACCAAAAACAGCTATAGAACTTGGCCAAAAGATTTTAGAAATTATCTTTTCTCTAGCTAAATTTAAAACATTAAAAAGGGTATTCATATTAACATTCCAAGTTTTAATAGGATCAATTTCACCCTTTGCTGACAAGATTGCTGCTAAATGATAAATAATTTTAATTTTATTCTTTTTGACAACATCATATAATTTATTTTTATTCAAAGCATCTAAGAAAATAAAGTTGGAATTGTCTTTATTTATGTTTTTGATGTCAGAAGAAAATATTTTATCTGCTCCATAAATACCAATTAAATAATCTTCTAACTCAATACCAAGCTGACCTCCAGAACCGATTATTAAAATATTCTCCATTAATATTAAAATCTTAAAAGTTATGTTCTCTAATTAATATATTTGTAAAAATTGCTATTAATCTAAATTAATGATTTTTATGTATAAATCTTTTAAAAAACATCTGCAAAAAAAATTATCGGAAATAAGAGTAGCTGGATTATATAAAGATGAAAGAGTAATTACTTCACCTCAAGGAACAATAATTGATACCATAAACAAAAGAAATGTAATTAATTTTTGTGCTAATAATTACTTAGGCTTATCCTTTAATCCTGAAGTGATTAAAGCTGCAAAACAATCAATAGATTCCTACGGATATGGTATGTCTTCTGTCAGATTTATATGTGGAACTCAAGATATTCATAAAGAGTTAGAAAATAAAATATCTAAATTTTTGGGAACTGAAGATACAATTCTTTACGCAGCTGCTTTTGATGCAAATGGTGGAGTCTTTGAACCTCTATTTAATGAAAATGATGCAATAATTTCTGATGAACTAAATCATGCTTCTATTATAGATGGTGTTAGACTTAGCAAGGCAAAAAGATTTAAATATTCTCATGATAGTATGGGTGATCTTGAAAAAAAATTGAAAGAAACCAATAATTGCAAATCTAAAATTATTGTTACAGATGGAGTCTTTTCTATGGATGGAACAATTGCACAACTAGATAAAATATGTGCTTTAGCTGAAAAATATAACGCTCTAGTAATGATTGATGAATGTCATGCTACTGGGTTTATGGGAAAGAATGGAAGGGGCGTACATGAACATCATAATGTAATTAACAAGGTAGATATTATTTCAGGAACATTAGGAAAAGCTCTCGGAGGAGCATCTGGAGGTTTTACAAGTGGAAAAAAAGAAATTATAGAGATGTTAAGACAAAAATCAAGACCATATCTTTTTTCAAATGCACTTGCTCCTTCAATTGTTGGAGCTTCCATTAAAGTACTTGAAATGCTTAGTAAAAGCAATAATCTTAAAAATAGACTAATGTCAAATACAAAATATTTTAGAGAAAAAATGTCTGAAGCAGGATTCAATATTCCCAAAGGTATTCATCCAATAGTACCAGTAATGCTATATGATGCTGTGCTAGCAAAAAAAATGTCTTCTGAACTTCTAAAAAAAGGGATTTATGTGATTGGATTTTATTTTCCAATAGTTCCTAAGGGAAAAGCAAGAATAAGGGTCCAATTATCAGCAGAACATTCAATGAAACAGATCAATAAAGCAATTGATGCTTTCTATGATATAGGAAAAAAGTTGAAAATAATTTCATAATTAATTTTTCTAAGAATACTTTATTGAGCAAGATATTTAATCAATTAGAAAAAATTTTATCCATCATTAATTTGGTTCCTTTGACATCATGTACCCTCAAAATTGAAGCATGTTTCTGTATAGCTACTGTATTTAATTTAATACTTCCTTTCAAAGAATCTTTTAGTGAAACGTTAAATTTCTTCTGAACAAATGATTTTCTAGATAACCCTACTAATATTGGTAAATCTAATATTGAAAAACAATCTAGATTATAAAGTATTTCTATATTTTGTTCATAAGTCTTTGCAAAACCAAATCCTGGATCAACAATCACATCTTTTACACCCAAAGAATGTAAAGAATTTATTTTTTTTACAAAATATAGAATAATATCTACTAAAAGTTCATCATAATCTATAAGATTTAGCATTGTTTTTGAATTTCCCCTACTATGCATTAATACATAAGGTAAGTCTATTTTGGATATTGTATTAAACATATTACTGTCAAATTCACCTCCTGATACATCATTTATTATATTTGCTCCATAATCGGAAGATCTCTTTGCAATCTCTGATCTAAATGTATCAATAGAAATAATAATGTTGGGAAAATTATTTCTTGTTTCTCTTGTAATTTCACCTATTCTTTCCCATTCCTCCTCTAAATCTATAATTTCAGAACCAGGTTTAGTAGAACATCCACCAATATCAATAATTTCAGCACCTTCATTTATCATTTCTTCAACTCTTATTAAAGCCTTCTTAGTATTATTATATAAATTACCATCAAAAAAAGAATCTGGAGTAACATTTAAAATTCCCATAATAATGGGTTTGGAGAGGTCTATTAAATTTCCTTTTATATTTAAACTTTTTTTTGTTGACAAATTATCAATATTTGAAATCGATTTCATAATTTTAGATTCAAATTAAATTAATAATAATTGGAAGCTTCTACAATAATTGAATATAAAAAAATAATTTCTTCGTGTAAGAAGATTTTTATTAAAAAATATAAAGATTATGGATCTGCATGGAGAATCTTAAGACTGCCTTCAATTACAGATCAAATATTTATTAAAGCACAAAGGATTAGAACTATTCAAGAAAAAAATTTAATGAAAATAGAAGAAGGAATTGAAAATGAATTCATTGGAATTATTAATTATAGTATGATAGCAATTACACAATTGAATTTAGATAAAGATGAAAGAATAGAGATTCCTATTAAAGAGTTAGATCCACTTTATGATAAAGCAGCATATGAAACAATACAATTGCTAGAAAATAAAAATCATGACTATGATGAAGCATGGAAAGATATGAGAGTTAGTTCAATGATAGATATAATTTTGATGAAACTATATAGAACCAAACAAATTGAAAATAATGATGGCCAAACATTAATTTCAGAGGGAGTTAAATCTAATTATCAAGATATTATCAATTATTCCGTTTTTTGTTTAATTAAAATTTCAAATGATCAATGAAAGTTTTATATACTATATCTAGATATTTTGTTGGAGGATTATTTATTTTTTCTGGATTAATAAAAATCAATGATCCCGTTGGAACACAGATTAAGCTTGAAGAATATTTTGAAGTATTCAGTGTTGATTTTACCCCCCTTTTTGAATATTTAGTTCCTTTTACATTAATACTTTCAGTTATTTTATGCACACTTGAAATTGTAATAGGATTAGCTCTTTTAATGAATTATAAAATAAAAATAACAAGTGTTGTCCTCTTATCTCTAATTCTATTTTTTACTTTTCTTACTTTTTATTCAGCTTATTTTAATAAGGTAACAGATTGTGGATGTTTTGGCGATGCCATAAAACTTTCTCCATGGGAATCTTTCACAAAAGATATAATGCTCTTATTCTTTTCACTAATTATTTTCATTTTAAGTAGAAAACTTAAAAATCAAATAGGATTTTTTTATACAAAAATATTCGATAACACAACTTTTAGAGATAGCTTAATTATTTTCACTTTTATTATTTGTTTACTCACAAGTTTTTATGCAATAAATTTTTTACCATTTATAGATTTTAGAGCTTATAAAATAGGTAATGATATTAACAAAGAAATGTTGCCCTCAGAAGATTTAGTTTATTCATATGTAATGGAGAAAAATGGGAAAGAATATGTTTTTGGAATATACCCAGAAGACCAGTCCTATACTTTCAAGGAATTAAAATTATTAAATCCAGAAGCACAACCTAAAATAACAGACTATAGCGTTTGGGATGATGAAAAGGATTTTACAGCAGAAAGTCTAAAAGGAAATAAACTGATGATAATCATACACGATGTTAGTAAAATTGATAAGAGTATAATACCTAAAATTGTAAAACTAGAAAAATTAGTTTCTTTTTGGATCGAAGTAATTATTGTAACCTCTTCAGGTCCAAATTCAGTTAACAAATTCAAAGATGATTACAATTTAGATATTAAGACTACTTTTGCAGATGCTACTGTTTTAAAAACCATCGTTAGATCTAATCCAGGCTTTTTTCTTTTAAGACATGGTATTGTAAAAGGAAAATGGCATTATAACAAATTTCCTAATCCAGAAGAACTTTTGAGAAAAGTTGATATTAAAATTTAAGTTTGAATTAATAAAATGAGTCATTTAAAAGTTTTTTTAATAGGAATGCCTTCATGTGGAAAATCTACTTTAGCAAAAGTTCTTTCTGAAAAAATAGGTTTAAAAATGTTAGATTTAGACAAAGAGATTATAAAAATTGAAAATCAATCAATAAATAAGATATTTAGATTAAAAGGAGAAAAATATTTTAGAGAAATTGAATCAAAAGTTCTTTCTTCACTTATTAAAACCAATACATCATTTATCATGGCAACTGGTGGAGGGACTGCTTGTTTTAATCAAAATATTAATCTAATAAATAAAAGTGGTTTATCTATTTTTATTGATCTTCCAATTAAAGAATTAGAAAAAAGATTATTAAATGATAATCAAAGACCTTTATTCAATAAAAATATGATATTGAAAAATCAATTAAAGAAAATCTATGAAAAAAGGAAAATCTACTATGAAAAATCTAAGCACGTAATTTCTGGAGATAACATTAAAACGGAAAAAGTTGTATCAATTATTAGAAAATTTAAATCCTAAAGAAAAGATTATTGAATTTTTATAATAATTAATTTCTGCAATAGGTTCAGTAGTCCCTCCTAATTGATAGGGTGAAAGTCTATCTTTTTTTTTCTTTCTTTGGTAACTTATATCTACACTTAATTTTTTTTTTCTATACCCTATACCTAAACTCTTTACAGATTTACTTTTATCATACTGCTTCATATATTCTAAATCTTTATCATAAGGATTGTCAAGTAACTGATATCCCAATCTTAAATAAAAAGAATCCCATAACCTTGCTTCTGCTCCAAATCTATAATGAGATGTAGGTCTATAAATATCAGCTATCATTTCATTATCTAATGTTTCATCAAAATTTCCATTAGATATTATTTTAGAAGAAGAATAGTTAATAAAATCAATATCTGCTGATATGAACCCATGCTTCTTTATAAAAAAAGTAGTTCCAATACTAAGTTTTCCAGGAGTTATTAAAGAATAACGAGTAGTTTGAATTGGTGTACTTGATTGAGCAAAAGTCAAAGTAGTATCTTCAGGAGCAAAATAATAATTAAAATAATTTGATTCAAGATTAGAAACACTTTCTTCCTTTAATCTATAAATAGTTCTTGTGTTATAACTGATACCTAAATTTATAGAAGCAGATGGTTTAATAATAAATCCAAAAGATCCAGAAATACCAGCACCAGAAATATCTAACCTATCATCTAAAAGAAGATAATCAAGAATATTTTCAGAATTCCATTTATCATTTTTAAAAATCTCAAATTGACTTTCCTTGTACAATCTTTTCTGACGGAAATCAATAGAATTAATTATAATTCCTGCACCAAAAAAAACATTATCTTGATAGTTTCCACCTATAGAAAAGGAAAGTTCATTTTGATTTCCACTGTTTGTAACAGTTTCTTCCTGTAAAGGGAATCCCCAAATAAATGAATAATAATTATTTTCAATATTCGGGTTAGGATTAATAAGATAATGGTCATATGCTTCTTGTATTAATTCTAATCCTGGAACAGGATCAGAACTTCCAATTTTATCTATAGAGATTCCTTGAGCTTGTTTTAAAAAATAGTCTAGTATAGAATTGCTATTATTAAAACCAACATAATAAACTGATTCTCTAAAATCATTAATCCTATTGTATCCAATCCCAAAATTAAAATTAACACAATCCAAACATCCTTGATCAATAGATTTATTTCCAATAGAAAATACAAAACCCAAATTATCGAAACCAAAATTACTTGAAGAAGATTTAGACACTTCATTTTGGAATAAAGAAGAAGCATTAAGAGATGATGAGTTTGCTGTAAAAGAGAAGGTATTAGATTTAAAAAAACCCAAACCTGCAGGATTTCCTGAAATAGAAGTCACATCTCCACCTAAGGAAGTTTGAACACTGCCAAAAGATTGGAAGCGGGCACTTCCACCTGAAAACGTTTGACCAAAACGTATTGCGTCATTATAATATCCATATTGGGAATAGGAAAAAAATGAGCAAAAAAATATCTGGCTTAATATTAATATAAGCTTTAATAAATTCATATACTATAAAATAATTAGTTGACCCCTCCTCTTGAAGAACCTCCTTTTGAAGAACTTCCTTTTGAAGAACTTCCTCCAGTACTATAATTTCCAGAACTAGATGTTCCTCCTGAAGAATAGGTAGAAAATGAAGATCTTCCACCATAATTAGAAGAAGACGAAGATCTATTATAAAATGATGATTTTCCTCCATATGATTCTTGAGAAGAACTAAAATTATAGCGAACTCTTCTACCAGTATCTGATGATTGAATACTTCTTCCTCTAGAAGGAGCATAATTTGAGTTTTCAAAACCACTTCCCCTATTAATACCCGATCTAGAATCATTTTGATCATAATTTGAATATATTCGAGAAATTTTTCTAACAAAATTTCTATTATCTAATGTCATACTTCTATTTCGAGCATATTGATTTTTAAAGCCATCTCTAAGCTCTGTTCTTGAGACACTCCTCCCTTGAGCATTATTGATTCTACTTCTTAAATATTCATTTTGAGAATTAGAACCTTTATGATCTATGTTTCTTCCTTTTACACGACCAGACTGGTCTATTGGTCTTCTGCCAATAAGAGATTCTATATTATCACTATTTAATGATCCACTTCCTCTAGAAATCCTTGGACCTCGAAACATATTTGACGATTTACTTTTTTTAACTACATTAACCACGTTATATGTATTATTTATATTATAATAATTGTTGAAACCACTATAAAGTGAGTATCCATTTTGATAATAAGGTCCTATAACACAGATAGAATTATATCCAAAACCTCCATATGCCCAATAGTCAATAGGGGAGTACATCATACCATTCCCATAGATCATTGAATAAAAAGGATCTGTAAAAATGATTAGTGGACTAGCTGCATAAAAGGGTGTTCCTACCATCATCCACCATTTAGTTTTATTCCAAAAAACATTACTCAAATTCCAATTAGAATAATACCCATTAATTAATCTCTCATATGCAAATGGATCATAATAACCATGACTAAAAGAATTATTTAGCAAGCTCATATAATTTGAATAATTTGAATAATTTCTTAATTTCTTAAAGGAATTATTATTTACAGGTCTGACAAATAAATTATCACGATTATATTTTAGTGATTTTTTAATAATAGCCAATTTTTTATCATCCACATTTGAGATATTGTTTTGATATTTATTCAAAATATTTTCATCTAAATTGGTAATGGATTCATTATTAACTGAATTAGTTTTTTTTCTATAATTCTGTAAAATAACATCGGCTGCAGTTATTCCTTTGTTTTTTACAACTGATTTTTTTCTATCATTCTTGTTAAAATAAAGATCATCTGTTTCTTGTGAATAAGAAATAAAAGAAAACAAATAAAACAATAAAGTGGTAGAAAATAATCTATTCATATAAATTATGGTTTTTTTTTCATAAACATGTACCAGGTCAGTAAATATAACGAAAAATTATAATTAATGTTTCATTCATTATTAACTTAGCTTTAAAATTACATTTAGTTTTATACAGTTATGAGTAAAGGAATTCCTGATCAAAATAAAGATTTTTCTGCTTGGTATAATGAGTTAGTTAAAAAAGCTGATTTGGCAGAAAATTCATCTATTCGTGGATGTATGATTATCAAACCATATGGGTTCTCCATTTGGGAAAAAATGCAATCAATTCTTGATAAGATGTTCAAAGAGTCTGGACATTATAATGCGTATTTTCCACTTTTTATTCCAAAATCTTATCTTAATAAAGAAGCAGATCATGTAGAAGGTTTTGCTAAAGAATGTGCCGTTGTAACACATTATAGATTAAAAAACGATAAAAACAAGAAAGGTTTAATAGTAGATCCAAAAGCTAAACTAGAAGAAGAATTAATAGTAAGACCTACTTCTGAAACTATAATTTGGAATAGTTATAAAAATTGGATTCAATCTTATAGAGATTTACCCATACTATTAAATCAGTGGGCCAATGTAGTACGTTGGGAAATGAGAACTAGATTATTTTTGAGAACTTCTGAGTTTTTATGGCAAGAAGGACATACTGCTCATTCAAACAAAAATGAGGCAATAAAAGAAACACTTACTATCTTAAATATCTATTCAGATTTTTTAGAAAAACATATGGCAATACCTGTATTAAAAGGAATGAAATCTGAAAGTGAAAAATTTGCAGGAGCTGTCAATACGTATTGTGTAGAAGCGTTGATGCAAGACGGAAAAGCTTTACAAGCTGGAACTTCACATTTTCTAGGACAAAATTTTGCTAAAGCTTTTGGTGTTCAATTTACAAATACTAATGGTAAGATGGACTTTGTTTGGGGAACATCATGGGGTGTATCAACTAGATTAATAGGAGCATTGATAATGGCACATTCTGATAATAACGGATTAGTTTTACCCCCTAATCTCGCCCCTATTCAAGTTGTAATGATTCCTGTTTTTAATAATGAACAAGAATACCAAAATATTATTAGTTTGTTTGATAAAATAGGAGAAAAGTTAAAAAAACTGAATATAAGCTTTAAGATTGATGACAGAAAACATCATAAGCCAGGTTGGAAATTTGCTGAATATGAATTAAAAGGAATCCCTCTAAGGATCGCAATGGGACCACGAGATTTGGAAAAGAAAACTTTGGAATTAGCTAGAAGAGATAATTTTTTGAAAGAAACAATAAGCATAAATGATGCTTTACCAAGAATTCAACTTGTTTTAGATAAAATTCAGAAAAACATTTTCACAAAAGCTGCATTATTTAAAACAGAGAACACCCATTCTGTAGATAATTATAAAGATTTCAAAAAAATAATAAAAAATAAATCTGGATTTATATATGCTTATTGGGATGGAACAGCTAAAACAGAAGAACAAATAAAAAAGGAAACAAAAGCAACTATAAGATGTGTTCCTTATGATAACAAAGGTAAATCAGGTAAGTGCATGGTAACTGGAAAAAAATCAAACCAAAGAGTTGTATTTGCAAAAGCTTACTAAATTTAGATGATGGAATGGACAATAATAATCGGCTTATTAATAATTGGGGTATTTTTAATTCTAATCGAAATAATATTTATACCAGGAACTACCGTTTTTGGGATTTTAGGTTTTCTAACCTTTTTTCTATCAAGTTATATAGCATTTAATACATTTGGAAATCAAGTAGGTCTAGTTATATTATTAATATCTACAATAATCTTATTAATTACAGTGGTTTATACATTAAATTCCAAAACCTGGGAAAAATTATCCTTACAAAAAGTAAATAGATCAAAGTTTAATAAAGGAAAAATTAAATTATTAAAAATTGGTGACAAAGGAAAAGCAATTTCCTCTTTAAAACCATATGGAAAAGGGGTTTTTGATGGAAAAATTTATGAAATAAAAACAAATGGAAATTTTGTAAAAGAACAAAATAAAATAAAAATAATTGATATCTTACAGAACAAAATTATTGTAGAAAAATTATAAAACTTTGATATGATATTAACTGCTTTAGCAATTTTCGGAATAACCTTACTCATATTTATCTTTTTATATTTTGTTCCTGTAAATCTTTGGATAACGGCTGTTTTCTCAGGTGTAAGAATAGGTTTATTGGAATTGGTTTTTATGAGAGTTAGAAGAGTTCCTCCTTCAATTGTTGTGAATTCTCTTATAACAGCAACTAAAGCAGGATTGACAATTAAAGATGATATTGGAACATCAGAGAGGAGGTTACAAGGGCCTGATCTTGAAACTCATTATTTAGCAGGAGGTGATGTTAAACAGGTTATAACTGCACTTATTTCTGCTGAAAAAGCAAATATTGAATTGACATTTAAACAAGCAACGGCTATAGATTTAGCTGGTAGAGATGTGTTTGAAGCAGTAACAATGTCTGTTACACCTAAAGTTATTAATACACCACAAGTAACCGCAGTGGCTGCAGATGGGATTCAACTGATAGCAAAGGCAAGAGTTACAGTAAGAGCAAATATAGCACAACTTGTCGGTGGAGCTGGTGAAGAAACAATTCTCGCTCGCGTGGGAGAGGGTATAGTTTCATCTATAGGTTCATCTATAACTCATAAAGAAGTTTTAGAAAACCCAGATAAAATATCAAAATTAGTACTTGAAAGAGGTTTGGACGCAGGAACAGCATATGAAATACTTTCTATTGATATTGCTGATATAGATATAGGAAAAAATATTGGCGCAATTCTACAAACAGATCAAGCAGAAGCAGACCTTAAAGTTGCTGAAGCTAAAGCTGAAGAAAGAAGAGCTATGGCAGTTGCTGCAGAACAAGAAATGATTGCTAAAGCACAAGATGCTAGAGCCAAAGTTATTATGGCTGAAGCAGAAATTCCAAAAGCAATGGCCGAAGCTTTCAAAAAAGGAAATTTAGGAATTTTGGACTATTATAAATTCCAAAATATACAAGCAGATACAGAAATGAGAGAAAGTATTGCTGATAAAAAACCAAAGACCACTGGTAGAAGTGGGAAGAGCAAATCAAAATCATAATAAAGATAGTTTGTAAGATTTAATTACTTTTGGAGGGAGAGGGAGGTATCCGTTATTAAATACCAATTTATTTTCTTTTTTAGTCTTCTTCAAATGAATAAAATAACTTCCGACTTTTTTGATTTCTATAAAATCATCAATATCATAAAAGTCATCAGTATGTACTTGATTAGAATCAATTAACAAGGTAGATTTTGCTCTTTTTTTAATTTCATTTTGGTTTGAGCCTATTAAAAATTTATTTTCATGTAATTCAGTGAATTTATTGTTCTCATAACCCCCTAGATTAATAAAATACAATCTATTTAAATCATTAGATTTTTGTTTTTTTAATAGAACTTCATAACCATCAATGTTATCAAGAGTAACCCATGAATCAATATGTAATCTATCAGGCAATCCAAACCATTTCTTAAGCAAATCATTATAAGTATCTTCAATTTTATTACCATAAGAAAAAACTACATCATGTAATTCTGTATTACATTTTTTCGCTCTTCCTCCTAAATAAACTGCAAATAACTTCATATAAATAAATATAAAAAAAAAGCCCCAATTATGAGGCTTTTTAATAAATATCTGGCGACGACCTACTCTCCCACTGATTACAGCAGTACCATCGGCGCTGATAGGCTTAACTTCTCTGTTCGAAATGGGAAGAGGTGTACCCCATCGCAATAGTCACCATAAAATCTTAATATTGTAACATTTGCGAATAATGTAGAAAATAATCAATAAAACATGTGATAAAGGAAGTTACGGGTAATTAGTACTGCTCAGCTTTGATATTTCTATCTTTACACCTGCAGCCTATCAACGTCCTAGTCTTGAACGTCCCTTAAAAGAAGCCTCATCTTGAGGTAAGCTTCGTGCTTAGATGCTTTCAGCGCTTATCTTTTCCAAACGTAGCTACCCGGCGGTGCAGTTGGCACCACAACCGGTACACTAGAGGTTTGTCCAACTCGGTCCTCTCGTACTAGAGTTAGGTCCTCTCAAGCTTCTAACGACCACAACAGATAGGGACCGAACTGTCTCACGACGTTCTGAACCCAGCTCGCGTGCCACTTTAATGGGCGAACAGCCCAACCCTTGGGACCTTCTACAGCCCCAGGATGTGACGAGCCGACATCGAGGTGCCAAACCTCCCCGTCGATATGAGCTCTTGGGGGAGATTAGCCTGTTATCCCCGGAGTACCTTTTATCCTTTGAGCGATGGCCCTTCCATGTGGAACCACCGGATCACTATATCCTAGTTTCCTACCTGATCGGCTTGTAGGCCTCACAGTCAAGCTCCCTTATGCTATTACACTCTATGTACGATTACCAAACGTACTGAGGGAACCTTTGAAAGCCTCCGTTACTCTTTTGGAGGCGACCACCCCAGTCAAACTACCCACCATGCAATGTCCTCATAAATGAGTTAGGTATCAAATAAATAAAGGGTGGTATTTCAACAACGACTAACCTACGCCTAGCGACGCAGAATCAAAGTCTCCCACCTATCCTACACATTATTTACACAATATCAATACAAAGTTATAGTAAAGGTTCACGGGGTCTTTCCGTCCCGTTGCGGTTAAGCGGCATCTTCACCGCTACTACAATTTCACCGAGCTCATGGCTGAGACAGTACCCAGATCGTTACACCATTCGTGCAGGTCGGAACTTACCCGACAAGGAATTTCGCTACCTTAGGACCGTTATAGTTACGGCCGCCGTTTACCGGGGCTTCATTTTAGAGCTTCTACAAAAGTATA
>Ga0310342_100001271_pt1 | contig 15526 bp, 25 predicted proteins | sample S15DNA20500_MG_FD_206155 | JGI IMG/M metagenome (GOLD analysis project Ga0310342, IMG submission 206155) | Marine microbial communities from station ALOHA, North Pacific Subtropical Gyre - S1503-DNA-20-500_MG | ecosystem: Environmental > Aquatic > Marine > Oceanic | place: Pacific Ocean: North... | reverse complement strand
GCGTTGTATGCGCCCCACATCGTCTTGCTCTCTTCCTTGCGCCACCGGTTGATGACCGCACCCCGCTTGTTATCAGCGGTAGTGATGGTACGGGCATGGGCCTCCGGGTCAGTCGGACGGGGAAGCAGATGCTCCACCATCTCCACGAACATACCGTCCGTGAAGTCCTGATCCGTCAACACCTGCGCCATCTGACGCAAAGCGGTGCCTTGTGCGACAGCCAACTCAATCACGCTTGACCGCATAGTCAGCAGTTCATCATGCCTAGCGGTTGCACGCACACCGATCAACTGACCGGTGTACCCAAGTTGGTTCTCGCACACCAGACGACGGCTGATCGGGATGATCTCCGTCTTCCATGTGCCATTGAGCGACATCCGGGTGTAGATGTACGGCTGGATGATGTCACCACCACCCAGATCGTACGGCTCATCAAGGATTTGCTCAACAACAGCGCGCTCACCCTTGCCGAAGACGGTGATGCTCTCGCATGACTGCGGGAACAACTCGTCTAACGTGGCGAACACGTGCTTGTAGCCGTCCCTGTGTGGGTATCGGCCACTCATGTTGCCAACCACACCGAACGTGTCCGCACGAAGGATGTACTGATCCGCTGGATCACCCTTGTAAACGCCTCGCTGGTAGGTCGGAATGATGTACTCACCCGTAAGAGGATGGGCATACCCGGAAGGGACGAACTCCAAGTCGAAGTCAGCCCCCACCTGCGCGGCCATTGCCTCCACGCTCTTGTCGTCTGATTCGACAAGGGCGTATTCAGTTTCAGCCTCGCTTTGCACAAGCACACCATCGCTGGTGTCTTGCTCTGTTTCAAGCAGACGAGAGAGCCAGTTGTGGTCACCCTCGCCTGTGTTATCTGTTTGGTTTCTCATATGTTTGCGCACCTCCGGGCGCTTCCTCATAGACGCTAGGTGTTACGTTCCTGACGGCATCCAGCCACACATCGTACGGGACTAAACGCTGACGCTTCTTGCGTCTGCGTTGCAGCCACTCGTACACAAGTGCAGCCAGTAGCACTCCGATCAGGAAGGCAAAGCCTTCGCCTACGAACTCGTTGATGTTCAACGAACTGTTGTCTGGGCACGGCATCGCAGCCGTGCATGGGGGGATCATCGGCGGTCAACTGACGCTGCCCGCTCACCTGAGTCAATCAAAGCGTTCAGTAGCGTTTGTACCTGCGTTTCTAGGTCATCCAAGCGTGCTGACAGGAGCAGCGTGTTGCTGTGGTTCTGTTCGCACTCACCTTTGGCGTTCTCCGCTATCTGCGTGGTGTTCTCCAACTTGATCGCCTCGCTAGTGGGCGTCGAACCCGTAGCGAACGGTTCAGCAACCACCTGCTGCGCTATCAACGTAATCGCTTTCTTCGCAGACTGGCCCAACGTACACAGGCTCAAGTCCTGCTCTATGCGCCTGCTCAACTCGTCCAACAAACGCTCAAGGTCGCCCTCGCTGATGCCCTCACCTATATCGTTGTTGCTGATGTAGTCCTGCGCGGCCTGTTCGGCGCACTCGTATGTCTCGTCGCGTACCACATCCCACGCCTGCTCTTGGATAGCGTTGGTGACGAACGAATCAACCTCGTCCTCAACGGCCTGCCACACATCGCGCTCTTCAAACTCAACCTCAACTGTCGTTTCCATTGCGCACCTCCCGATGCCTGTAAGCGGAGCCAACCGGCCCCTCATTCATTCACTCTCTCTACTAAAGTAGAGAGAGTGAATGAATGGATCTCAAACGCAAAGGATCAACCATCCTCTGCGAACACAATCGGCCAGCACTTCCGGCAGATAAACCACCCTCCATGCGCAGCGTTCATAATCAACTCCCGATCCTCCGCACTCCGGTCAGCGAACAGGGTCTGAATCAACCCCTCACGCAACTCATACCGGTCGTATGCGACTGGATCAACCTCAATCGTTTCGGTGCTATCGCACTCCTTACACGTGGCACTCACCTCGCGCATCTCAGTATCAGGCATCACGCATCACCCCTCTTATGTGCGGATGGTCCGGGTCAATGACCGGCCCATCAGATTGGTAACTAACGCACGTGTGTACAAACGCACACGCACCCCGCCCCTTATTCGGGCAGTCCTTCACACGCAGATACATCAGTTCCTCCACGTTCATGCCGCCACCTCCGCATCCCAACGCTCCAACACGCCAAGCGAATCCCGCTCCAACGAGAACGCATACTCCATCGACGCCTCACTCGCAGGAGTGAACTCGCACTCAATGCTGTAATACGTGCCAAAGTCATGCGGGTTACCCTTCATAAACAGCCGCGCACCCTCCGGCTCATCGCCATAGTGCCTGCGTATCTGCTCAATGAACCGGCGACAATGCTGCTTCGCCCTGTATGCGTAACCATCCTCACCAACCTGCGGGCACGGCTCATCCCACGGGCCTTCACCTATGTACAGCGAATCCAACGCCAACACTGGCCTGAATAGTTCCATGTCAGCACCCTCCTTCGTATAGGTCAACCGGGCTTGCGTAATCCAAGCAAACAAACGCACCCTCAGGGTTGTGAGTTGCGTAAGAACGCCAACTGCTGTGATGCGTAAGCAACTCGTAAAACGTGTTGGCTGTCTTCACCCACTGCGGGCCGAACTCCACTATGGGCGTCGAATAGATCACCTGCGGGATGAAATCATCACCCACCTCGGACCTAGCCGTACACCAACCCTTCAAGCGCAAGCGCCCGTCCTTCGCAGGAACTTCCTCCACGGACCAATCCGTGATGACAGCCCTCTGTAACTCACTCATAAGCGCACCTCCCTGTGCGTATAAACGGTGCCGAAAGCACCACAAGCGCCCCCGCCAGGAACCATGACTTCCCTGGCGAGGGCGCAAGTGCTGCCGTCAACCTCAGACAAGCACCTCAACGGCACGTGCCTTGATGCGGTCGATGGTGGACTGCCACGTGAGGTTGCCATGCTTGTCCTTGCGCATGGGCACCGCACTCATGGCCGCCTCCAAGTACGAAGCAACCAACTCCATGTTGGTGTCCTCGCCCGCTTCCTTCGCACGGTTGATTTCCTTGGTGATCTTGCCCAACTGGGTGTTCACCTGTGCGTTGGCAGCCTTGTTGGCTACGCTCTTGGCCGCACGCTCTTCCTTCGTGGGCCATGAGCCTTTCTTGGGCGCAGACTTGCCCTTCTGCTTGGGCGCAGGCTTGACCTCCTGCGTAGGCAGCACCGTCAACGCAGCCACAGCCTCCGTGACTGCTGCCGTGACGATGGCCTGAAGTTCCTCGTTGCTCATAAGCGGTTACCTCCCGCATCTAGGTTGGAAATCGGAGTTTACCGTTTCCTTCTCTCTACTAAAGTAGAGAGAAGTAAACGGTACGGTTCTTGCGCACGCCCGCATCAGGAAACCATTTCGTCACCAGCCAACGTACACGCCTCCAAGAACCGGGACCGGTCGAAGTTCGGGTTATCTTCAGCGAATATGTCCGCTATACGCAAGGCCAGAAAGTCAGCAACCACCCGTGGATGCGTACCCTCATCATGGCAATCGCACTTGTACGCCGCCAACACCTGCGCAAACCTGATGTAATCTTTCCTGCTCATAACAGCACCTCCTGTGCCATAGTCGAAATCGGATTTCATTCATTCTCCCTCTCTCTAAAGAGAGAGGGAGAATGAATGGGTTTCATGCGCTACGCCTTAGGACAGTTCAGCAACCTCCATCTCTACGTCCGCATAAGCCGTCACACCGACCAAATCATCCATCACCATGCCCTCTGCCAGAACACGGGCATGATCCTCAGACTCAGCCTCCAATATCACGCAATAACTCATGCTCACCGACCCGTTACACTCGTACATGGACATTACAACCTCCCTAATAGGCGAATAAACACACGCATAACATCAAACAAACTCATTCTCTGCGCCTCCTCAACAGACTAAGCGCACCCCACGCAAGCGCAGGGTGTCACCAAGTCCAATCACGGGCATAGCAGCCCGCACTACCTAACGCCTGTACGCGCTAGGACTATCGCTGTTCCCGGTACTTCCTGCGCAACGGGATCTTGCGCGCCGGGATCGTGTCCGGGTATGTACGGAACCGGGTAGCACCGGTCAACTTGTTGCGCATGAGCGTGCCCCACGGCTGTCCCTCCAAGAGGTTGACATCAGCCGTGATGAACTCCCACACACGCTCGCCTGCGCTAGTGTCGTCCCACCAGGGACCGTCGGTGATGCTCACGCCCCCACCGCCTGCGCAATAGCCTCCCAGTCCGGCTCTTCCTCCACGTACCCGGAGCCGTCGATGCGCGCACCAACCTCCGCAAACGGATCGTGGATCTCCGAGGCCATGAACCAAGCCTCGTACTCCCGTTGGGTCATGCTGTACACAGGCACCTCCGCAGTCACGGCCACGACGATGTTCTCCACGTTCACGAAGTCCATCCGTCGTTCCCATGCGCATGGGCACTCCGCGCCATCCTCTGGCTCAAAGCACACACACCCAAGCCCGTAGGCCCGCATCCGCTCCTTGAGCGGCAACTCGTAACGCTCGTCCCCACGTAACGCAGGGATTGCGAGGTTTGGCGTCCTCGCCAACGCATCCAATATTGTCATGGTTTACGGGCCTCCTAGCCCGATCAAGCGCACCAACTTAGCGCACTCGCACCTGCCATCCTCAGCGCATGGTGGTGAATCCATACGGTCATGCACCGCACGCTGGATGCGTGCGGGCATGATTCGGCTAGAGCCGAACGCCCGTGGGCGTTATGCGGCCACCCGTGGGCCGATGATCGCTTCGGCGTCGGCCTTGGCGTACCGTACGAGTCCAAGGGACTCGTACTTGCGCATGATCTGCTCCACGACCTTGAACCAAGCGATGGTCCCGTCCTTCATGCGCCGCGATGGGACAAGTCCCATCGCCGTGCGCAAGGACTCCAAGGCTTCCTCGTGACGGTTCTGGCTTACCAGAACCGTGGCGCGGGCTTTGTGGCCCTGGATTTGCTTGCCCAGAACCTTGTTCTGGGCTTTCTGCTGCGCCTTGGTCAACTTGGCTGGCCTCTTCACGCGCCGTTCAGTCGGAACGACTGAACCCTGCGCCAGAGGGAGCAACTGGGACAAAACCTCCGTCGTCACTTTAGTGACGAGTTCGGCCAACTCAGCGTCGATCGGCGTAGCCGATCCGTGTGTGTTCTTTGCCATGGTTTGCCGGCCTCCAAACCGGCTGGACTAAGACCTTTCTGGCCCCGTCACTACGTGACTGGGGCCTAGAAAGTCTAAGGCTCCCCAAATCGGCACCGGTTGAGGTGGTCTGCCAGTTGTACGGTTTCGCAGGCATTATGCGCACCAAACCCTGCGTCTGGAGGCTTCCTGGCCGATTTCTTGGCCGATCAGGGAGCCTTTGGCTCCCAACACATGTGTGCGTTATGGGCCGACTGCCCGACCCCTGCCGGTACCCCCCTTGGGGGGTACCGGGGCGCGCGTGTGCTATGTATAGATAAGGAAGGACAGCGCGAGGGTTGTATATACCTTCGGCCTGTATGCGACTGAAAGGACTAAGAAGGTTCTAGTACCATCCTCCACCTGAGGGGTGGAGGATGATACTTAGTACCGCCTCCCTGTACTACAGGACGCTCTGTCCCACACTTTCTGAAGATACCCGCATACATTTCACAGATGACCGAATGGGACGGGTAGTCTTACAGGTGATGACTACCGAGGAGGAAGAGATGCCACAGAACGGAGGGGGCCGTGGGTGGCTCTGGGACGAGGAAACAGGCGAGAAGGTCATGCCACCCCTGTGGCAGGAACTTCTGGAATGGTTCCTGCAAGGCCCGGAGCGAGAACCACGAACCCAACGCGAGTGGGCCACGGCCCATGACATCCACGAAGACTCACTACGTCGGATCAAACGTGACCACCGTTTCATCAAGGAGTGGGATAAACACGCGGCCGATCTGAACATCAACCCTGAAAGGGTTCAGAGCGTTATCGACTCGCTCTGGCAGCGCGCCAGCGATGGCGATGTGAAGGCTGCGTCCTTGTATCTTCAGTATATTGAGAAGTTCACTCCACGTAGGAGGGTGGTGGTGGAGGATGAGCGGGACATCGCAGGCTTTTCTGATGAAGAGTTGGCCTCTGCTCTGGAGGCTGAAGTACGACATCTAAGGATGGTGGAGAGTGCCTAAGGTTGGTGGTAAGCATTTCTCGTACAGCAAGAAGGGTAAGGCTGCTGCGAAGAAGCACGCTAAGAAGACTGGGAAGAAGGTCACGCGCGGTAAGAAGGGTTACTAATGTCGGAGCGCAAGTTTTATGACGATGATCTTGCGTGGCGTGAGGAGGCGTTTGGTGAGAATCCCATTTTATCGCCTTTGGGTGACCCGTTTCACGATGAGGAACCTTTGGAGTGCGGGGCGGATGAGGTCGAGGAATGTGATGTCTGCCAATGACCCGTCGAAGTGAACTTCGTCAAGAGGCCGAGTGGCGCAAATGCGCCAAGGATGAGTCGTACTTCTTACGTAAGTATTGGTATATTGCTCATCCTGCTCATGGTCGAATACTTTTTGATCTCAGGGACGCTCAGTCTGAAGCCTTAGAGCGGTGGCGTGATAACCGTTATTCTCTGACTCTGAAGGCCCGTCAGATTGGGTGGACGACGTTGATCGCTGCCCACCAGTTTTGGTTGGCGTTTTTCCATGACGATCAGAACATCATTGATTTGTCGCGTACGGAGCGGGAAGCGGTGTTGCTTCTCAGGAAGACGAAGTACGGGTTTAGCCATATTGAGCCGTGGATGGTGGAGCGCGGCCCGAAGTCGCTTATTGAGCATCAGCAGAAGATGGGTTTCAGCAATGGAAGTCAGATTACTTCGATGCCTTCGGCAGCCGATCCCGCTAGAGGTGAGTCGGCTACGCTGGTTGTGGTTGACGAATGGGCGTTCCTTCCGAACGCTGAGGAAGCGTGGGCTTCTATAGAGCCGGTGGCCGATGTGGGAGGGCGGATTATTGGGTTATCTACGGCGAATGGTTCAGGCAACTTTTTTCACCAGTTGTGGAATGGTGCTGCTACCGGAAACAACAAGTTCAATGCTATGTTTTTCCCGTGGTCGGCTTCCGAAGACAGGGATCAGGCGTGGTATGAGGGTAAGTGCAAGTCGATGCTCCCGTGGCAACTCGCACAGGAGTACCCGACGACCGCCGAAGAGGCATTTGTTCGTTCTGGCAACCCTGTATTCGATCTTGACGTTCTTGATGGTATGTCTGTCCATCTACGAGAAGGTGAGCATGGTCATCTCCAAGAGATCCAGAAAAACGTTTTGGAGTTCCGGTGCTAACGGTATGGACCCGGCCTGAGAGGTGGAGTGGTTACGCGCTTGGCGTGGACACCGCTGAGGGTTTGGGTCACGGCGACTATTCGTGTGTTCAGGTCATTGATGTAAAAGTGGGGGAACAGGTCGCTGTCTGGCATGGGCGTATCCCACCTGACGAGTTGGCCTACGAGGTTTACAACATCGGGATATGGTACGGGAATGCTTTGTGCTGTGTGGAGTCGAACAACCACGGTCTTACGACTATTACGCAACTACGCCAGTTGGGCTATCCGAACCTCTACCGTAAGCGGTCCTTGAATACTGAAACGAATCGTATGACGCAAGAGTTTGGTTGGCGTACGACGCGTACGTCGAAGCCGCTGATGATTGATGATCTGGGTATGGCGTTGAAGAACGACGAGTTGGTGTTGCGGTGCAAGGATACGTTGGCTGAGTTGCGTACGTTCACTCGTAATGACAAGGGTTCCATGTCTGGGTCGCCGTATGATGACCGGGTGATGGCGTTGGCGTTGGCTAACCAGATGCGCAAGTACGCGTTTGTTCCCGAGTTCGTGCAGGAGATAGACGATTCTTGGTCGTTTGATTGGTGGCGTCGGCAGATTCCCCGCAATGTTCCCGAGGCGGATACGATTGGCATGAACAGCGTTCGTGGGACACCCTAAGTATCTGTGTAGGACATTACCGACTGAAATGGAGCGTCCTTTATGAGCAAACCGAACAAGTACAACGCCTCCGGCATGGGTGCACAGCCCAAGTTGAACAGCGCACAGTTGTACAACGGTCCTGCGCGTCCGGGCGGGCAACAGCCTGCGCGGGTCAAAGAGGGCACGGATGGGGCGATCTACACAAGCCAGCGTGAGACACCGTTCAACCAGCATGGTGTGAACGGCAAGGTTGAGCCTGCTTCTACACAGCCGAGTGGTGCTGTCAAAAACACTTGATCTGTCCGCCTGATGCCACATACGCAGAGTTCCGCGAGTACATAGAGGATCTGCGCGGCCCCGTTTCCTGCACGGAAATGGACGATCTGTGGGTGTGGCGTCAGAAACTGCTCAACCTTCGGGTGGACACCGGTCGCGGTTACCGCGAGCGGGCGTGCCCGGCTGACGAACTTCATTTGACTATGCGTGAGCGGGAGAAGAAAGTGATCGCTGAGGCTGAGGCTGCGGGCATCACGGTTGAGCGGGCACCGTCCTGATGGCTAAAGAAACTCGTTCCGAACGGTTCACCAAGACCTATGAGCGCCTAGAACTGGCGCGCCGCTGGCGCACCGACGAAGGCTATGACGCCAAGTGGCGTCGTCTGATCGACCTGTACCGGGGTAAAACCTACTTCGGAAGCAGCACGGGGGCCGCTTACGTCGGGCAGGTCACCCATGACCGTGTTTCGGTCAACCTCGCGTTCAGCACGGTGAACGTGATCGAACCTTCCGTTGCAGTAAACCATCCTAAGATCACCGTGCAGGCCAACCGGGAGGCTGACCAAGATCGGGCTATTTTCGTAGAGTCGGTTGTCAACTACCTGTGGCGTCACCACGACTACCAGAAGGCGTTCCGCCGGTCAGTGAAAGACTTCTTGGTATTAGGGCACGCATGGTTGAAGGTCGGTTGGCGTTTCGTGGAAGCGGAACGTGACATGACCCCTGAGGAACGCAGGGAGGCATTGGATACCGCCCAGATGGAAGTAGACGATTTCTCCTATGCAAACCCGCAACTGGCTGGGGATCTCCCATCCCCAGAAGATCTGGTCGATTCTGTACCGCACAAACGAATGGATGTGGTGGAAGATCAGGCGTTCGTTGAGCGGATCAGCCCGTTCGACATGTACGTGGACCCGGAAGCCACCTGTTTGGAGGACGCCAAGTGGGTGGCGCAACGTATCGTACGCCCGTTGGCGGAGGTGAAGAAAGATCCACGTTTCAAACGCAATGTGCGTCGGAACCTACAGGCCGATTCGGGGTTTCGTTACCGGTGGGATAACGACTATGAGAGGGAAGAGTACTCCGATCTGGCAGACCGGGTGACCCTGTACGAGTATTACGACATGGTGAAGGGCACCATCTCCGTATGCGCTCACGGAAGCGACGACTTCCTGTTGGAGCCCACTCCGATGCCCTACGACTTCGGCATCCCGTTTGTAATGTTGCGGAACTACGACGTTCCCGATTTGTTCTATCCGATGGGGGACTTGGAAGCGATTGAGTCGCTTCAGGAGGAACTGAACAAGACGCGTACACAGATGGTCAACCACCGGAAGCGATACGCGCGAAAGTACTTGTACCATGAGCGTTCGTTCGGACCTGAGGGCCGCGAAGCCTTGGAGTCCGACGAGGACGGTCGGTTCGTACCGGTTGTGGACGAGAACCGCAGTTTGGACGCTGTGGTGGTGCCACTAGCACAGGTGCCGTTGTCGCCTGAGATTTACAACCATTCCGGGTTGATTGAGAATGACATCAACACGGTGTCCGGGGTTTCGGAATACGCGCGTGGTCAGATGCCGGAGATTCGGCGTACTGCCACAGAGGCCAGTATTATTGCCGACGCGGGCAACGCCCGTGCGTCGGACAAGTTGGCGAAGATCGAACTGTTCATCGGCTATGTGGCCCGCAAGGTGATCCAGTTGATGCAGCAGTACATGACCCGTGAGCAGATGGTTCGTATCACGGGTAAGAATGAGCAACAGTTTTATGTCGCATACAGCCGTGACGACATCCTGGGCGAATACGACTTCACCGTGGAGGGCGGTTCAACGCAGCCGTTGAACGAAACGGCCCGACGCCAGCAGGCGATTTCGTTGATGAACGCAATCGCCCCGCTGGTGGGTACCATAATCAATCCGGCGGAACTGGCACGCCACGTTCTTCAAGAGGGTTTCGGAATCGCCAACCCGGATAGGTTCTTGATCCAGCAACAGACACCACAAGACATGGAGGCTGCGCAGGCGGAAGCCGGAGCGGCCCCAGACCCATTCGGCGGTCAACCCGGCATGTCCCCACCCCCGATGACGGGTGGAATGGCTCCCGGCCCTATACCGCAACAGGTGTTTGAGGCCACAGGCGGTGTACCGCCAGAACTGTTGGCACAACTCCAAAACCAGATGGGGATGGAGTTACCCAACTTGTAATGGGACAGTTTCATGTCCCTAATAGGAACAACCGAGAGGATTCCACGTGGAAACTGAACAGATTGAAGTCACGCCAACAGGTGAAATGCACCTTGTCAAGGTAGATGGGCAAGAACAGCAGGTCACATTGGATGAACTTCGCAATGGATACCAGCGACAGTCGGATTACACCCGTAAGACGCAGGAGTTGGCATCAGAACGCGAGAGATTGGCTCAAGGAGAGGCAATCGTCCAAGCACTAGAAGCAGATCCCCAAGGAGCGATTTCGGCTTTGGCCGGAGCCTTCGGGGTAGGCGGGGGCAACCAGAATACCGTGCAACCTGAGGGTAGTTACGAGGATCTGGACCCAGACGAAGAACGCTTGCGGCGGATTGAGTCTTCCATTGAAACCCAGAACCGCGCGTTGAGACAGCAAAACTTGCAGAAGGAAGTAGGTAGCCTGCGAGAAAAGTACGGCATGGATTTCGACGAGAAAACCCTGTACGCACATGCTTTGAAGAATAAGATAGGCAACCTAGAGGCAGCCCTGACCCACATGGAGTGGGATAAACAGCAAACTGCCAACAGGTCCGATCAGATTGTTGGTGAGAAGCGTGCCGCTCAGGTAATCGAATCCCATCCGGGTTCCCAAGCGGGGAACGTGGACCGTGCGGTTCAAGCAGTTTCATCTATCCAAGACGCATTCAAGTTGGCTCAAGACGAACTTAGTAACGCCTAACTAACGAAAGGGGTGATTCAGCATGGCTGGGAACGATGATTTCAATCAGATTCTAAGCACCACGCTGAAAAACTACGTTCCGAAGTTGGCGGATAACGTCTTTACCGCTCGCCCGCTGTTTTATGCGCTAACCAATGGACAGACCATTCGGCGTATCAGCGGGGGTGCGACAATCGTTGTCCCCATCATCTACGGAACTAACAGCACGGCAGCCTCGTACGCGGGCGACGACGTTATTCCCACAACTGCTCAGACCGGCATTTCGGCGGCTGAGTATGTGTGGCGACAGTACGCCGCCACCGTGACAATCACGGGTATTGAGGAAGCCAAAAACAACGGTGAAGCACAGATCATTGACCTCCTAGAGGGCAAGATCATGCAGACCGAAGAAACCATCATTGAGAACATGAACACGATGTTCTGGGCTGATGGACTTGGTAACGGCGGTTTAGACTGGAATGGTCTACACCTGATTGTTGCTAAACCCAACACCACGCTTGGTGGGATCGACCCGACTGATGCGGGTAACTCATGGTGGTCTTCCACCGAAACTGACGAAAACGGTGCTTTGGACCTGAAAAGCATGTCCAATGTTTACAACACCATTTCCGTTGGTAACGACCAGCCCACGATACTTATTGGCACGCAGGATGTGTACGAATCGTACGAAGCCCTGCTCCAAACCAACTTGCGTTACACGGATGCCCGTGTGGCGGATGCTGGGTTCCAGAACCTGCTGTTCAAGGGTGCGCCTTGCACCTATGACAGCGCCGCGACGAGCGGTCAACTTATGTTCTTGAACACTAAGTATCTCCGACTGGTTGCTCATACTGAAACGTGGTTCCAGCCGACACCGTTCGTGCGGCCCACCAATCAGGATGCTCGCTACGCACAGATCCTGTGCTACGGCCAGTTCACATGCAGCAACCGTGCACGGCAGGGATACCTGTTCGGCATCACCTGATAACTAGGAGCGGAACTTTGTCGCGTGAAATCGCCCTCGTATACAGCAAACATGCTGAACCGGCGGGGTCGCGTGGCAACCGCCCATCCCATTACGCACCCGGCGAGTCGTCAAACGCTCGCCCGGTGCCGGGGGTGAGCGACTTTCCCGATGAGGGGGTTCCTCCCGTTTCGCGTGACGGGTTCTGTTCCGCAACGACTCGCCACGGGGCTGCGTGTAAAGCGCGCCCCGTGCGCGGGTCGGATCTCTGTATCGGACACACCCGGCAGAAGGCGGCAGTTTAGTGTCAATGACGATTGCGCAGATGCGCACTCAAATCCGTTCCATTGTTGATATTGACGCTACCGACATTGCTGATACGACGTTGAATATCATTCTGGGACAGGGTTACGAGTCCATCGTCTACAGCGAGAAACGGTGGCCGTTCTACGAGGTGTCTACTACTTTTCCTACGGCGGACGCAACGAAGGATTATACGCTTACGACGATTGCTGATGCACCGGATATTGTTACGCAAGGTATCCGTGAGATCTTAGCGTTACGTACTGACCGACACGTTCTTGAGTTCATCGGCAATGATGACGCGGACTGGAACTACCCGCTGGATGTGTTGACAGCCAGCGTGCCGTACGAGTGGAGTTTCTGGAACGATACGGTTCGCTTCTATCCGACGCCCAATGGTGTTGAGACTATCTACGTACGCGCCTTACGCAACGCAGATGCTTTTGGGGATGGGGTAGCAGACGGAGTGGAACCTGATCTACCCGATTCGTTTCATCCGGTACTATGCACCTATGGGATCGCTAAAGCGTATTTGCAGCAGGAAGATCCCGTCATGGCTCAGCAGTACCACAACTCTTTCGTGGTGGAACTTGACAATATAGCGCGCAGGTTCGCTGACACACCAGCGCCGCAACCGATGGTGGTCAACAGTCGAACCCCCACAAGGTATATGGCGGGATACGGGCGCTTGCGCTACGCCAATACTGGTGGGGTGATCTGGTAGCGGGCGATGGCCCGCGAGTTCAAACTAGAAGTACTTGAAGCCTTCACAGGCGGATTGAACCTGAGGTCTGACCAGTTCAACCTAGCGGAGAATGAATCTCCCGACCTGTTGAACGTGCTGGTTGATCCCCGTGGTGGTATTCGGATGCGCGACGGTGTGGACCGGTTGAACACTACGGCGGTGGCTTCCGACATAAAAGGAATCTGGGGTTTCCACACTGACGGTGGGACCAATCAGGTGATGGTCAACCACGGTACGGCTGTCGCCTATGCGACTACCGGCAACTTCACCGCTCTGACGAACATCGCAGCGCGAACCGACGGTTCACGTGTGTACGGCATGACGATGAACAATGTTGCCTATGGGGTTTCGTACGACAAGGTTTCATTCAGATGGAACGGCAGTACCGACGCGGATCTGGGCACAACGCTGGATGGTTCTGCGGGCAACTTTCCGCAAACCCAGTATGTAGCGTTTTGGAATAACTTTGCTTGGGCAGCGAACACGTATGAGTCGGCTACCGACTACAAGTACCGTGTGCGTTGGAGTAATGCGAATGATCCCGAGAAATGGACGGCGGCTGATTACGTTGATATTGATAAAGGGGAGCATGGGGACTACATCACCGGGTTGCTTCCGATGGGGGACCGGCTGCTGGTCTTCAAGTCCAACAGCGTGTATGCGATCTTCGGTTGGGATTCCGACTCGTTCCAAGTAGTTACCCTGACCAACAACGTCGGTTCCATACCCCTCTCGTCACCCTGTTCGTCACCCTTTGGGGTGTTCTTCTGGTCTGCCGATGAGGGAGTGTACCTCTACGACGGGGAACGATTCACATGGTTGTTCTCCAAGTTGTCCCCGGCGATTGACGACGCCCGGATTACTACTACCAATGCGCCCCAGTTAGCGTGGGGTAACAACAAGTTGTACGTTTCCGTGGACTGGACGGAGGGTGGTGTCACCACCCGCCGTACCCTGATCTACGACCCGACACTGAGTGCAGAGGGTTCATGGATCACTACGGACATAGACGCTGGACCGTTACACGCATACAGGCCACCTAACAGCGCGGCCACTGTTTACGGTGGCTGTGTTGCTAACACTGGCATTCTGATTGATGTGGAGGACGATCAGAACCGTACAAGCGACCGGTACGTGGGTTCCACGGAAACACACATCGAATCTCATTTCGTGACCCGTTGGGTTACTGGAAAGAATCCGATTGTGAAGAAACGCTGGGGGCGACCGCGTGTGGTGTTATCGGCGGAGGCGACGATTACGTTGCCGATCCTGATTTACAAGGATTTCGACAAGTCGCAACAGTCGAACTCGTTTGATCTGTCGATTGCTGGGAAGGTTTCGCAATCCCGGTGGGATACGGCGGAATGGGATGATGCTGATACCAGTTCAGCGACTTACGCTGAATGGGATGCCATTTCCCCAGATTTGACAGCAAGTGTGGAGAACCTACCCACACTTGGGACAGGCCGAAGTATTAGTATGAAGGTCAGCGGGCCTTCTTCAGACAACCATTGGGAAGTAAACGCGCTAGCGTTTACATACACGCCAAGGAGACTCAGGTAAATGGCAACACTCGCTGTAACAAACTCTTTCTCCGCTGGGACGACCATTGTCGCAGCGGACATGAACGAGAACTTTGACGACATCGAATCGTTCGTGAACACAACCCCCGGTGTGCTGCAACTCAGCGGAGGATCAGTAATCGGGGCAACAGGTTTCGGTGTTGATGGGACGGGCGTTGATGTCACGTTCTACAGCGATACCGCTGGTGACAACATGCTGTGGGATGCCTCCGACGAGAAACTGGTTATCACTGGTACGAACGGGGCGAATGCCCTTGAGGTTGCTGATGGTGATGTGGCGATCACCGACAATCTGACGGTGACCGGCAACCTGACGGTTACCGGCACCACCACCAACCACCTGACCATCGAAGACAACCCCGACGCAGCCATCGCCCCCGCTCTTGGGGACGAGAACACATACTTCGTCACAACGCACGCTACGGCGGTGGTGACGTTGCCGCAAGACTCCGCTCAGGCGTTTGAGGAAGGTACCGTCATGTATTTTGAGCGCAACGGAACTGGAACGCTTACGTTCGCGGCTGGCACCGGCGCGACGGTCAACTCCAAGGGCGGGACGTTGACTTGCGCTGACAGGTACACGACAGTCGCAGCCGTCAAGATCGCCGCAGACATTTGGACGCTGATCGGAAACATCGGTTAGATGTCTTTTCTACTTTCAGCAGTCGGAAGTCAGGCGTTCGGTATCCCGTACTCCTCCTACTGGTTTGGGGGACACGACGGCATCCTCTATCTCGACACCATTACCCGTGTGACTTTCGATTCGGACACCTTCTCGTATCTAGACGCAAC
>Ga0310342_100001270_pt1 | contig 15528 bp, 10 predicted proteins | sample S15DNA20500_MG_FD_206155 | JGI IMG/M metagenome (GOLD analysis project Ga0310342, IMG submission 206155) | Marine microbial communities from station ALOHA, North Pacific Subtropical Gyre - S1503-DNA-20-500_MG | ecosystem: Environmental > Aquatic > Marine > Oceanic | place: Pacific Ocean: North... | reverse complement strand
GAAAGGGCCTGGACCCTGGTGTGCATCGGCGTGGTGTGCGTGGGGGTCCGGCACATGGCCCGCGGGTATCTGGACGCGCCCACAGAGACAGAGGATGGCATCAGCACCGTGGCCGAGAGCAGCGCCGCGCTGCCCGAGCAGAGTCTGTTCGAAGCGCTGGGAGAGCTGGTGGGCGGGCTGCCGCCGCCAGATAGCGGCTTCTGGGAGCTGGGCGGGGCGTTCTGGACCAGCCTGGGACTGGTGGCATTCATGCGGGGCCTGATGGGACTGTTCCTCCGCTATGCAGGGACCGGTAGGCCCATCTGGCGCTACGTCTCGGACTCCTCATACTGGGTCTACCTGCTTCACTTGCCGCTGACTGTGGTGGTCCCCAGCGTGCTGCTCGGCTGGCAAGTGCCCGTCTTCATCAAGTACCCAGCCAGTGTGGCGCTGGTGCTCGGCATGTGCTGGCTGAGCTACGACTGCCTGATCCGGCCGAGCGTGGTGGGGCAGTTCTTGAATGGCCGGCGCTATCCCGCACGCAATCGGCGCCTGAGCACGATTGGGACCGTCCTGGTGTTTGGCTGGCTGGGCACGGCCATGGCCTTCTACCCGCCCCTGAGCGACCGCCCGCCGCCATGGCGAAACGGACTCGAACCACCGGAGCTGCTCAGTGATGAGACGGTTCGCTACCCCGTGGAGCTACAGCGAATGGATCTCGAGGCGACACTCAAGCAGTGTGTGGGGGTCGGGCGCTACATCCTATGCCCGGACAAAATGAAGCCGAATATGACCGATGCTGCCTGTAGGGCCTTCGGGGCCAAGGTGGCCATCTACGAATCCGAGGCGGAGCAGGTCCGGGTTGCCCGCCTGGCCTCCCGCCTGACACTCGCCCCATTCTGGGTGCCCGTGACCGACGCCGAAGTCGAGGGCGAGTGGCGGTGGCCGGACGGGACACTGCTTTCCTACGAGCCCTGGCACGAGAGTGAGCCCAACGACTGGGGTGGGCAGGAGGACTGTGCCGCGATGAACTGGCACGGGGCGGTCAAGTGGAACGACATCACCTGTGAGGAGCGCTTTGGGTTTGTCTGCGAGCGCGCCACTGCCTCAGCCGGGCAGTGAAACGATGGCGGTATACTCGGGCGCTGTACTGCCGTGTGGGAGGCATTCATGTTTATTGTGACGTTGTTCTGTGCTGCGGCCTTCGCCGACTCGGTCATCTGGCTGGAGGGTGAGGATGCGGACAGCCACAACTTCTCGCATCACTCCTGGTATGGCGATGGGGTGAACAAGCACCTGCTCTCCCCGGGGCTTCCCGAGACCATCGATGGCGACTGGCTGGTCAACTACAACTGGAGCGATCCCGGCCCGAAGTCCGCGTCCTGGTACTTCGATGCGGAGGACCCCGGCGAGTATGCGCTGTGGCTGCGTGTCGCCGTTCCCTACACCGAAGGATGGGTCGCGATCGATGGCTCGGATGCGGTGGATCTGCAGCTCGATTCCCACGTCCGCGAGCGCATCAACCTCACCCAGCCCGAGCTCGACCACCGCATGATTGGCTGGGTCTACGCTGGGCAGTGGGATCTGACGGAGGGTCTCCACACGGTGACCTTTGGTCTCGAGCCACACGCTGCCTGGGGGGGAGATCTGAACTGTGGCGGGATTGATGCGCTGGTGCTGGTGGACTTCGACTGGGCCCCGAGCGGCGCAGAGCAGCCTGATCTCTCAGGAGACGAACCCGAAGCGGATGCGTGGTTCTCTTTCCATCCCACCGATCCACCCGCCGACTGGTCCACCTCTGTGAGCGCAGCCAGCCTGGACACCCCTGCCGGTGGCCGGGGGCGGATTCGCCGGGAAGGGGCCCGGTTTGTCGATGAAGCAGGTCAGCCCATCAAGCTGTGGGGCATCAACGCAGATCTGCCGCCGACCGAAGATCTGATGGAGCAGCAGGCCGAGCTGTATGCGCACATGGGCATCAACCTGGTCCGGAACCACACGGTGCAGAGCATGATCAACGGCTCCGATGGCATCGATGCAGATGCGCTCGATCAATACGATCTGTGGTTCTCCATCCTGAAGGAAGCCGGCGTCTACGTGCAGTGGTCTGTCTTCTACCCGCACTACATTTCCGAGAGTGATGGCTACGCCCTGTACGACGATCTGAGCGGCGGCAGTACATCGGGGCTGGTCACTGTGTTTCCTGAGCTGCAGGCGCTGGAGTGGGCGTACCTCGAGCCGCTTTTGGCCCACACCAACCCGTACACCGGCCTGACCTACGCTGAGGACCCCGCGCTGGCGCTCCTCGAGATGCGCAACGAGGACTCGGTGTTCTGGCACGCGCCGCTCAACGGAATCTCCGACGGCACCTATGCGGCGCACGCTGCAGCGCTGCAGTCGGACTGGGCGGACTGGCTGGCGGACAAGTACGGTGACGATGCCACCCTTGCGGATGCCTGGGGCGACGGCATGCGCAGCAGCGATGGCCTGGCCAACCCGGCGATGGGCATCTACGGCGCCTGGGAGATGGCTGCGGATGGGCCCTGGTCGGGCATTGAAGAAGCCGCACGGATGGGCGACTGGATCGCCTTCCTCGCAGAGCGTCAGCGAGAGGGCTACCAACACCGCATCTCACTGCTTCGGGGTGCCGCGGGCTTTGATGGCGTGATCGTCAGCACTGCATGGAAGGCGGGCGGCGGATCTGCGGTTCTGGCCAACCTGTGGACGGACGATGCGGCGGATGCCATCGATCGCCACGGCTATTTCGGGGGCGGCACCCTGGATTCCTGGTGGCAGCTGGGTCCGGGACCCATCGCCAACGGCAGCATGCTGACCGAGCCCGGCCAGGGCGTGTTCGACTTTGCGGATCTTCAGATTGAGGGCAAGCCCTTTCTGTTGAGCGAGTGGACCTCTTCTGCGCCGAACCAGCAGAAGCTCGAATCCGTACCGATGTACGCCTTCTATGGGATGGGTCTGTACGGCTGGGATGCCAGCCTGCACTTCGCTGGAGGCAACGCCTGGTTCGATGGTGGCTGGCCAGACTGGAGCCAGTACGGCGGACAGACCCCCCACCACCTCGGGCAATTCTCCGCCGTCTCCCGCGCGGTACACGAGGGGCACCTGCAGGAGGGCAGCCCTGCAGCCGTGCTGCGCTACACCGAGGACGACATCTTCAACGGCATCGATCCCCGCCCGGAGCGGGATCCCTGGCTGGGTGCTGTGGGCTCTCAAGAAGTGAGCTTTGAGGGCGGGTCCACCGAGATGGTGGATGTCGCAGACTACACGGACGGGGACTTCATCCAGAGCAGCACGGGTGAGCTTCTGTGGAACACCGCGGGGTACTTCCTGGTGCACACCGAGCAGACCCAGGGCGTGGTCGGCAACGCAGGAGCCCAGACCATCGATCTACCGGATGTGACAGTCGAGCTTCAGACTGATTTCGTCAGCCTCCTCTTCACCAGCCTCGATGGCGCACCACTGGCCGAGTCCCAGTCCATCCTCATCACCGCACTCGCGCGGGATCAGCAGACGTCTACGACCTACTCCGAGGACGGCACGGAGCTTCTGACCTTGGGCGGACCACCGCTCTTGCTCGAGCCGGTGCAGGCCACGCTGACGTTTGACGGCGAGGAGATCACCGAGGTGAGGACCCTGGATTGCTACGGCGTACCGACAGGCACCGTCGATGATGTGGATGGGACCACGGTCACGATCGACGGCAGGTGGGCCACCGCCTGGTACCAGGTGGTGCGTGGTCCGCTGGAAGACACCGGGGATCCTGGTGACGATACCGGCGCTGGCCCGGACACCGATCCAGATCCCGTGGGCGACGGGACAGCGGAGTCCGAGGACAAGGCGGGCTGCGGGTGTGCGGCCGTAAGCGGCGCGAGTCCGCTGGCTTGGCTGATAGGACTGCTGATCGCTGCCCGGCGTCGAGAATAGCGCCAGCGCTCAGTCGCTACCTGCGACCAGCTCGGCCACCCGTGCGAGGATGTCCGCATCATCGTAGCCGGCGTCTGCAGAGTCGATACGCATCTCCCGGTCGATCACGATGAAGTTGGGGATTCCGCCCACCAGGGTCCCGCCGTACCGGAGCTGATTCACCGCGTAGCTTGGGTCTCCGTCTTGGCCCACCTGACTGGTCAGTGGAAAGGTCAGCCCGTGGGTCTGCGCCCACTCGGTCAGGAATGTCATGTCCGCTGGCGTCCCCTCCACCCAGCCATCCAGCATGATGTGGATCATGACAAAGCCGTCTTCTCTGTGGGTCTGGTAGACCGCTTCAGCGTGGCCGGCGACCGCGTTGCAGGGATTGCACCACCCGGCCGAGACATCCAGGAGGATCACGAAGCCGTAGTACTGGTAGAGCTGGAGCGGCTGATCAAATTGGTCGATGAGCGCGAAGTCGGGGATCTGGTCACCGATGCTCCAGCCTTCTCCGGTGATCCCCGCTGCCGCGGCCTCATCGGAGAAATCTGGCCAGTTGCCCGCACCCTCGGGCCAGTCAAATCCGTTGAGGGGATCACTGCCCGCATTCAGCTCCTCTCCGTCCGAGTAGCCATCCCCGTCGGAGTCCGTGTGCATGGGGTCGGCAGCAGTGTCTGTGTGCTCGGATGGTTCATCCTCCTTCTCCTGCGGACTACACCCGAGGAGGAAGATCAGCGGAGACATCTGGATGAGCGCAGTCATGGGGCCCCTTGTACCTGCCTAACTCATGCCTGAGTCTGCCCTGGCCCTCATGGACTGACCTGAGAATGAGGGTAGACTCTCTCAGGCTGCGTACACCGTGTGTGCAATGAAGATCTCGCAGCGGCAAACCTGGAGAGAATGATGTTCCGTATCCCCAGCACCATGCTCATGGCCCTCTTGCTTCTCCTCGCCTCGGGCTGCCGGTCCTCTGGCAAGACCACCCTCGATGGTGATGTCAACGAAGGCGCTGAATCCCCGGATGACTCAAGCGAGGCCGGTGGTGCGGACAACGGTGAGGAAAAGGAGGAAGAGGAAAAGGAGGAGGAGGACAAGGAGGATGACTGGGGGGACCTCAATGAGGAGGAGAAGGAAGACCTCCTCGAAGAACTAGAGGAAGAACTCGAGGATCTCGAGGAAGAACTCGAGGAGCTTGAGGAAGAGTACGAGGAGACCGGCGACGAGGAGGTGCTCGAGGAGATCGAAGAACTCGAGGAAGAGATCGAAGAACTCGAGGAAGAGATCGAGAAGCTCGAGGAGTGGATCGAGAAGGAAGAAGAAGTCGACTGGGAAGATCTGGACTGGGAAGATCTCGATGAGGATGAAGTCGAAGAGATCACAGAAGAGCTCGAGGAAGTGGCCGATGAAATCGACGAGGCCATCGCCGAGATCATCGATGAGATGGACGCCGAGGAAATCGAGGCGCTCATCGCACTGGATGAGGCGCTCTCCGATTTGCGAGAGGAGTTTGCAGCGCGGGCCCGGGAGATTGGCGGAGCGTTTGAGGCAGGCCTGGAAGAGATACGTGACTGGGTTTCCGACGCCATTATCGCAGCCGAATCAGACGAAGAAATCGACGCCATCTGGTACGTCTATGATGAAGCAGTCGCGGCACTGTACGAGACGTACACCGAGTCCATGGAAGCGCTATACGAGGATTACGATGAGGCGGTCGATGAGATCCTGGAGGAGGCGTTTGAAGGCGCCGACGATGACTTCATCGAGGCCGTCGAGGCGCTGATGGAGCTCACAGAGAAGCGGGGCGAAATCGACTCCATTCTGGACTGGCTCGAGGAATACTACGGATAGGCAGAACAACGGCGTTGGGGCGACTCGGCCCTCCCCCGTACGTGCTCGTCGAACTCGCTGCCTTCGTCCCGGTTGGTGTGCAGGCCCGAGGTGTCTGCGGCGTGGTAGGCCAGCCACAGGGCAATGTCATCTCTCGGCCCGATGATCTGATCGTTCTCATCAATGGCTAGCGCGTCTGGGGTCTTGGCAGAAAAAAACGGGCCACATCGCGCCTATTTTAAAAAAAGTACTCCGGATTGTGATCCGTTTTGCGGTGGGTCCGTACAACCCAGTGAAGACACCGACGGAAGGTCGCCGGGCTTCAACCACCACCCCAAAAGGAGCCATCATGATCCGCATGCCCACCGCACGTCTCACCGCCCGCACCCTCAGCCGCCGCATGGCCCGTCGGTAGAACCTCCAGGGAGCGCGTCTCCCACGAACATAGGCTCGCATCACCTCAGCAGCGGATCTTCAGTCCCCTGGGGTCGAACAGCGCACCAAAGTGAAGCTGGGCGGGCACCCTCCGGGTCGCCACGTCCAGCTCGTATGTCCCCGACTCGAGGAAGGCCCTGTCCACACCACTGCGGCGGCGGACATAGCCGTACCCGATGAACTTCCCCACGGTGTGGCCAAAGCCCGCACTGCTGAGCCACCCCACCTCTTTGCCGTCCCTCAAGATGGTTTCTCGGCCCCACAGCACGGTGTCTGGATCATCGATAGTGAAGCAGGCAATCCGCTTCTTCAGGCCCTGAGTGCGCTGCAGCTCCAGGGCCTCTCGGCCCAGGAAGGGAATGGACGTCTTGAGCTTGGCCGCCCAGCCCAGTCCCGCCTCCAGTGGCGTGTGGTCGGGGCCGACCTCGCCGGGCCACACCCGATAGCCCTTCTCCAGCCTCAGCGTCTCGATGGCCCGGTAGCCGGCGTTGGCGATGCCGTGCGCTGCACCCTGGGTCATCAGGAGGTCGTACAGCGCGAGTGCCTGCTCCTGGGCGACATGCAGCTCCCACCCCAGCTCTCCCACATAGGTGACCCGGAGGGCCTGGACCTCGATGCCGGAGACGGTGAGGGTCTGGGTGCTGCCAAAGCCAAAGGCCTCGTTGCTGATGTCCTCTGCACACAGGGGCTGGAGGACCTCCCGTGCTCGAGGTCCCATCAACGAGAGCACCGTGAAGTCCTCGGTGACATCGGTGAGTTGCACGTCCCCGCCCTCGGGCAGGTTCGACCGAATCCAGTGGAAATCGTGGGTGGCAAAGGCCGTGCCGGTCACGATGTAGAAGCGGCCCTCATCCAGGCGGGCCACCGTCAGATCGCACTCGATGCCCCCGCGCTCATTGAGGAGCTGGGTGTAGATGAGCGTTCCTGGCGGCTTTGAGATGTCATTGGCGCAGATCCAGCTCAGCGCCGCCTCCGCATCCGGGCCTGTCACCATGAACTTGGCGAAGCTGGTCTGGTCGAACAGGCTGACGTGGTCCCGGGTGTTTCTGTGCTCCCGACCGACCGCTTCGAACCAGTTTGGTCGCCCAAAGGAGTACTGATCCACAGAGGGCTCGGCTTCTTTGGCAAACCAATTGGGGCGCTCCCAGCCCATCTTTTCACCGAACACCGCCCGCTGGGCCTTGAGCCTGTCATACAGCGGGGAGGTCCGTCGAGGTCGGGCACTCTCGTGCTCCTCCATGGGCCAGCTCATGGTGTAGTGCTTGGCGTAGATCTCCGTCGTCCGCGCCCGCACCCACTGTGCATCTGCGTGGTGCTTGTGGAAGCGCCGGATGTCCACTGGCCAGAGATCCATGGGGGGCACACCAGCCTCGATCCACTCCGCCAGTGCGCGGCCCGCGCCGCCACCTGCAGCGATACCGTAGGCATTGAAGCCTGCGCCGACGTAGAAGTTCTCCACCTCGGGCGCCTCTCCCAGGATGAAATTGCCATCCGGCGTGAACGCCTCTGGGCCGTTGATGAGCTTTCGAACCCCCACCTCACCGAGCACCGGCACCCGCTGAAGCGCCAGCTCCACAAGTCCCATGAAGTGGTCGTAGTTCTCTGCCAGCAGCTGAAACGCGAAGTCCTCGGGCAGGCCACCTACCGCCCAGGGAATGGGGTCAGGCTCGTAGCCGCCCATGCACAGGCCCCCGACCTCTTCCTTGAAATAGACCAGCTTGTCCGGATCCCTCAGGGTGGGCAGATCCCGGTGCACGCCGTCGATGGGCTCACTGATCATGTACTGGTGCTCCATGGAGCAGACCGGCACGCTCACGCCAGCCAACGCACCGATCTCTCGGGCCCACTGCCCCGCGCAGTTCACCACCACCTCGCACCCGATGCGGCCCTGTACCGTGTCCACCGCACTGACCCGGCCTGCCTGCACATGGATTCCTTTCACCTGGCAGTTCTCGATGAACCTCACCCCGTGGGACCGGGCTCCCTTGACCAGGGCCATGGTGGTGTCCGATGGGCTGGCGCTGCCGTCTGTGGGCAGGAAGGCGGCTCCTACCAGGTCATCGATCTCCATCAGCGGCCAGAGATCGAAGGCCTCTTTCGGACTGAGGAGCTCCATCTGCAGCCCGAAGCTCCTCGCGGTGGTGGCCGCACGGCGAAGCTCGATCATCCGCTGCTCGGTGCCCGCCAGCCGAAGGCCACCGCACATCTTCCAGCCGGTGGCCTGGCCGGTCTCAGCCTCCAGCTTGTCGTACAGCTCCACGCTGTACTTGAGTAGCTGCGTGATGTTCGCACTGCTGCGCAGCTGGCCCACCAGTCCTGCCGCATGCCAGGTAGAGCCACTGGTCAGCTGCGCCTTCTCCAGCACCACCACATCGGTGATCCCCAGCCCGGCGAGGTGGTAGGCGGTGGACGCGCCGCAGATTCCTCCGCCGATGATGACGACACGTGCGTGATTGGGGATGGGGCGCATGGCGAGGACCCTATCCCACCTGGACAGAAAGAATGGCCGCGACGCCACGCCTGTGGTGAGTGCCGATCATGGTCCCTGGCCGGCTCAGTAGCTGGGCATGCTCGGATCGATACGCTCGGCCCAGCCCACGATGCCTCCGTCCAGGTTGAACAGACGGTCAGCCGGAAATCCTATGTCCGCGAGGGCCGCACAGGCTTTGGCGGACCGGCCGCCCATCTTGCAGTGCACCAGGATGTCTCGGTCGCGAGGCAGATCGTTCGCGATGTCCGCGACGTCACCGTGAGGCTGGAGCCGGTCGGCCCAGGTAAATCGCACAATCTCCGCCTCGCTCGCACCTCGAACATCGAGCACATATGGCTTCCATCCGGAGTTCAGTCGGTCGCGTGCGGCGAGGACGTCAATCCGCTGGAAGGGCTCGTCCACCTGGCTGTGGTCTTGATCGTGATCGTTGGCGGGCACGCCGCAGAACTGCTGGTAGTCGATGAGCTCGGTGATGGGGGCGAGCGTGGGGTCCTTGCGGAGCTTGAGCTCCCGGAAGCTCATCGCCATGGCATCGTACAGGAGCAGTCGGCCCGAGAGCGTGTCACCCCGGCCAAGCAGAATCTTCAAGGTCTCGGTGGCCTGAATGCAGCCGATGACGCCAGGCAGGATGCCGAGCACACCGCCCTCTGCACATGAAGGCACGAGCCCTGGAGGTGGCGGCTCCGGGTACAGATCCCGATAGTTGGGACCCCCCTGGTAGTTGAACACCGATGCCTGGCCTTCAAACTTGAAGATGGATCCATAGACATTGGGCTTGCCCAGAATCACGCACGCATCGTTGACCAGGTAGCGGGTGGGGAAGTTGTCGGTTCCATCCACCACCACGTCGTAGGGCTCGAAGATGCGGAGTGCATTCTCGCTGGTCAACGCCTCTTCAAAGATATCGATCTGCACATGGGGATTTAAGTCCGCAATGCGCTGGGCTGCAGACTGCACCTTGGCGATGCCCACAGTGGAGGTGCCGTGCAGGACCTGGCGCTGGAGGTTGGAGGCGTCGACCACGTCGAAGTCCACGATGCCGATCCGGCCCACACCCGCCGCAGCCAGGTACATGAGCAGCGGTGAGCCCAAGCCACCGGTGCCGATGCAGAGCACACTGGCGCCCTTGAGGCGGCGCTGACCTTCCATGCCCACCTCATCGAGGATCAAGTGGCGCGAGTATCGGGCGATCTCCTCGCGGCTCAGATCGGGAAGGGTCATGCCACACCTCCTGCAATGGACGGGACGATGGTGAGCTCCGCTCCATCAGTGAGCGGGGTGTCTTCAGCGTTCAGGAATCGAATATCCTCATCGCCCAGGTAGACGTTCACGAAGCTCCGCAGCTTGCCGTGCTCATTGCGCAGGTGCTTGGACAAATCGGGGTGTGCGGTGGTCAAGAAATTCAAGGCTCCGCCCACAGTGGTGGCCTCGACGGCCACAGAGGGTTCACCGTCGGTGTAGGGGCGGAGGGGGGTCGGGATTCGAATGGATACGGTCATGTCTCAACTCTCGATTTCAATGGCTTCTTCCTGCATGGAGGATCGATCCTCCAGCAGACGCCAGCTCTGGGTGTGAATGACATCACCACCGTGGACGGAGGTGATGAGGTAGCTCATGTTGGGCAGCGCGTGCTCGCGGTCGTAGTCCGAATACTGCGCCGGATGATCGGGGTGGGAGTGGTAGTAGCCCACGATCTCCAGGCCCTGGGCCTCGAGATCTTGTTCGGCTTGCAGCAGCGCGAGTCCGCCCACCTTGTACCGGTTGGCGGGCGAGTCGGCGCGCTCATTGGTCAGTGGCTGCACCCGCTGCACCGTGTGCCTGGAACGATCTCCAGCGAGGATGCCCACGACCTCGTGGGGGTAGCCCTCGGTCGCGTGGGCGTGGAGTAACGCCAGCTGTTTGCGGTGGATTCGAAGCATCAGTCGGTCTCCCAGATGTGGGTCTCAGAGAGGTAGCGATCGGCCCCGTCGGGAAGGATCACAGCGATCACGCCCGTCTCGAGGGTGCGCCCCAGCTCAAGGGCGGCCCACAGTGCTGCACCCGAGGAAATACCTGCGAACAGGCCCTCTTCACGGGCCAGTCGGCGGACGAGCTCGTAGACCGGTTCCGTGGGTGCACCCAGGTGATCGACCACCAGGCTCTCCGGCTGGTAGATGTCTGGAACCAGCGCGGAGGCCATGTGCTTCATGCCCTCCAGACCGTGGAACGGGGAGTCGGGCTGGACAGCATGGCAGCGGACATGGGGGTGGCGTTGCTGGAGGTAGCGGGAGGTTCCCATGAAGGTGCCGGAGGTACCCAGCGCACACACGAAGTCGGTGATCCGGCCCTCGGTATCAGCCCACAGCTCCGGTCCGGTGGTCCGAAAATGAGCCTGCCAGTTTGCGGGATTGCTGTACTGGTCGAGGTAGAGGTAGCGGTGGGGATGTTCGGCCATCATGGCCCTGGCGCGGGCGATGGCACCATCGGTTCCCTCGAGAGGATCGGTCAGCACGACCTCGACACCGTGGGCTGCCAGGATGCGCTTGCGCTCCTCGCTGGCATTCTGTGGCATGCACAGGGTCAGCCCGTAGCCGCGGGAAGCAGCGATCCAGGCCAAGGCGATGCCGGTATTTCCTGAGGTGGCCTCGAGCAGGGTCATGCCCGGACGAAGCACGCCGCGGGCCTCGGCATCGAGCACCATGGAGGCTGCTGCTCGATCCTTGATGGAACCACCGGGGTTGAACCACTCGAGCTTGCACCAGATCTCTACCTTGTCCGCCACCACGCCTGCGGGAATGCGCTGGAGCTGGACGAGCGGTGTCTGCCCGACGCGATCGAGGAGATCACGGGATGGATGGCTGGGTCTGGGTACAGGAAAGAGAGGCATAGTGGAATCCGAGTCGATGACACGAAGGGATGTCCCGGTGGGGGAAAGCATCGATATGGGAGGACTGGTGGGTCCGTTCTATGGGGCGTGACGCTGAGGGGAGTTCCTTAGAACAGCGTCACGCACAGACAGGCGCAGCAACAGCTGGGATGGGTCGCACAGCATTGGATGCGGGTCTGCATGGGCCCATGCTAACCGGAACAAGATCCGACTGTCATGATCGTTTGGAAGATCCGGGCCGGTTCGGGCCCAGATGATTCAGTCCAGCCCTGGGCTTGGGATGGCTGGCTGAGCGCTGCCGTGGGGTCTATTCGGTGGCTTTGCGAACCCAGAGGGTGTGCTCCTCGGGGTACTGGCGCACCTGGGTCCATCCATGGGCGGCGATTGTCGTGTCGTGGGTGTGGGGCAGCGCATCGAAGGCTCGACTCAGCAGCCACACTTGCCCTTCAGCTTCCGGTGGATCCACGATCCAGTCCGAACACGGGGACTGGGTGATCAATCCGCTCTTGTGGGAGATCTGCTGCGGCAACAGTACGAGATCGATTCGCAATGGCACACAGTCCAGGAACAGATCTGAGGGTCCCATGTTCTCGGCCGCGTAGGCCGCGACATCGCCCGCCACATACTCCCAATCGTGGGGAAGCGTGATCGCATCCGCATGCCAGCCTTGGGGCCGAGGCCACCCGAAGAGCAGCCAGAGTGCGGCGATGAGCAATCCCACCTGCCGTCCCCTGCGACGACGCTTGAGTGCGGCCCCCACCACCCCGCCCAGTCGAGCGCTGGCCAAGGGGATCAGCACCGCGAGCAGGAACACCAGGGAGAGCATGTATTTCTCAGAGTAGGTGGTCCACGCTGCACCGATCATCATCGCTGCGCCGGGCCCGGCGAAGGCCACCGTGGATCCCAGGCTGCTTCGAATGCGATTCCAGCGTCTCTGGCCGGACCAGCCGGCGGGAATGAGCAGGCAAGGCAACAACAGCCACAGGTAATGGGCGGGCGGCGCGCAGTCCTCGGCCCTCAGTGTGCCCCAGTTTGCGGCGATGAATTGACGTGCACAGGCGTTGGTCAATTCGGGCAGGTTCGGGGCCTTGGCCACAAAATCTGTGCACGCAGAGAACTTGGGATCCGATCCGCCCAGGGCCTTCAGCTCCCGGGTAATCTCGGCCCGCCGAGTGAGGATCTGGGTGGACATGTCTTCCTGGGGCACCTCATAGGTGTGCACGATCCATCGGTCCAGGCCCACCGCTCCGCCGACTCCGAGCACGAAGGCCAGGCCCAGCGCGACACGTCGGACTGCCGGGAGGCGCGCAGCTGCACCGAGCGCCACCAGGCATCCCGCCGTGGGTATCAAGGCCAGGCTGAGGTGGTTGATCTTCCAGGCCAGTCCCGTGAGCGCTCCGGCGAGCAGGGCGGGGAGCACCCGGGGCCATCGTGCCGCCACGCAGCCCATGGCGACTCCGAGGCTGCCCGCGCTGGCACTCAGCGGGTACATGTTCATCCAGGTTGTGGCCTCGACTGCGGTCTGCAGGAAAGGCACCACCAACGCGGCGAGCGCGCCTACCCACGGGCCGCCGAGTGCTCGCCCCGTAAGCGCTGCCCCGAGAACGATCGCCGATACTCCGATACGGGCAAGCAGCTGACCGGCCGCCAGGAAGCCTATCTGCTGACCCAGGGTCGCGTGGATGTACGGGTGAATCGGGGGCCGCCACCCGTGGTAGGAGGCCGTAGGATCCCAGAAGAACTCAGCAGCCTCGAAGTATGCGGGCCAGTTCGATCCCCGGGGATGGTGGAGATTTGGTACGGCCACCTGAATGGCGACCACTGCCACCAGGACGCTCAAGATCCAGGGGAGCTCCCCCAGGAGTCTGCGCATGGTCCCCGGCTGCGGACTCATCGTTCACCTCTCGGCCTATTCGTGGTGTCGGCCGCCCCCGAGATTATCATCGGCGGGAGGGGTGCCATGATTGGTGGTCCGTGCAGGCGCCACATCAATGGCTACTTCGGACAGGCAGGAGAGCTCGGCGTGGGCACTGGATGAGCATCACTTCCACGATGTTTTCCTGCTTGTGCACGGCAGGTCAGCTGACAGGCGATATCCCGCGCTGAATGTCGGGCCAGCACAGCCGCAGGAGGTGATGTAGACTCATCATATTGGGGGTCGCATGCAACGTTTCCTTTGGTTCGCATGTCTGCTGGCGAGCTGCTCATCCAAGTTTGATGGGGGGGCGGCAGACCCGGGTGGCTCGGAATCGACCGAGGATGCGGACACGGACACGGACACGGACACGGATACCGACACGGACACGGACACGGACACGGACACGGACACGGACACGGACACGGACACGGATACCGACACGGACACGGACACGGACACGGACACCGACACGGACGTCGATACGGACACGGACACGGACACGGACACGGATGTGGATACCGCCGCGGACACTGGCGATACCGGTGATCCGCCGCCGTCCGACCTTGACGGAGATGGCTGGACGGTGGAGGACGGGGATTGCGATGACCTGGACCCCACCACCTACCCGGGAGCTCCTGAGGGCTTCTACGATGGCGTGGATTCCGACTGCGATGGCGGCTCCGACTACGACGCAGACGGGGATGGGCACGATGCCGACGCCTATGGCGGGGATGACTGCGACGATCTGGACCCGAGCATCCACCCGGACGCGGCCGAGATCTGGTACGACGGCATCGACTCGGACTGTGACGGTGCCTATGACTATGACGCCGACATGGACGGTCACCTGGCGGATGCGATCGGGGGAGATGACTGCGACGACACGGATGCGGAGATCTACCCGGGTGCGGATGAGATCTGGTACGACGGCATCGACTCGGACTGTGACGACGCCTCCGACTATGACGCGGATGGCGATGGCTATGACGCGGATGGTGTCGAAGATGGTGATGACTGCGATGACACGGATGCTTCGGTTCATCCAGGCGCGGAAGAGACCTGGTATGACGATGTGGATGCGGACTGTGATGGCGGCTCGGATCACGATGCGGATGGCGACGGCTACGATGCAGGATCCGGCGGCGACTGCGCCGATGATGATCCACTGACCCACCCGTCTGCCGCGGACACCTGGTACGACGGCCTGGACACCAATTGCGACGGGGCAGACGACTACGACATGGATGGGGACGGGTACGTCAGCGATGCGCACACCGGTCTGACCACCGTGGCGGTGCCAGGGAGTGGTGCGCTGCCCGGTGGTGACTGCGACGATGCCGATGCGGGTGTGAACCCCGGAGAGACCGAGACCTGGTACGACGATGTGGATGCCGACTGTGACGGAAGCTCGGATCATGACGCCGACGGCGATGGCTATGACTGGGAAGACTCTCCGGGCGGAGATGACTGCGATGACGATGACTCGAGCATTCACCCGGGCGCAGCGGATGCCCCGGATGATGGCGTGGACTCAGACTGTGATGGGTCAGACAGCGCGCCTGGTGAGTTCGTCCTCTTCGTGACGGACAACTTCCTCGGCAGCAGTTCGAGCACCTGGCTCAACTCCCGAGATGAGGCGGATGCCTACTGTGCAGGCTACGCCGCCTCTCAGGGGATCAGCGGCTCGGACTTCCGGATTGTCTACTCCACGCCAGGGGAAGACGCGCGGGACTATCTGGCCTACGAGTCCGGCACCGGGTCGGAGGTCTACGATCGCTACGGCACCCTGGTGGACGACTCCGATCTGTGGGACGGCAGCGACATCAGGCTTCCGGACATGAAGTCCTGGACCATCACCGCCAGCTGGAATGATGGTCGGTTCCATGAGTGCAGCGGCTCCTACCCCGCGGGTTCATGGCCGATTTGTCAGTACTGCGACCAGAAGTTCGCATGTGGAAGCGGGTCGGACAATCCCTTCGAGCCGAGCGCTTGTTGCTGGACAGGTAGCCGGGCCATTGTGTGCATGGGTACCCGAGACTGATTCGATAGCGTACAGGCAGTACATTTCGGAGACTCCCGAAGAATATCCCG